>SDBU01007495.1_pt1 | contig 12560 bp, 14 predicted proteins | sample 2277071 | NCBI WGS metagenome assembly SDBU01 (sample SAMN10397929, study PRJNA504765) | marine sediment metagenome | isolation source: marine sediment core GS08_GC12, 126 cmbsf | place: Arctic Ocean: Gakkel Ridge, Loki's castle | collected 2008 | reverse complement strand
GGCAATAATTATAGCTGCGGGTATGAGCTCACGTTTAATGGAATTAACTGATGACAAACCCAAATGCATGCTTGAAATAGGAGGCAAAACAATCTTACAACGACAAATAGAGACATTCAATCAATGCGGAATAGACGAAATAATAGTTATTAGAGGATATAAAAAGGAAGTAATTAATTATTCCGGCGTAAAGTATATTTATAATCAAAATTATAGGCGAAACAATATACTGGAATCATTGATGTACGCAGAAAGTGATATGGATGCTGAGTTCATAGCTACATATTCCGACATTCTTTTTAAAAAAAGCGTTATAGAACAACTATTAGAAAGCAAAACTGATATTTCTATAGTTGTTGATACAGATTGGATATCTCGTTACAAAAATCGCTTTCAGCATCCGATAGAAGAGGCGGAAAAAGTTATTATCAGTAACAATGAGGTGGTGGAAATCAGTAAGGCCATTAACTCAAATGAGGCATACGGTGAATTTATTGGATTAGCAAAGTTCGGCAATACTGGTGCGGAGATATTGAAAACAAACTACAAAAGGGTAGTAAGACAATTCGGCAATACACAATTTCAGACCGCTCCTTCCGTTGGGAAGGCGTATTTAACAGACATGCTCCAAGAGCTGATCGATAAAGGTTACACTATTTCTAATATTAATATCAAAGGCCAGTGGATGGAGCTTGATACCGTCGAAGATCTTGACAAGGCAAGGAAGCAGTGGGACTAGGATGACTAAATCAAAAGAACAAGAGAATGCGAAAGACATTGAATTGGATCATGGAGAAAGCGAATCTTCATCTCGCTCTGGGTCACCTATGGCACCTTCTATCTATGCCGCATCAACATGTCAATTGCTCTACCTAGGATAATGGAAGAATTTGGTTATAGCCGAATGGCCATGGGGACAGTTCTAACAGTGCTCTTCGTACTCTATGCCTTTGGATAGTTTGCCAATGGGCAACTCGGGAACAGATTCAGTGTCCGAAGGTTTATCACTCTTGGCGTGATAGTCTCGGCTCTCTTGTTTGTCGACAAGCCGTATCCGGGTCAGGTTATACATTGAGAAGGATAAATTTGCATAATGTTTACTAAAGTGTTCTGGAATATTTGGAGTTCATATGCCACTTATTACTTTGGCAAGGTAAACCTGTCATTGGTGATACCTGTATTACTGGCAACTTATGGTGACCTGTCTATGTATAATGTGGGGATGGTGGCCAGTGGGTTCTTGATAGCCTACGCGGTCGGGCAATTCTTGCATGGGCAAATATCGGAGAAGTTCAACCCATTTACTTATGTGGCAGTGGGGTTAGTAGGGTCGGCGATAATGAATGCTATATTGGGGTTCTCTGCCGGATTCTTCTGGGTCTTATTGGTAGGTGAGATAATAGATGGGGGCTTCCAGTCTATGGGATGGTCGTCTATAGTCAGAGCAAATGCCGAGACATCCAAGAATCCCGAAAAGTCCTCGACGATTCTGGGGACTGCCTATCAAGCAGGTAATTCCATTACGTGGTTAATCTGCGCCTTCGTTATTGGTCAGGTCGGATGGCAGTGGGGCTTCTGGGTTGCGAGTATCTTTATGCTAATCAGGGGCGTTACACTTTATTACTCGAGGTATCAGACTAAGATTACCCCTCGCAAGACAATGGAGAAGGTAAAACTTACCTTGAACTTCCCTATCGTTATGAGCGGGTTGTCCCTGTGCCTGCTCAATATGGTCAGGTATGGCATAATAGTCTGGATACCTACTTACTTGTACCAGATGCATGATATGCCAATAGAGAAGGTAGGGATAAATATCTTCCTGATTCCCATAGCCGGTATTATAGGGACGCTGTTATACAACAGGATTCGTCTGCATAAGGATATCACAACGACCATCTACCTAGCGCTACTAGGAGTAGTATTTATTGTATTTCCGGCTACAACTGGTGGTGTTATGATAGGCATATTGATAGCCAGTGGGTTCTTGTTATATGGCCCGCATGTCTTTTTGGTTAGCACAATACCTAGCAGGTTCTATGACGAGAAAATAGTAGCGGCCTCAACCGGATTTATTGATGGGATGGGATATATAGGTTCGGCGTTGATAGCAATAATTGTCCCTTTCATTATTGATTGGACAGGTGGCTGGGAATCCGTATTTTACTTTTGGTCGTCTATATCCTTTACTATCGTTGTGTTGGTTGTGCTGGTTTATGTCAGAAGCAGGACGAGACGGCTAGTGTAGGAACAAGTGGTATAGTGGCATGAGGTGAAGTGCTTTATGCATACATCTTGGGAATTTGCTCCGTATCGGGCATCTTAAAGCGCGGCAACAGGTGAAGGAGAGGAGTAGACAGTTGACCATAGCTGAAATTCGCCTTAGAGATAAAGAACACATTGAAAGCGCCGAAGAGCTTAACTTAAAATACAATATCTGGGCACGTTTTGTATTAAGAGAAGTCTCCTATTACCTAGTGTGGCTATTCTTAAAGCTGGGTTTTTCAGCCAATCTGATTACGGGTGTTGGTTTCTTAATTGGTTGTGCTGGCTGCTTTTTTATAGCCTCCGGGAACTATTTACTAATGATAATCGGGGCTTTGTTGGTAAATCTGTGGGCTCTATTAGATTACACTGATGGTCAGGTAGCTAGATGCAATAATTCTAGTAGCAATTACGGGAGATTCTTGGATATGCTTGCCGATGAAGGTATAGCTGCTTTGCTCTTTGTATCACTGGGTGTAGGGGTTCTGAATCACCCTGACCCATATTTAGGCTTCATAATCCGCGCAATTTTCCCTGTAGAGCCTGGCAGAGGTTTATATTTGTTTTTGGGTGGATGGGCTTCAATCTGCTATCTTTATTCGTTGATCATTGCTTATAATTTCGAGAGGCTGATTTCCCCAAAGCTCATCGACTTCGTATCTCAAATGACTATTAAAGGCGTACCCCGCAGGCTAGTTCAAATATTAGGGTTTAACCTGCAAAATATTACTGGGTTAATAATGCCTGTCCTACTGTTAGCAGCCATCTTTGAATTTTCAAGCATAGTCCTTGGTTTATGGGCAGTAATAGGCACTGGTGCTTGTTTTTTCCTCGGCGTCCAAATGATAAGACGGGCGAAATCAACGGTGTAATTTGCCTGGCTCTTCTCCCTCCCTATAACTTCTTCATTTATACCGATTAATCGCTTAACGATAACCTCGAGGGTGAAGTTTTCACAATTGCTCTCCGATTAACTCCGGAGCAATCATCAATCAAGAATAGAGAACGACGACATTTTAACCTTGACAGCAGTCAGTTATTTATATAATAATAGAACAAATGTGCTATAGAGGAGGCAAGAAATGGCGTTAAGACTGGCCGGTGAATAGATTGGAATACAAGAGAAGATAGAAACTATTAGCTATACCCCAGAACTCCCAAATACTGGAGACCTTGAGGCAGGGACCCATACCATTGTTCCTACCAGCCGACCAGCTATTGCTGATGCCCAGTATAGCTCAGCCCTTACTTTACCTAAGGCTACTGATGCCAAACTAATAGTAAAGAGAATAGCTGCTAGATTGTCAGTAAATATCGCCGGGTTAGGGACTGCTACCCATGTCTATTTGAGTGTAAGGGTAGATGCTGATGATACTGACCACGAACTCTTTAGTGAAGACTGGACATCTACAGGAGCAAAGCTAGACGCAGTAGATACCCATTCAGGAGCTAAATCCGCTATTTTTGACCTGCTCAAGGATGGTGCTGCTCATACCTTCTACTTTCTCTTCTGGTCAGATGCAGCTAGTCAAGCTACTATTGATGTTGTCCAGTTATGGGAAGGTGTTGGTAGTTGTGCTACTAACACCTACGCCCAGGAAGTTCTAGCTATAAATCATAAAGGTTTCCTTTCAGGGTTTATCTATACCTATAAGCTGGGAACTGGAACTGTAGGGGGAAGATGGCGAGTAGGTGGAGGAGCGAATGCCTTTGATTACCGCAAATCCCTTGGTGCAGGTGATAATCCCATCGAAAGCTTATTGGCAAACAATGACAACATTTCACTTGGAGGCACTGTAGCTACAGACTTAAATTATATTAGTTTTATGGACTTAACACTAAGGAGCCAGCAATGAATCTAGTGGAACTTTATACGCAAATCCCAGTGGAGAGGCACGGAGACATCAAGGTTGTAGGTGAGAGGTTTTTTGTCAAGGACATTGATGGTAATGTTGAAGAATACTTTATAGATGAGCGAGACGGGCTGTGGCTTGTCTGCTCTGACAGGCAGCAGAAAGAAGCCCTTAGCGCTATTAAGAGTAAATTGGGGATACGGGAGACTTTGAAATAATCTGCTATCGGCTTGAGTTTCCCAGTTCAACTAGGCCGTCTCTTAGTTTTTCTTGCACCAAGATTGCCTAGTTTAGTTTTGGCCCGGAGCTTCCTTTAGTAAGTAGACATTCTTTCTCACTTCCACCAAGTCAGGGTTGTGGCATGCTCCTAAGGTATAAACGATAGATATATTGTTAATTTTCATAAAGGCAGTGTCTGTACAGCCATTTTGCAGAAAATCATAAACTCTCTTGTCGCTGGGTCTGGGAAACTCTCTTATCCTGGTATAAACATTCCTCCCGGTGATGGCAGTGAAGGCAGTTGCTTTCCATGGGTCAAGGACTGCCTTCTCATAACTACTATCGACGTTCTCTTTAATCCAGGCAAATGTCTGGTAATCTTCCTCATCAATCATGTGGTAGTAAGGAGTACTCTGGTGGATTGGGATGCACACAGCTAGAGTTAGACCAATGAGAACCAGGCACAAGATATTGCCAACATTTTGCGTAATAAGAGGCATCTTTAGTCGGGCGCTGAGCTTAGCCGGTAGCCTGAGATTCTTCACCTCCATCAAGCTAGCCCCGGCAATAATGCTCATCATCAACATCAGAATCACTAACCCCCGAAAATAGATGATTCCCATCCCGTAGTGGAACGTAAAAAAGCTAACAAGCATCAATAGCAAAGCCAGTAAGCCTAATACCAAACCATAGTTCCTCTTTCCCCCTCTTATCGCCAAAAAGAAGGTGCCCAAGAGACAGAGTAAGATGGGAAGATAACCATAGGTCTGTATAATTTGTGGTAACTCGACATATGGCAGAAGAGGCTGTGGACTGAGCAGTGACTTTACCGTGGGCAATAGCATATTGAATATCCAGAGAAAGGGTACCAGAAAGGGGATAATCAGGGCAAGCGTCAAAAATATACTCAATCTGAAATTACCTTTTAGATTGAGTAGGATATAGGGGGCGAGGATAATGACAAGTCCTACCGCCGTCGGTGGGTGCAGGGTAACTAGGAAACACATAAAGACAAATAGCACCAGATAGGACCACACAGTTCTAAAATTGAAGGCCAGAAAGATGCAGAGGGAGATAAAGAACAGTCCCATAGCCGATGGTACCATAAAGGCAGGTCCCAGAATTCCCACTGCGGTTGGTATTAAGCAGGTGAAGAGGGCAGCTTGCCAGCCGAATCCTTGCCTCTGAGCCAAGACATAGACTGATAGGACTGTGATTATGAAGATAATACCAGGAAAATATTTAAAGATAGTTAGCCAGGAGATGCCACTAATCTGGTGAAAAACAGCCCAAAATAGATGGAAGCCAACTTCGGACAGTTGATTTAATATAGCCCCTCCACCGGAAAAGGGACTAGTAAGGTCTGCTACACTCGCCTGCCTTATTATTTGATTTGAGCATGCTAGGTGAGTCCACTCATCAAGGTGCAGTGGGTAGGGATAATTAAAGTGAGGAATGAAGGCGATGTAAAATGCCAGTGCCAGTATCGGTAATAGTTTAAGATAATCAAGTTTAAGGATTCTATGAACATTCTGCCAATTCATATGCTACCTAAGCTGAATATTAGTGTTTCTATTATACTTGTAGCTTTCTATTGTAGCAACCGGTCTAAAAGGTAATGCTGTCGTCCTAGTTGCCCTTGCCGTGTAAAGGGGCTATACTCTAAGCCTAGGGAAGACGAGTAGGCAAGGCAGAGTACACGTCCATTGAAGATTAGAATAAGAAACGAGCTTTTATGGCTGAACTTGCTGGTTATTCTGCTGGTCACAGCTATTATCTTTCCCCCTCGAATGTTTTCGTGTTATCCTGGGAATCCCATTTGTGCTTTTCTTCCCAGGTTATGCGTTGATGGTAGCCCTCTTTCCTAAGAAAGGGGGTATAGGTAGTATTGAGAGGGTAGCGCTAACTTTGGCATAGGCATTGCTGTGGTGCCCTCATTGGGTTTATTCTTAACTATACAGCGTGGGGATAAGGCTAGAGTCTATATATTTGTTACTTCACTTATTGCCCGGTTCAGGCGGAGGGAAGCTGCCAAAGGAAGAACGCTTTAGTTTAGTATTGAATTTCACCTGGCATTACCAAGCTGAGGAATAGGGATGTGGGATAAGATACTGCGTATTATTCTAGTGTTTGCCATATTGGGTGCGTTGGGGATAATAGGCTATGTTATAGCCACACCCAAGGTAGGTGAAAGATTCACCGAGTTTTATCTTCTAGGACTAGAAGATAAGGCTGCAGACTATCCTGAGGAGCTAAAGGTGGGAGAAGAGGGGAGAGTAACTGTGGGCATTGTCAATTGGGAACATGAGACAATGGGCTATCGGGTAGAGGTGAGGGTAGAGGGGATTAGGAACACTGAGGTGGAGACAATTGTACTGGAGCACGATGAGAAGTGGGAGGAGGAGATAGGCTTTATTCCCAAGATAGCTAGTGAGAAACAGAAGGTAGAATTTTTGTTGTATAAGGAGGGGCAGAGTGAGGTCTATCAGACGCTTTACCTGTGGGTTGATGTAAAGGAGTAAAAGTGAAAGTTCTAGTCACTGGAGGAGCAGGGTTTATTGGTTCCCATATAGTCGATACCTTACTTGAGCAGGGTCACCAGGTAGTGGTAGTACATGATTTAGCCACCGGCTTATTAGAGAATATCAATCCCAACGCCAGATTCTATAAGATGAGCATCTGTGATTCAGAGCTTACTAATGTCTTTTAGCAGGAGAGACCAGATGGAGGAGTGGGAAAGGTTAGATATCGCATTCTAGTTCCGGGTGTGTGGCTGAGGTTAGAGCGTGAGAGATAGGGTATTAAAGCTATTATCGATAGTATTGATTATCGCCCTATTGGGTGCACTGGGGGCACTAGGTTACTTTATAGCTGCCCCAAAGGTAGGGGGAAAATTTACCGAGTTCTATATACTAGGACAGGGAGATAAAGCAGCTGATTATCCCCGGGAGCTCAAGATAGGGCAGGCGGGGAAGGTAGTGGTGGGAATTATTAACCACGAGCCTGGTCACCTTTTGTCTGGTACCTATTCTTGAACGCGACAGAGCGTGGGATCTTTGTCAAGAGAAAGTATTTGGCTAGCTTATCTACAGGACAACGTCGCAATAGGTTAAGGTAATAAACAAAAGATGCTGCTATTCGGTCATACCGGGATTACCGCAGGAATAGTCAAAGCATGCGATATTCTTGCCTCTAAGGGTCAGCCTGCTAACAGTTATGAGCCCATTTCCAGTTCTCAGTTTATGTTAGCTGTCCACAAGAGACTGCTACCCCTGTACCGGCTGCCAAATAGAATTAGGTGCCGACTAGGTTCAATAGACTATCGCTGGGTATTATTAGGTTCGCTCCTACCAGATATCTTGGATAAGCCCATGTGGTTATTTGCGTTTGGTGATATTTTCCCCACTGGGCGCGCTTGGGGTCATACCTTCCTGTTCAATTTTCTATTGTTTATCTTCGGTTTGATTCTGCTCAAATATAAAAAGTCCGGGCTGCTCGTTATCTCGCTGTGCAGTTTTACTCATCTTCTATTGGACGAGATGTGGAAGAACCCTGTTACACTATGGTGGCCCTTATTAGGACGATTTAGGAAGGTGGAAACTGTCGGTTGGATGTCTGGGCTTCTGCATTCGCTATTTACGGATCCTGGCACCTATATCCCTGAAATAATAGGGCTGGCAGTGATACTGTTATTCGGGTATAGACTGATAGTAGGCAAAAACATCACGAGCTTCGTTGAAACTGGGGCCATTCGCTGATAAATGATGGTGCATATGAGCTATTCTCCTGCCTTGCTCTGAGCAGTGCCGCGTGGATCGGTGTCAGCTCATGTTTCTATCGCTATCGGCATCACGCTATGGATGCCGGACTGGGTCTTCCTCTGTGTCTCATTCGCTTTTTCCATTGAATCCCAGCTGACATTACTCGGCTGGAAGGAAGATATATGCAGTAAAACCCTCTCTATTATCTTGGTGACATCCATACGAGGAACATAAGGCAAGTGGGTATCCAATCGGTAAACCTAAAGCGGGAAGGATGCACCGAGTTTCAATAAATACTACCTGACAAAGTAAGTCGTCTACGTCCTAGGCTGAACAGATGCGATGTGCTCAGGAGTGACCATACGGCCAAAGAGCTGATCGTTGCTGCCTATCTCGGTGTCACTACCTATGATGCATTGTTTAAGGCTTACACAGGTACCAACCCTAACGCCATTCCAGAGCACCGCTTCCTCTATACTGGCCCCCTCCGCAACGTAGCAATCACACCTAATAACCACAGGCCCTTTGACCTGTACCCTGCGGTCTATCTTACATCCGTTGCCAATTACTGTAGGTCCCCGCAACTCAGCTGTAGAATGAATCGTGACATCCTTGCCACAACATATCTCGTCCTGGCTCAAATCTTCGACAAGGGCACTCTTTGTTCTTGAAATCAAAAGGTCACAGTTCAGTGGCAAGTATTTCTCCGATGTCCCTCATCGCGGAGCTAACCATGAAAATTATAGATACAATTCCACAGAAATTCAAAGTTTTAATGAAATTTTAACGCCAGTTTTATGAGAATATTAATTTTGCCGCCCTAAAATGGGAGGTGTGATGAAGTCAGAGAGGCTATTCAGTACATCGAGTAATAACAAGGGATTACGGTGCCCATTCAAACCGGTTCTCTGCCAAGAGGGTTACTGCCGGGAATGCCAGATATACCATAATTGGCAGAGAGGAAATAGCACCAGTGTAAGAAACAACGGGTTTAAAAAGGATGTAGTAAAAAATGACTAATAGCAATAATGCCAGGGAGCTGGGTGGAATACTCAAGCAGCAAAGGGTTATGACATCGCTGACATTGCGTAAGCTGTCTGCCATGTCAGGTATATCAGCGTCTCACCTGGGTCGTATAGAGAGAGGAGAGCAAGTCCCCTCAGCCTCAATTCTGCGCAGACTGGCTAATCCGTTAGGTTTTAGCGAAAGTGAGCTATTCACTCTGGCTGGTTACCTGTCCCCGCAGTCGGCGGGCACAGAGGAGGGGAAGGCTGAATATAGTGGCAGGCAACTTGACCCTTACGTTAGCAAGATTCTAAGTCATGAGCCGGTTGAAGTGCAGCATGCTGCAATCGGCATTCTCAGCCTTTTAAAAAGTATTGCCAAAACGCTGGAATGAATGTCTACCATTAATGAGGCTCACTCTAATGATTTAATACTAATCATATTAATAAGGTAAATAAGGAGGAAAAAGATGACAGAAAAAGTTAAGGCAAAGGACTGTAAAAAGCTGGACGACTGCCATAAAATCAAAATGATACTGGACAAGGACTTGCTTGAGTTTCAGTATCAAGACGCTATTAGAGCAGTCTGCGCCAAGTGCTCAGAACTTGAAAAAGGCACAAGTAGTTTAGACAAAGGAGGACAAAAAAGAGGGTAACAAATGGTCAGGAAGAACTACACTCCGGAACAAATCATCGGTTAACTAAGGCAGGCTGAGGTACTTCTCAACCAGGGAGCCGCCATCGTCGAAGCCAGCAAAAAGATAGGTGTTACTGAACAGACGTATTATCGCTAGCGTAAGGAATACGGTGGGATGCGAATCGAGCAGACAAAGAGACTCAAGGAACTCGAGACCTTTTTCATAGGTATGATTATACCACCAAGAAGAGGGCGGGCAAATTTATGCGTAAGTGCCAAGCGTAAAACATTGAAATAAAAGAGGAGCCATGCAGGTGGTGGTCAAAGTTATCAATACCTCGAAGCGAACTATTTCTCTTTGTGTCTTATTCGCTTGACGATGCGCAGGGCCTTTCTCCTGAAGGCCTCCAAGGATTTCAGTCCTGGAAATCTTCGCACTTTAGCTATCTTGGCTACCTTCAGTATGCGGATAAGACGAAAGAGTCTGAGTATTCGGAATATGCGGAAGTAAGGGATCACCATGAGGATGTCGCTCTAATGTCTTCGCACGAATGTTTTGAAGTTAGACACCCTGCGGTATTTGACCACCAAGTCAACCACGAAGACGCTGAGAAGACCGAGTTTAATGCTCTCTGGAATCAAACCAGGTTTAGCAATACCTGCGAAGAACAGAGCAAGTCAAAGCACCGTCACGAAGTCAACAAAGCGATCCCACATGGGATAAGTATAGCAATATAACAACAAATACGCTCAGGAGGTAAAAAGGAACCTTTGTAACATCCCCACACCTACCCTGTAAGTTCGTAAGTATGTGACTTCACCCCCCTCTTAAGTTATAATCACATTCCGCACACCCATTTTCCCATAAACTCCTTTTTATAGTGGGGGAATTGTTAGAAATTGCTTTAAATTCATAAGTACAGATGCACATCCCACTTCTCATCTAGGATCATCTACTAGTACGTCTTTCAATGATTTCCTTTACCAAAAAGAACACTGCTATTGATAGCATAATGAAAATGAGTATCCCAGATATCAAAGGTCTATCGTTCTTATCAACAATATCCATTAGGCGATGGAGAAGAAAGATATTTGCCCAATTACTCTCGTGTAAAGCCTCTATGCGGTTGATGATTACAGTGAAATCAGATAGTATTGTCCCCTTAAATAACTCTATCTTCGTCCAATAGTCATCATTTATATAGTACATTATCCCTGTGAAGTTATTGAGGTCTGGAAGCATAGCCCATAGCCCACCCAGTGCAAATATGAAAAATTGGGCTATTCTTGTCTTCATTCTAATGTGCAGTGGTAACATTTGATAAGCTACCATAGTAGCGCTTGTTCCAACCGCGAAATGACCTATTGCCATGGACATTTAGCAATACTCCTATATAGTCATTTATCATAGCACTCATTTATATATTTTGCTCCTATTTTTCGCTATTTATGAGCAGTAAAAATTCTTCCTTTTTTGAACATTCTGGCTTTTTGTTAGACAATAAGACTGAAAACACGCACTTTAACAACTGAATAACGAAGCTCTGACCTGAACACTTGTCCTCTATATTCAGTTGTTCTATTTTACAACCCCCTTTTTCATCGTTTTTCCCGTTGGTTTCTTCTTATGACACGTAGGGGTCCATACTTCTGGTTGTATAGCTGAACTATCCTTGCTATTAGTTCGTAGTTCTTTGTCTTATTCTCCTGGCCTGCCCCCCAAAAAGGAGTCCAGTTGTAATGTTAGACTGGAACTAAATTGACCTTGCCAACATTACAGATACCGCGATGACGCGGCGTATGCGGCCGACCCGCTAAAGAATACGCTGTCGGCATACAATGCGGGACATCCGACTCAAGATAATGAGACATATGTAAACCAGGTAAAAAATGGCAAGGAGCTAATTGACGGACAATATAGAGGCTACCAGTTTTTCTTAGTGATACGCACCATTACTGTCATGCCGCTAGCTAAACCTGTTATTACTTCTCCTGTGAAAATAACCCCCACAAAAGCCACGTATTCCATTGGGGAAACACTCACGGCCGAATTTACGATTACTAACAGAGGGGCAGCGTCGATTACGTTTGACGAGATATCCCCAGGTGCTCCCTGGACTGAGGTTGAGGATCATGGCAGCCTCTTCTACTTTGACGCCCAGACCTCAAACGCGGGAATCATAGAGCTCATGGTCGAGCCGGGGACATATGATATCAGGGTCAAAGGTACGACTACTCTCAAGAACTTGGTAACCGGGGTTGTGGCTAATGCTCCTGGGCCGGTTGAGGTCGATATTGGCACTCTGATTGAAGGTGATGTTAATGGTGATAACATGGTCACCGGGCTTGATTACTCAGCAGTAATCATGTGTTTTGGTTACGAAGTGAGTAACCCAAGTTCACCGGAGCCTACTCCAATGTGCGACTTCAACAATGATGGCTACGCAACCGGGCTTGATTACTCAGCAGTCATTATGAACTTCGGTCTGGGTGGTGCCGATATAGAATAAGAGAGCAAGCAGTTGAGGTAACAATTGCTTGTTTTGTTGCCTCAACTGGACATAATGACGAGAAATGTTACCTAATCACCCCCTGTCGGTCGGTATCCTATTCACCAAAAGGTTCCTTTTTACCTCATTGTCCTACGCTTGGTTATGAGGCGTGAAAGTTACCGGACCTTTCTTTGGTGCGACAGCAGTTGACCTGCCCTCAAAAAGTATATAAAATTAATCCCAATGGTAGGGACTCTCTCATTGTAAGTGATACTAATATTGGAGGTACCACAGTGAGTATTTCAAGAGAGAATGATGTTAGAAAAAGAATC
>SDBU01007494.1_pt1 | contig 12561 bp, 13 predicted proteins | sample 2277071 | NCBI WGS metagenome assembly SDBU01 (sample SAMN10397929, study PRJNA504765) | marine sediment metagenome | isolation source: marine sediment core GS08_GC12, 126 cmbsf | place: Arctic Ocean: Gakkel Ridge, Loki's castle | collected 2008 | reverse complement strand
TCTTAATACTGAACATTGTATCCTCCTAAAATAAATTGTTCAATGGTTTTAGTTTTAGGATAATTTCTTGATTTTGTATTCATATTTTCCCGTATATTTATCATTTTAGTTCCGGTGGTACATTCCCATATTTCCAGGGTTCTTTGAAAGGTTTTACCAAAGGCGGTTCAGGTATGGAACCCGGTTTCAAAGCTTTAGCAAGACCCAGGCAGGCTTGAACAATTTTAGTTCCGGCTTTGACCTCCAGATTACTATACGACGTAAGTCTTGTTTCATAACCGCCTCCATTTGGACCTAAGGCTTCCTCTGTAGGAACATAGCCGATGGCTCCGTTTGCTAAGGTCACAATATAAGTAAATGGAAACTGACTTTTCGATTTGATATCTAAACCAAGCTGGCAAAAAAACTCAGCAGGATTGCTTAAAAAGACTGCCGGACCGATTTGTATCGCCTGAACTTCAAATTCTGCAATCGGCTCGTGCCGGATAATATAATCGAGCATTACAATTTCTTTTGCGAATATCCATTCAGTTGTCATTTGTTTTTCACTGCTTACTAATTTAATACTCTTCTCTACCCTCTCACGAGACGGCTTTCTGCGTGGGATACGGAGTATCTCAGTTTCAGCCGCAATTGGAATAAGTCTGCCGGGCTCGGCAGTGACCAGTACTTTTAAAACCTCGGCACCCACGCTCCTGCCGACAAAGCGGGCTGAACGTTCGCCGCGGTCGATGTTATACGGATTCAAATTGTTTACCTGAGTTATATCACCGCAGGCTCCATTCAGGAAAACAACAATAGTTTCATTCCCCATAACACCGCGAATTGTTTGTTCGAGATAATAAATCCAGTCAGCGGATGTACCGCCAGGTCCCGTGGTTCCATGACAGGAATAATTTACTACGCAGCCCAGAAAACGATTACTATCATCCCAGACACCTATGACCCCTACTTCCGGGTCAATCGGACCTGCCGGTTCAATTATATCGGGATTTCCATATCTCGGATGTGAATAGCTTAAACCGTTTTTCATACGAAACCGGCGATTGAACGCCACTTTTCCTTCATAACCGGAACCGACGCACGCGTGAACATTAACTCGTCCCCGGTCGGCATCTGTAACGGCTTCAACAATCGCATTACATAAACTATCGAGGTAGTCAGCATCAGCACATTGTGAAATATTATAAGCCAGGTGTTTTACAAGTTCAGAACCCTTATCATATTCTCCGGGCAGCACTTTTCCGGTTGGACCGCCTGAATGAGTGTGTGAAGCACCGATAAGTATTGCCTTAGGAGAAATATTACATCGTTTTTGTATTTTTTTTCGGGCTTCCTCAACCACAGGACGCGGTATATAGCAAACATCCACACCTACAAGTGCAGCACGCATCAAACCGTCATCAAAAACCACAGCCCGTACTTTACAGGGGTCATGAGGTTTCCCTTTATGATAATTCTTCGTATATGCACCGGGACGCTCCATACCTTCATCCGGTGTGATATCACGTTCTGCAAAACCGGCTTTCATTTCTCCGCATTTAGAAGTATCATAAATAGGGCTTAACCAGAGCAGCAGAATAATTGAAATAATACACGATATTATTTGTCTCATTATATTTCTCCTATTTAATCACTTTTTTTTAATTTTCATTAGCATAGTCCATATTGTTTAATTTTTTCAATATTGCAAAAATTCAAAATTAAATTATGATATAGTCCGTCCTTACTTAGGTGAAACTACTTCAACATGCAAATGAGCCATTGCTTTATAACCATATTCATTAGAACGTTCAACGCGGACAATGTAATGTCCCGGTACGGTAAATTTATGAATGATTTCAGCATATTTTCCTTTATTAGAGAATGCAGCTTCCACAACAGATTTTGTCGTTACGGATGGACTGCCATCGCCAAAATCCCAGATTTCCTCGCCAAAATTTGTACCAAATGTTCGCGCCTTGAAAATTACGGTATCCCCCGGCTTAATGTCAAATGTTGGATAATAGTTTGCCTGTATCCTTGGAGGAAATTTTTTAATATTATTTTTATCATAGACATGAACCATAGTATAATCATAATCTATATTACCTTTTGAATCTGTTATTTTGAGTATTTCGCTGCAAAGACCGGGAACATCATATTGTCTGTGCTGTATGGCTCCGGATGCATTTGTTCCGTCCGAAAAAATCCACTCATATTTCACAATATCGCCGCTAAAACTTTTTGATTTGGTACCGTCAAGTATTACAGTCTGTCCGGTATAGCTTAAATGTCGTGGACGTGCAACAGCTATCAGAGGCGGATTATACTCTTTTACATACGCTTCCCATACATAAGCATAGCTGTCTTCGATGCCCCATTTACCCGACGGTTGTAGGCATTTGATATCGAAATGAAGATGAGACCACCCCCCGCTGCTGCCTTCCTTACCGAGCATTCCAATTTTTTGACCCTTTTTTATTTTTGAACCGGGAACGACTGACGGATGAATGCTGTATAAATGGCTGTATCTGTAACACCATCCACGCTCATCAACTATATATACAACATCATATCTCGGCTCGACAGGAGTATCTTCATATCCCGGCATACTTTTTTCTCCTGAGCAGACCACCAGTCCATCTGTGGCGGAAATTATTTCGACAAGCTCTTCGGAGCCGCCGAAATCAAGCCCGTAATGATAGTATATCTTTTCTTGCAGTATATTTCCTTCAGCATCAACAGGTTCGTTGCTCATCCATGTATCGTTAGCGAGCCACCGCTGTTTGAGCGGATAAACAAATGTTTCAGGTTCAATTAATGGGGAATTTTTGGGCCAGAGCCGGAGCCGGACATCCTTTTCCAATCCCCACGCATCCTGGTGTGCTTTTTTATAATATCCTTTAGTTATCGGGCAGTCTATCAAAACTTCTCCAGCCTGAATCGGCAGATTGTAATTCCCGGTATTTAATGTAAATTCATGTCCGTCAACCGAGACCTTAACTTTTGCAGACCGAATCGCATTCCGCAAATCATCTGAATATTCTGCAAGGTCAAGAAGCTTAATGTTTACTGTCTTTCCATTACTAAGCTCAACCTTTTGAGATTCGCCAATATTAATATCTATTACTTTACGAATAGACTTTCCGGTAACTGATTCCGAACAAACAATACTGATGAGACTCACGAATATTATTATTCTAAATAGTAAAATGGAAAAATATATGTTTTTATTTATACCATTGAGGCAAGTTCTATAAATTGATAACGACATGTTTTTCACTGCCTTTCCTTTTCGTTTATGATTTGTTCAAATTTCTTGTTTAATTCAGATTTATTTTTACTGTAATGCATCCGTCTTTGACGTTCATGATTTAGACTGCCAACCCAATGTAAATCTACGGGACAGCCACCAGCTAAAAACCTTATGAGAAAAGGTTCAAAATAATGCCGAGCTGAATTTGTTATGAATGAAGTGTATCCTTTAGACATTATATGCACTTTCAGTAAATATTAAGATAAAAATTTTTCTTTATCAAGTATTTTCTAAAAAAATTATTAGAATTTTACTTATGTCGAAAGCATTTGCAGTAGGATTCAATTCATTTCAATTATTACACCTTGATATTTATCAATTTTATGCAAAATAATATGTAAAGAATTATTTTCAATTTGTTGTTCAAATTCCTCCGGGAGAAATAGTTTAACATCCTTTATCTTTTTGCATTCCGGAATATTGAATTTTATTTTCACATTTTCAATTGGCGGAATGTAATAAACTTCAAGTTGGATTTTTTCAACTCTCTCAAGTTTACATCCTGAACAGTAACAAATATTTTATCTTAATATATCAATTAATACAGATTTAAATATGACCAATTATAAGAATGTATAAATAAAAATAATCTAAAGCAATTTTATATCAAATTAATAATTGCAATCTGATTCTTACAGAGTTTTTATTAATGTGAAAGTTAAGATATATCATTTATTTTTTCGATTGATTATTGTTATATTTGTTTATAGATTTGAATGAAAATTGATTACAGACCGGAACTTTTTAAAATAATATATTTTGAAATGAAATGACAAAGGTCACTAAAAACTGGAATATGTATGTCAGAGTGAGAAGTAAGCGATGTTGCTTAAGATTATTTTAGTTTGTTTGTATAAACAAACTAAGTTCATTTTTAAGTTGTATGCATTACAAGGAACATTGAGATTTTTTTAGACAAATTTTGTTTAAATAACAGGTACATAAAAATGGAGTCAGGCACTGTGAAAAAAACAATTATTATCAACAACGAAACTATGGGTATGGGAAGTAAGAAGTTAGGAAAGAGATTAATGGATTCCTTTCTCAGAAATCTTTGTATGACAGAAAAAAAACCGGAAACGATTATTTTTTATAGTTCAGGAGTTAAACTATTGGCAAAGGGATCGGATGTTTTAGATTCATTGGATACCCTCTTCAATGCGGGAGTGGACATTTTTGCCTGCGAAACATGTATTGCGTACTATGAATTAAATGATAGGATTGTTGTAGGACATATTTGCAATATGCAAGAAATAGCTTCGATCTTATTGGATTCAGAAAGTGTAGTAACTATTTGATAAAAATATTGCCCGACAAAGTGTACTTTACTTTTTCATAAAAATATATCACCTCGAAAGTTTAAACCCTATTGAAAAGTATCTTCCCGGCATCGGATATCCTGACATGACCTGATATTCCTCATCCGTAATATTATTTATTTTACATATCAAAGTAAGATATTGATTTAAATCATAGGAAATTCTTGAATCAAAAATAGCAAACTGGTCAAGTCTGTTCTGAGCAAAATCACTTCCATATCGATCCCATAAACTTTGTGAAAAGATTTGCCATCTAAAATCATCTTTGTGATATGTAAAACTTAAATTAATTTTATTTCCCGGGTTATATTGGGTCTGGTCATCGGCATCGAGCCAACAGTATCCTCCAGTCAAACTAACTGTTTTTATCGGTTTCAGCGTAAGATTAAATTCTATGCCTTTATGAGAAAATTCCCCGGTATTGCGAAATGCTGCATTTGGAAACTGACCGGTAATCCTTATAAGGTTACTTCCTTTCATTGTAAAAACCGACGAATTTACTCTCAGCATTTTTGTATTAAAAGTATAACCCAGTTCATAATTCCACATTTCTTCAGGGTCTATTTCAGTATTTGACGGAGGAAAAAGGTAAAGTTCTCTGATAGTCGGAGCCCGGAATCCTTTGGCGACATTTACTTTGAAAGAGTTATAGTTGTTAAGATGCCATACTAATCCGAACTTCGGTATTATTTCAGTGCTGCGATTATAAATCTTCTCCATTCTGACACCTGTTGATGCTATAAAATTATTTAAAAATATCTGTTGTATATGAAGATAAGGACCGTATTGATATTCATAGTTTGTCCCGAAGTCCTGATTTGTTATTGCATTCGCGGCATCTCCTCCGATTTTTTTATAATCAAAACCCCCGGTAAGGGTAGTTCCAACAAAAGGTTTTATATGCTGGTAAAACAAGAAACCATACGTTTTATCGCTGCTTCTCCATCCGTCATATATCTCATGATGACCCGTATTTGCATGCAATTTAAATTCCCCGTTTCCATACCTTGTTCTGTTAGAGACTGAAACATCGAACCAGTTTCTCCCGACATCGTACCACTCGTCAACGGCAGGATTTGTAATAGTCCCGGGGTCATTCATTTCAAACTTGGTTGTACTGCCGGTAACTGAAACATCCCAATTGTCCGAAATGTCATACATCGTCTTAGCGGAATAGGTATGGGAATTATAGTTGCTATTGTCCCTGTGACCATCCGTTCCATCTGCTCCTGCGGAGATAAAATATTTGAACTTATCAAACCTGCCCTCATTTGTGTACCTGGTTCTATATGTATTGAATGCACCGTATTCCGCTGTTATGCTGTTTTTCAATCCCTGTTTGATATTTTTTTTGGTAATAATATTTATAACTCCCCCCATAGCGTTTGTCCCATATAAAACAGAAACTGGACCCTTGATAACTTCGACCTTTTCAACATTCTCAAGTGGATATACATCTGATATCGGGTGTCCGAAAATTCCCATGAAATCCGGTCTTCCGTCAACAAGTACCAATACCCCTGTATTCGGTCTTCCACCCACACCTCTAATATTTATAACGCCGGCGGCTTTTTCTGCTATACCGTACCCCAAAACAGATTTTTGTGTGAGTGTAATCCCTGTGACTTTCTCATCAACAAGTTCGAGAACCGAATTGCATATTGCATTCTTAATTTCATCTTCATTTATTACATGCAGCGATGCTGAAATATCTCCTCTCACACTGGGGTATTTGTTAGCAATTACAGATACTTCTTTTCCTTTAAAAATTAATGTGTCATTACGAGTTTCTACACTCTGTGAATAAGCATCTATATATCCACCTAAGATAAATAACATTAAATTTATAAAAACTGTTAACCTTTGCATAAATTACTCCTTTTTATTTTTTTTGTTAATTGAATTTATCGACTAAATCCTCATACTGCTTTGCAGTATCACGATGAATGAAAATATTTATTTTTTCTCTGTTGGTGACAACACCAACAGAGAGCAGTAAAGACAAATTAAAGAGAAATTCTATACGCTTAAACTTGATATTACATCCATTCCTGTGTCATACATTAATTTCCTGTCCGCCAATATTTCTTTTGTATTTCCATCAGCCACAATTTTGCCATTATCCATTAAGATAACTCTATTACATAATTCAAGAACCATTTCAAGATCGTGAGTTGCAACGATTTTTGTGGATTTAATGCTTTTTATAAATTTAATAATTTTTCTACATCCACCAGGATCAAGGGCTAATGTTGGCTCATCAAATATTATTACCTCCGGTTCAAGCACTAAAATAGTTGCTATTGCAGCTCGCTTTTTCTCTCCCAGACTCAAATGGTGAGGTTTCCTGAAATCGTAGCCCTCAAGTCCGACTATTTTTAAAACATCTTTAACTTTCTTTTCAGTTTCATCTTTACTAAATCCAAAATTTAAAGGACCAAAAGATATATCATCAAATATTGTCGGCATAAAAAGCTGGTCATCAGGATTCTGAAAAACAAATCCAACTCTTCGACGAATTTCACCCAAGTTTTCTTTTTTCATCTTTATTCCGGATATTTCAATCTCTCCAACAACGCTAAGTATCCCGACCATACTCATCAATAAAGTCGATTTACCTGCACCGTTTCTTCCTATAAGGGCAATATCTTCTCCTGCCTTTATAGTTAAATTGATGTCACTGAGAACCTCCTTTTTATCGGGGTAATCAAAACTTAAATTCTTTATATAAATAATATCATCCACAAAAAAATCACCTTCAAAGTTATCAAAAAATCATATTTATACTCAAAATTACTACGGCAAAAATAAACAGTAAAATAATATCATAAAAACCGAATTTCCCGTCTAATATAAATCTTACCTCTCCATCAAATCCTCTTAAAGACATAGCATTATAAATCTGTTGGCTTCTTTCAAATCCCCTGATCAACATTACACTTGATAAATTCTTTGCTAAAATAATTTTGAATAATTTTCTTTTTCGGAAAGTTCTTGTTTCCACTGCTCTGACTATTCTTTGAATCTCACATTTAAATATAAATATGAACCTTTCCATTAATGTGATTATTGAAATAAAAATATTTGGTGTATGTAATTGCTTCAACCCCCGATAGATTCGAATATCTGAAAAAATAATTATCCCCCATAAAAACACAAGTGAGTACTTAAGCACTATCGATAAGGAAATCAATAAACTCTCATGATAATTTCTATAACTTAAAAATGCTGAAGCAGAAAATATTAAAATAAAAGGAAGACCTATCATCACTCTTTTCAATAAATCAAAATATTTCATTCTAAAATAGAAACCAGCCATTACTATGATTAAAAAATGGCTGATATATAAATAAAGATTCTTTTCCGGACTCAAAACCGCTGAAACAGTAAAAATAATAAATAAAAGAATTTTTGTACCGTCACTCATAATTTATTTCATGCTTTTATACATGTAGTATAATTTAAAGATGGTTTATTAATAATATTAATTTCTCTGAATCCTCCGTCTTTAAGAATTTTCCTCAAAATATCATCATCCGGAAGTAAATCCCGGTTTATAACTCCATTCAGATTTTTATGAAATTCATTTAATTCTTCCCTGCTTCTTAGATGAAAAATGTTTAATATGCTATTCCTCCGCATGATTCTGCCGAATTCCCTGACCGCTTTTTCTTTACCAATTATATGAGAAAAAACGGCAAAACAAATGACCCTGTCGAATTTATTGTCTTTAAAAGGCAGCTCTTCCGCACTCCCTCTAACAAATTCCGTAATCCCATCAAATACCTTTTCTTTAGCATTTATCAGCATTTGTAAAGAGAAATCCAAACCAAAAACCTTCCCTCCATTCTGTAATCTTTTTTGAAGGAAAGGCATAAGTCTTCCTGTGCCGCAGCCAACATCAAGTACTGTTTCAACTGGTGATATATTCATTTTATTGACAGCATCTTCTATCCTTTCTCCATCGGAAAATAAACTATCCCATTCCGAAGCAATATCATCGAAATATTGTATGTGATCTTTCATTATATTATGCTTAAACAAATAAATTGATGAAAAATTTATATTTTAAAGGTGTAATTTCTTTTCGATTGTTTTTACTGCAAAAGGAACAACAGCAATCATGAGAATTATTCCGGGAATACCCGAAATTGCTGCAGCGGTGGTCAATACTCCCGGCGGCAGCTTCATTAGTGGTATAATCAATAAAAGAATGACAACGTAAACCGTTCTTGATAAAATTATTGCACCGATTAAGCTAATCCGGATATTCCATTTAAATTTCTTGTAAAAAAGTGATATACTGCCTGCAAGTACTGATAATTCGATGCACATTATCGGTGCCACAGGCGGGAAAAAAGGAGGCATACCTGTAACTATCGCTGAAAATAAAGGTGTTATGATTCCTGCCGCGACCGCTGCGGGAAAAGATACCAAAAATCCCACTGATGCAATTGGTAAATACATTGGCATAAAAACAGACCAAAGCCCAATTAAATGAAATAATATTGGAACAACTACTCCGAGAGCACTGAAAATAGCTGCTATAACTATATCTCTACTTTTAATTGTAATATCTCTAAAGGATTTGTCCATTTAAAACAAGAGCCGTGAGTTAGTAACACATATAAAATTTTTGTAGCACTGAAATATAAAAATTTTTAAACTATATCTTTCCCTGTGGTGGTCATTACAAACTTACCGTGCTTTACCCCCTTCAATCCTATCAATCTATCAACAAGATTTATTATTTTCTTTACCTCTCCTTTTACTACTATTAATTCAAGGCAGTTCTTTTCATCGAGATGGATATGCATTGTTGAAATGATATATTTATTCATATGATGCTGTATATCATTTAAAATATCGGAAATTCCTCTTTTGTGGTGATTATACACGAGAGTAACAATTCCGACTTTTACTCCCTTTACACTTTTCCATTCTTCGCTTACAAGTTTTTCTCTGATAATGTCACGGATAGCTTCGGAACGATTATTATAACCTTTTTCTGAAATTAATTCATCAAATTTACTCAAAAGAATCTCATCCATTGAGACTCCAAACCTTTTTAAAATACTCATTAGAAAACTCCGTGTTATTATTTTTACAAATGTAACATTTTTTAGCAAAATTCCAACCATTTTTTTCAAATATGAAAAAAAAGTTTTAATAATTAAGTGGTTTCGTCTAAGAGGATAAAGCAATCAAAAGATTGTTGGTGCTTATCTGAAGTACCTGGTTTATCTTGACACCCAATTAGCAGCCTGTTTGGTTCAAATGAATAAATCTTTATATAAAATTAAGCAAGAGCTTATCTGAAAAGTCGGAGAAGATATATAGGAGAGAGATTAGCCTGAACAAGCTGTGCTAAAGAGGTTCTTTGAAGAATACTGTATTTTGTGAATTCAAGTTGTTCTCTTGCAAGGTCGGCGTCCACAATTCTGCTCACTGTTGCCTGATTATTTATAATTGATGTGTTAAGCGTGTTTTCTTTTATATTCAATCTCGATATATAAGCACCAACCTGCTGAAGTGAGGTGGAGACATCGTCAATTGCAGAATCCACACGTGACAATGTTATGCTTGCTCCGGATGACGAAAACAACTTATCTGAATCAATTGCGGTTGATATATTAAGATCGTCCGAAGAAACACCCTGGGAAAGATTTATTGTCATTGTAGATCCGGGCCTCGAACCGGTCTGAATCTTTTTGTTAGTATATGACCCGTTCAATAGTTTGTATTTATTAAAAGTGGTTTCATTAACAATATCATCAATTTCTGCCTTAAGCTCGGTCAATTCATTTTTTATAGCATTTCTTTCCGCCGAACTTAATGTGTCGCTTGCCGCCTGGGTAACTTTTTCTTTCATAGTTATAAGAATATCACTAACATTCAGCAGACCCCCTTCTGCTGTAGAAAGCAAATTTTTCGCTGTTCCAATATTGTCCACCGCAACAGCTAAACCCCGTACCCTTGCATTTATTCTGGTTGAAATAACATAGCCGGCGGGATTATCTGATACTGAGTTTATCCTGAGTCCTGTTGCAAGCCGAAGCTGAGTCTTCTCCATTTTGCGATTAACATTTTTCAGAGCATTCAATGCATTAAGAGCGCCAATATTTGTTTTTATCCGTGTATAGCTTCCTATTGCCAATGAAATCACCTAATTATTATAAAAGTATCAGAAAAGAACGGAATTATGGTATCTTTATATCGTCAAAAATTGAAAATTCTTTAATAGAAAAGGTAATTTATATGAACAATTTATATGATTTTCTGTATTAGATGTTCACGCGTAGGAGGTTGGCTGAGAAACTCTGTTTCTCAAAAACCACGGTTATTATATTGAATTTTTTTGAATTAGGTTATGTCAAATATTATAAATTATTCAGGTTAGATAGCCATATTAAAATTGACTTGATTAATTTTGATTATTTTTCTAATATTAAGATAACTTATAACTATCGGTACGGAAGCATTTTAATTAATTAACTGTGTTACTGTAAAAAAGCCGGGTAAAATGCCGGAAAGGAAAGATTAAAAAGAAATGAACGACAAGTTAATAGAAAAATTGCATAATAAGTATTTAGAAATATTTAACGAAACGCCTCAAGTACTGGCAAGGGCACCGGGAAGAGCAAACATAATTGGCGAACATACTGATTACAACGGCGGATTTGTTTTACCGGTAGGAGTCGATAAAAATATTTATGCTTTCAGCTCAAAAAGAAATGACCGAACGATAAACATTTATTCTTATGATTTCCGAAAATCTTTAACATTTTCATTAGATGAATTAACCTATGATAAAGACAATAACTGGGTAAATTATCAAAAGGGAGTTATTAATGAATTACAAAAAGCCGGTTATGAACTGTCCGGATTTAATATGGCATTTGGAGGTGATGTACCGATAGGAGGAGGACTCAGCTCGTCGGCTTCTGCTACATTGGTAACCTCTGTCACATTAAATTATTTTTTTGACTTAAACTTAGGAGTATTTGATTTTGTTAAAATATCCCAGAACGCTGAGGGAAACTTTGCAGGAGTGAAATGTGGAGTAATGGATCCATTCGCTTCATTAATGTCAAAAAAGAACCCTGCGGTTTTTCTGGACTGTAAAACTCTTGAATATAAATATATACCGTTCAAACTTGATTCACATTATATTGTTCTCTGCAACAGCCTTAAAAAAAGAGAATTAGTCGATTCGGAATATACCAAAAGACAAAATGAATGTAAAGAAGGAGTAAAATTCTTTAAAAAGCTTAATCCTCAAATCGAATTTCTCAGGGACATCGATGTGGAACTTTTTAATACTAAGAAAAATGAGATGACTGAAATTATTCAAAGACGCTGCGAGCATGTAATTTATGAAAACAAACGGGTTATCGATTTTATCAACGCTTTGGAGAAAAATGATTTTGATAAATTAGAAAAACTTCTTTTGGAATCTCATTACAGTTTAAAAAATCTTTATGAAGTGAGCTGTGATGAGCTCGATATTTTAGTAGAAATAGCGCAAAACATTAAGGGGTGTTCAGGCAGCAGGATGATGGGCGGAGGATTTGGAGGAAATACAATTAATTTAGTAAAAAAAGCTAATATAGACGAATTTTGCAATACAATAAAAACAAAATATTACGAAAAAACATCACTGACGCCTGAGATTTATATCTGTCAGATTGAAGACGGCGCCGGTATTGTCAGTTAGTCCTAAAATAGAATACAGAAGGCAGAAGCAAGAAGTCAGGAGTCAGAATAAAGAATTTTAAAATTAATGCTGATTAGAGGAATAACTTTTTTTCTCATTCTGACTTCTAAATATTTTATTCTTTTTTCATTTCCCCATTGCATGCTTTATTTTAGCTGCGGAGAGGTCCGGATCTACAGGATTGATTATCATTCCATAAATATCCGCTCCTACTACATACTTTCTTA
>SDBU01007493.1_pt1 | contig 12561 bp, 21 predicted proteins | sample 2277071 | NCBI WGS metagenome assembly SDBU01 (sample SAMN10397929, study PRJNA504765) | marine sediment metagenome | isolation source: marine sediment core GS08_GC12, 126 cmbsf | place: Arctic Ocean: Gakkel Ridge, Loki's castle | collected 2008 | reverse complement strand
TCACTCAATGACATCAAACGCGGACTTGAGACCTTTGAGGGCGTACCAGGTCGCATGGAATCCATTGGAAGCCCCAAAGGTTTTGAGGTAATCGTTGATTTTGCCCTAACCCCCGATGCGCTTGATAAGCTTTATTCAGCCATCCGTCAGACCGCCCCCAATCGAGTTATCGGCATTATCGGTAGTTGCGGAGACCGAGATACTGAAAAACGTCCGAAAATGGGCGAAATTGTAGCCACTCATTCCGATCTCACCATTGTAACCGACGAAGAACCTTACAGCGAAAATCCAATGGCCATCATGCAAGCGGTTTTGGAAGGCGCCAAAAAGATCAAAAAACTGGAAAAAGACCTCCATTTAATAGAGGATCGCTACAATGCTATTGAATTCGCCATCCAAAACGCGGAAGAAGGCGATATTATCGTTGTTACCGGCATGGGGAACTTTGATACCCGCACTATGAACGCAGGTCCGATGGAGTGGGATGAGCGGGAGGTGGTGAGGGAAATTATTAATAAACATTCCGGATAGTGGTTCGAATTGTGGGCCGGATGGTGGCAAGTCCCCGGATCTTATTGATCTCCGGAAGAACCCGGTAAATCTCCGTCTCCAACTCTTCGGGAATGAGGATCTGGCCGGTGGTATCGGATACCAAAGCCTTATACTCCATTAGATGTTTTTCCGCTTTCCCCTCAAGTGGCATCTGGCCGGTAAAAAGGAACTTGATAAAAGCTGCCTTATACTCATCCGCGCCTTCCTTCGGCACTTTACCGTCTTTGCCTGGAGCCCCTATTGGCATCCTTTCCATTTTGGTTTCCAGTTTCTCGATTTTGTCTGTGAGGAGCTTTTCCGCTTTCTCGCTTTTCTCCTCGTACTCCTTCAGCGTTGCCGGGGTAATTAAACCCTCCAGAGCAGCATCGTTCTTTTTCTGCCAATCCAAAATCAGCTTTTGGATTCCTTCAATCTCTGCCTTGCCTTCCAGAGCGAGAGCAGCTTTAGTTTTTACGAGCAACTCTGCCGCAAGTGCTTTTTTTTCTTCTTCGTTCATAAGTTCTCCTTATTTTTATTTCAGTGATTTCTCGAGGGCTTTAACAATCGGATCTAGCAAGTGCAGTTGCGGCTTACTCTGTCCCAACGCCTCGATGATTGGGGCATATAGACTTTTCTTTGAAGTTGGAGTACCATTCGGTGGCTCCAATCTTTTAAGAGTGTCATTCAATGATTTTACAGCGCTATTAAATGCCTCGCTGTTCTCTTCCGTAGGCTTAAAATTTTCTAGAAATTCAATGACTTCTTCAAGTGATTTAACGCTTGATATAAGCGCGTCAGGATGCATTTGAAACGTACAGGGTGAAAATTCAAATAGATTGATTTCCGTCAAACTTTTAACCCCGTTATTCCAACGATGCTTAATGGTCCTATACCCAAAAGACAGCCCTCGAATTGCTTTTAGCTTCATGAGTGAATACTTCTCCTGAGCTGATTTAACATTTAAATCTAACTGGCCCCGAATGTTCAAACCTTTACTGTCTGCGCTCGCATCGTTTACTATGCCGATAGGGTCCCGAGGGTCGTGGTACCACAGCATAGGAAAACTCTTCTTTTCATTAAGTGTCTTGGTGAAAGCTCCCGTCTCAATGACCTCGCCGATTTTATCCTTTTTCTCGAATATGGCAGCGTATCCCTCAATCGTTCCTGTGTCGTCAAACTTCTTTTCTTCAAGCTCAAAAGGGAACGTTTTTGTCTCCATTTTTCCAATCTTATTCATCGCATCCCTCCTATCTCTTAACATTACTTATAAACATCGGTTTTCCACCGCCTATCATGGGGGGATCTTCCGGCTCTTTCTTCTTCATAAAAAACCTTCTCTCCGCCTCCGCCATTAACTGGGGAAGAGGGGGCGTAGTGGGTGGTTTCTTTTTCTTTGGCATTAGCTTCTCCTTACAGAAAACCCGAGAGCACATTCGCACTGAGGGTGCGCCGTCGGGTGCATGTCACCACTGGGGAAAGCTTGATCAATGGGGATGTTCCCCTCGTCCTCGTTTGTCGTACAGATATCATCAGGCTCCTGGCCTCCCGCTATCCATTCCTTTTCAGGAACCCCAGGAAGATACCCCTCATCCATCGCTTGTTTGATGGAATTAAGCTGACCAAAATTATAGGCGTTTGAGATCTCAGTCCGGGCAATCCTAAAAGCTCTATTATTATGAAGGAAGTCCGCGTATCTGCTCGCCTGTTTTGCTATGAGGGTTGGCGATACGCCCTCCTCAACCAACGCGGCAATGACTTTCTGCACGGCCAAAGATTCTTTTGCCGTGAGTCCTATCGTGGGCTTTAGCATCTGCGCCATGAGGGAGGGGCTCGTAACTCCCCAGGTGAGCTGTGCCTGAATCATAGTATGTGTTGACAGGTACTGAGCCTGCGTGAGGTCCACTATAAGCTTTCCTCCCCGGTCGTCTACCCAAGCTTTAATATTCGTCTGGACGTTATTAAAAGCATATTGTTTAGTCTCGATTCTGTTGACCTTTTCCTCTATTATACTCCCAGCTTTATCAATATTTTTTATCCATACGTCAGTGATATCCTCCTTGACAAAATCAATAATCATCTCACGCCATATATCATTCAACTCCTGCGTCACTCCGCCCTCATCAATCATCTGTTTGATCATCGCGGCATTAAGCGTCTCTCTCTGTTTCCTCCACAGCGACTTGACCTGCAGGGCGACCTTTCTTTTCTCTCTCGCCACGTACCGCCCGAATCTAGCATAGTCCCTTCTGTCCAATAATATGATCCTACCGGACGCCTTAGTCTCCAGGGGCCCTGGAGGCGGCTGCCAGTGGATGTCACATTTAGTGGCTAAATCTAGCATCATTCCTCTTTATTTCCATCCATTAAAACTTCAAATTTATTTGTCCGTGCGAACTCTCCACTAAGATGAACACACAAAAGATCTGACTTATTCTTAAGTCTCACCTTAATGATTTGATAATCCTCATAATGAGCCTTACCATATGCTTGAGCAATTTTCTTGGTTTTACAAACATGTAAACCTGATGAACATCCTGACCGCGCATCTAAGCTAACCTCGGAAATTGGAACCTCAACTATTTTCCCGGTGACCTCTTCATCCACACCCAAGCAGGATTTATTAGTATGCTTATCAATCGCTCGCCAGAAATCTAAATTTTTAAACTTATCAGTGAATCTTCCTTTCATCACTTTTTGCTTGAATCCGGTTATTGAATCTAAGCAACAATCGTCAAAATGGCATCCGGAATAATCAGCATATTGAAACTTTGCTCCAGTAAAATTAACCCTAATAAACGAACAGTCTTTAATTTCTTCCGAATATAAAGAACTTCTAACCATTAAGGAATTGTCAAATTTTGTATTCACAATCACACAATATTTAAATTCAACATTAGTTAAATCCGCAGCTTCGATTATACAATCTTTAATTAATGTCTGGTAAAAATTAGCTCTACATAAAATTGATTGACTCAACTTACAATCAACAATTTCTGAACGCCCGAAGTCAGCATCGCTAAAATCTAACTGAGTTAAATCCAATTTATGAAATTCCATATCAGATAAATCGCTAGCTCGAATTTGCTTCCTATTTCCTGGGAACATTAAACATAATTTATCTTTTGTTTTTTCGTTCATTTCGTTCACCTACACCCATGACAACTGGAACATTGACGACAGGCATATTTTTCCTTAGAAGATTTTATCATATCAAAAGGAAATATCATGGTTTTCTCTCTCCTTATTAAAGGCTTTTCGTATTTTTTTTGCTTTTCTTTAGCCATTATTCCTCGTCTACGTTTCCTGATATATCGCCCAGGGGAATCAAATTGGAAGGGACCATAGTCACATCGCCAGCTTTCCCGATGGGAGCGTCACCACAAGAGATCAGCTTTTGATTGATCGTTCTCCACCAGGCTTTTGCCTGCCGATCATAGATAGCAGTTAACTCCTCCCGGATAGCGTCAATCGAGTTTTTATCATACTGGAGATAAAGCCGATCATCGCCCCAGGCTGGGACCAGCCAATTATTTAGCTCGTCCTGGAAAAAGTCCAGATCCGGTAATATGGCCTCAATATAAAGAGCTTTCCTGGCCTCCTTATAGTTGGAATAAGTTTTATTTTCCGAGTCTCCTATGATCTCAGGTGCTATGTTATAGACAGAACATATCTTCCGGGAGTTCATTTTATCTGAGTTTAACCAGTCCATATCTTTAGGGTTGATCGCCCAGGGCTCCCACTTGACCCCACCCGCTAAAACGGGAGGACGGCCCGCGTTCCTATATCCCTGGATCTTTTGCTCAAACGTGTCCGCGAGGCTGTCTTTACCCTCTTGAGAGAGAGGCCCTTCAACTGTAATCCCACCAGGAGGACGACAATCATTCTGGAGGAGCTTCATGTTCCATTCTCTAGCCATGCTCTGAATATCAATCTCCTTGCCAGCAACCTGGATCGGCGAGAGGCCGTACCAATCATCAAGGGGGGAAAAGGTTCTGAGGTGTAAAACCTGCTCAAATTCAAAGTCCCTCTTGTTCGCTCCCACCGTGTACCGATAACCCGCTATAGGTTCAAATTGGTTGCCAGGCAATACCTTTGTCCTGTCAGGTCGCAAGATATACATCTCCCTGGGAGGTCCCATCTCCGGGCCTATACGGGTCAGGTAGGAATTCCCACCTATAAGCAGAAAGGCCAGCGCTTTCATTCTGAAGAAAGATCCGCCCTCCATTGGGTTTGGCCGTCGCATTAAATTCAATATAGCGTGTTCCTCAATCTCAACCTTCTTCGCATTTTCGCCGGATCCCCGCCTGAACAGCCTCCACGGTACTCCAGCTGCTCCCCCTGCTCGCTCATTAATACAGGCAAACACAGTGCAGCAATTCTGATACCCGGCCTCTGTGAGCCTCGCAATGCTGCGCTTAGTCCAGATAGGATTATCCCCCAGCAGTGTCATCAGGATAGCTTGATAAGCGGGGTCCGCCTTTGTTTTAAAGAGCCGCCTAAGGTCAGGAATCTTGATTATCATTTCTACCATATCTCCGGCTTAAATTTTGGCATCTTATCATAAAAGCAGAGGAGAAAGGCATCAGCCATGTCGGGGCTCCTGAAGCCCCTCTTCTCATACTCCTTCTTTGACTCTATTACTCGTCGGCCCTTTTTGTCAAGCGCCTTATATTTCCTATTTACCAACTCAGTTTGCAGCCGTGGGATCTCCGGACAGGCAATTTCATGGACAATCTTTGACACCTCGAACCACATTTCAGAGATCGTGGTCGGGTAATTGTCCGGATCATTTGCTCCTCCTGCGAAATTAACCGGTACAACGTCATACTTCCTACGCTCCATAATACTGGTCAGCCCTCCACCAACTCCGGTATCATCTATTTTAACCTTGAATTTCTTATCATGGCCCAGGAAAATCTCCAGCTCATCAGCTAGGTGCTCAAGCTTTTCCGTAGGCGGCATCTGCTTTGCGGTAATCACCTTATGACCTAAGACCTTCAATCCCTTAGCTGAGAAGAACACAGAGTCGTCAGAGCCCCCGTATGCTACGTCAACGCCCGCCTTCTTCTGGCCATCGGCTTTAAAGTCCGGATCTATCCCATTGTCAAACATCTTTTTTACTTGACTCAGTTTGACCAGGGTATCGGCAGCTTGATCTATAATCTGCCCCTTGACTTTAGTCAAATATAACACTGACTCCTTGCCCCACTCCTGGGCACACTCGTCAATATATTCCTGGTTTGCTATCTGGATGACAATATCATCAGGGGAGATCAACTGCCTACTAAACCGATCCGGCCGCTCGATATCCGGGATGTCGATATAGCCGAATTTCTCACCCGTAATATAAGGGGAGTCCTCGGCCTCGATATGAACTGCATTCCACTTAGAGTCTTTTTGTTCAAAGGCCCGGTAGAAATTCTCTCCCACTTCCACGCCGTCTGTCGTGGATACCACCAGCCACCGGCAAAACCCCCCGGTCATAAGTCCCCGCACTGAATCCCACGCCCACTGGGGGACTCCCTTGGCCTCATCAAATATAAATAGAATGGCCGGGGCATGCCAACCCTCTGCTCTCGCTGGCTTATCCGTAGAGAATCCTATTGCATAATGATCAGCATCCTCAGTCTTTATCATGGTAGCTAAACACTCACCCTTCATTTGAATCCGAGAAGCACTGTAGATCTTATTGATCTCTGCCCATAGCAGATATGCTACCTGGGAGAACGTGGGAGCCGTAGTTATAACCTTGGAATTATCGAAAGTATTGAGAAACCAGACTGTGATCTCGGCCGCTGTGAAGGTCTTAGAGGCGCCGTGACAGGCCCTGACAGCTGTGAATTTATGATCCCTAACTGATCGTAGGATCTCACGCTGTTTGCTCCAGGTCTTATGGCCCAGGGCATGTTCAGCGAAAAAAACAGGGTTGTCCCGGTACTCACCCAGGAGCGTCCGGTAAGCTTCCGTCGTGCTATTTGCTTCCATATTTTTCTACCATTTTCCTTATTCGGTTAACGTGCATACCAAACCGCTCTGCCAATGCCGCGTTTGTCAACCCATACTCACCTTTTAAAAAGAGGATCTTGTTGACCAGGTCAGCCTTATCCTTAGCGGGCCAATTCCCGATCCGGTCCATTCGCCCTGCCTTTTCACTACTGGTGCTCATTACTTGCTCCCATCTTCCCCCGCCGCTTTTATATTCTTCTTCATTCCCTCTATAGACAGGGAGCGCGTCAGGGTTAGGTCAACATTGTCGGATACGTTATATCGATCAGGCATTCGGTTCCTAAGAAAGAAATGGATAGATGGGACATCGGGAGGAACTGTTTTCTTTATTTTTTTAACATGGGTTTTTATCCGAAGCGGCTTTTCATCTTTTGAAGTTAGGGTATATTTATACTTGGTTTCGGTTTCTGTATAGTCAATGCCGCGAATTCGTTTAAGCAAAATATTCTCCACCTCTTCATTAATTGGAGCCTTCCCCCTCTTTATAGCCTCCAAGAACTCCAAATGCTCCTTTTGATAAGAATAGTAGGATGATTCAGCGACCCCCAGGGATCTAGCTATCTCCTTGTCATTCAACCCTCTCCTTGCTAGCCCTTCAGCTAACAAGGGAAAATTGTCATTATACTTCGTTTTCTTCATTAATTATCCGCTTTCCCTAGCTCCTCTATTTTCTCAAAAAGGCTTTTATGATCCTGCCGGTTTTCTTTTCGGATTGTTTCTCTCTCCTCTTTTCCGTCCACGACAGCGGTCGCTAAATACTTAATTGAAATATCATGTTGATTAACCAGCTTGGTGTTTTCCGTACAAGTTTTTCCTAATCCCGGCTTCCCGTTCTGAGATCCGTTTTTTCTATTTGCTCTCTTTTCAATCGCTTTCCAGCCGAGGAGAGTTCCATTAGAAAGTACAATTAAGACTCCTACGCCTGCTAAGAACATTTCTTGTGTCATACCATACCCCTATGATATTATTTCAACAGATTCCTTAATCATCAAGGTTTCCGGAGTTTCCTTAACATCTCAATCTCAGCCTGCAGCTCACTCACCCATAACATATACGCCTCATTGATGACCAGTAGGCCGTCATCCGTAGCTCTTATGGGATTCATCCTAACTTCAGGCCCCGGATTTAAAACATCGTACCCGGTATAGAGGCTCGGATTATATTGAGTGCAGCTATTGCTTAAAATGCAGCTTGCGAATACGATCAAGATACTTAGGATCTTGAGTTTTAATAGCTTTCCTGATCGCCTTTTGCAGTTTCCTTTTTTTGCTTGCATTTTTCTCCTTTGATATTTCGAGTGCAATTTGATTCTTTATTTTAACGCCTTCCTCCAGGAGGAATAATATTTTTGTAAAGTTCATGGAGCCTCCTTGAATGGATCACACATAACGATTTTTGGGTCCGTCGGATCAAATTCCCTCTGTTTTATAAAAGCGTTTTGACGGATAGCATCCGACACGGTTAAGGTGCTAGATCCGCCTCCTTTAGCTCCGATAGAAAACCATTTATTGTCCCAAGTTCCGGACGCTACCTCCACGTGATAGGCGCGACCTCCTGAATCAACCCAAAATATTAAGCAGCCTTTTCTAGGACTCCCGACTTCACATTTAGAATATCGATGCAAAAGGCCGTTCGCGGTGTTGTCTTTTTTCCTTGGAAATTTCCCGAACGCTTTTAAGCCTTCAATTACATGACCGGAGCAGTCCCAGCCTGAAGGATCGTCACCGCCCCATTTATACCAGTCACCTATCCACCTTGACATATATTCAACAAACGCGGATCTTATATCTGGCTCGTTCACATTTCCCCCTCCTGATTGAAAAATCTTGCATTTTTCATTTGCTACATTTCTCTTTTTTCTTTGCTCTTTTAAAATAAGAAACATTGTTTAATTTGTCAAGTCAAAAAAAAAGGCCGGGTGATCAGCCCGACCTGCTATGCTGTAACAGCTCCTAGAGCATTTTACTCTATTTCAAACGCATCACCTCCTTTACCTTGAAAACAGACGCTTGAGTATCGGGGACGCGAATGCAACCTTTGCGGCCAATATCGCAAGCCCAAAATCAAACGGCGTTTTAGTCACGACCACATAATAAGCCACTGTCCCGACTGCCACCAGGACAGCCAGAACGATCGCTCCCGTTTCCTGGACAATCACCCTTTTAAGAAACCCGATATTGATTGCATTGATCGCCTTTTTAACGATCTGGGTGACAATGACTGTCGTTCCGATGAGGGCCGCAAGCCCCGGCATCACAGCCACAGCCGCTTCCGGCTGCATTGCCATCATCAGCATTGTTGCGATAAAAATTAATGGTATCATTTTTGACCTCCGTCAATTTAGAGACATTTTAAGATTGTATCGGCGGGATCGTGAGCCTCCCGCAGCTAAAACAATACTCCTGGAACCAACCCACACTTGAAATCCAGGCTGGTATTACACTAGCGCGACGAATACCCCCACTTTTACTCTCAACCGCCTTTCTGAACGTGTCGCAGCAATATTTCTGATCTGCCATTTTAACCTCATAATTTTATTTTAGAAAAAACCTTCCTTCCTAACTTTAACCCGATTGAGCATGAATAGCATTATATCATTTAAGACTGCCTGCTCTATTTTCCCGGTTCCTGTCGGCCGCTTTTTCCATTCGCTTTTCGTCCACATCACCTGATTTTCGAAATCGTATTCTCCCTTATCTTCACGCCACACCCACAGCAGGCCCGCAGGGCTCTCAATTTCTTCCCTCTGGATAATATTTGGAGGGCAAACCCACGTAAACGTATGGCAATATTTTAAGTATTTCTTCCACTTTTCCTCCCTCTTATCTTTGAGAAAGTCTGATCTGTTTACCTTGAATTCGTAACCTCTAATCCTCTGTGAATGCGCGTTTATTATTATACAGTCAAACCTCCTTCTATTAATCCCAAATTCAAATAACCCCACTTGCTTAAAATCATATTGCAATTTACTCATAAAGAAGCTCTTGATTGCCAAAATATCAAGATCGCCTTTTACTCCAGAATTATTAATTAATTTCCTCATATTCTATTAACCGCAATCCAGTAAATAATCCAAGCATACGCAGCGACAATAAAGGCCACATATAGTATTTTAATAAATATATAACTAGATTCCACAAAATTGATTAATTTCTTTTTTCTCATTTGTCTTGAATCGCCTCCAGAATTTTCTTACCGATAGCCGCAATCACAGGAACGCTAACTGCATTGCCCATCATTTTATATCGTTGCGTATCTGAAACGCCCTCAGTCCATCCATCCGGGAATCCCTGGAGCCTTTCGCATTCTCTTGGCGTGAGCCTGCGGATTCTTCCTTGATTGATATATCTTTCATCATTCTGAGGACCTCCGGTTCTGGCCTTAATAACCCCAGCTTCGTTATTATCTATTCTCATTCCAAATTTATCTATTCTTTTTAATGCCCATTCGCTCAAATAATACTTCTCCTCAACTTCCTTTTCGAGTACCGAAGATAAAGACCCTTTCCCGGTTTTGCGGTAAGTAATACTTAGTGTTTGCGACAAACCATTCCGCATCATACCCAAGCTCATCCAGTGAAAGCAGTATAATTGAGAAGGTTCGGCCCGAGTCGTGAGAAAGTAATCCTTTAACATTCTCAAGGAGTAGGTATTTTGGTCTTTTATCTCTAGCGATTCTGATGATTTCAAAGAAAAGAGTTCCCCTTGTGATGTCTTGAAAACCTTCACGTTTTCCAGCAATGGAAAAACTTTGACAAGGAAAGCCAGCGCAGAGCATGTCATGATCGGGTATTTCCGCGCTGGGGACTTCCCGGATGTCGCCTTCAATGAGTTCTTTATTTCCGAACCCTCTTCTGTACTCTTGACAGGCATATTTGTCGATTTCGTTGGCCCATACACAAGCAAATCTCCGGCTTTCCCGGATCTTAATGTTGGGGATTCTTTGGAATACTCCCTTGGTAATCGACCCTTGTATATACTGTCCACAATTCTCAAGCCCAAGCCGGAATCCCCCGACTCCTGCAAAGAGCTCAATGAATCTGATTTCTTTTTCATTTCCCATCAATCGGCAGCTTTCTATATTTCATAATTTCCTGGAGGACCAACTGTTTCTCAGCATCCAAATTGGCCTCCTCTATGTAACCCTGCAGCTTCTCCCGGACCCGGCTTTCGATATACTTAAACCTGACCAGCTCGATCTCCTGCTTCTCAAACCGGTCTCTCATAATCTCGTCGGATCTCATTTTATAAATGAGTGCCCCGGCGGGCATAAATACTACAGCTGCTATGATTGCAAAGACCACTCTTCGGATCCAAGTCATGTAATCATCCATCTAGATCCCCCTCCATTCTCTGGATATTAAATTTCCTCAGAATCCAAAACACCATAGAGCTGGGCGGAAATTTCTCCTTGTCTTTCTCTCGCTTCCGGTATTCCTGCTGCAATCCATAAGCTATCTTTTCAGCCTCCGCTTGTGTGACGTATTTTGGTTCGTTTAATATGCATTTTTCGGCTATACAGGCTCCAGTCTGGAGGCCCCCAGTTGACGTTTCTAGGGTGATAAAGTTTGAGCATTCACATTTCCGCTTACTCATGACGGGGGACCATCCACCCTCATTCCTCCACACCAACCCAGGCCTGTCTTTTTTTCCCCTGTCGGATCCTCCAGTTCTGGGACTGCGATTTCCGGGATCCACCATTGGCATTTATCTCTTACACAATGCCAAGTCACCGTGCTGATTTCAAATTTCGATTCCACACTAGGGGAGGTATAGGAAAGGCTGGTAGAATTACGAAAGACATCAACATAAAACATCTTCGATAATACCGGGCAGAGTTTCCCCTTTGGTTTTTCTTTAATCTTTTTCTCAGTCTTTTTTTTCACTTTTTCTCCTCCTCGATTTCTTTGAGTAATCTTGGTATATTTTCGGAAGCCCAGGTAGCAACCATCTCCGCTATCTGATCCCTGAATTCCTTAAAAAGCGGCCTTAGTTGATTAGTGAGTATTCGCTTTTCTTCCACGGTTAAATTATGCGGGCTTTTAAATACCCGCTTTTCTTCTACTATCGGGATCCCCTTTTTACAAGTAAAGCAAAAAAAGACAGGCTCCTTAATTCCCTGCCTAATTTGCCCCGCAGCCATTATCTTTCCACAGCAGGTGGGGATCTTATATACCATCACTCTTTATCCATCAGATCGTTTTGATCCCTAAATGATAAGTTGTACAATAGCACATCGGATGATCCGGAGGCGATGGTGGCCATTCAAGAGAGTTCCACGTCCCTATCGCCGCTCCCTTGTCATGGTTGAAGAGGAGGGGAAGAGGAGGGCTGGATTTTGGCAGCCCAAATAAAGACATTGCGCCTATGCTAATCCCAACGCTTTTAAAAAATTCCCTGCGTTCCATCTTTACTCCTTTTTTAAAGCATTCTTAATAGGGTTTATAAGCCCAACTGTTATTATAGATCCAAAAATGAATCCGACAATAAAAACAATTATGATCCCAAATTGTGAAAATGTATTAATCAAGTTTTCCTCCTTTCAATCATTTTCCCTCCTCCGTCCATTCGGTCCTAATGCCCTCTTTTATCTTTTTTACCAACGCATGATAAATAGTCCGAATGAGATGCTTTGTCGCTGGGGCTGTCACCCACTCCTTATATTGAGGGGTCTTTAGCGCGCCTAAAATTATCTGCCTCTCGGCCAGTGTTAACACCACCAAGAGTTTAGAAGCGCGCTCAGACTTCATCAAGCAAATCTTTCCTAATAGGCCAGTCCGCTCATCTTTGAGCTGCTTGATTTCGCGCATCGCCATAAACAGGGCAATCCCAAAAATAAGAAATACAACTAGTGCAGATATAAACATTATTGACATTTTAAATCCTCAGTCTTTTTTTGTGAAACGGTTACCCATTTTTCCCGGTCATTATAAAACAAAAAACCGAATGCCCTATTTAAACAGATAAGGAAACCTTCCCTGTCTGCTGGATATTCTCCCAAATCATCCCTTTCACTTAATCCATT
>SDBU01007492.1_pt1 | contig 12561 bp, 10 predicted proteins | sample 2277071 | NCBI WGS metagenome assembly SDBU01 (sample SAMN10397929, study PRJNA504765) | marine sediment metagenome | isolation source: marine sediment core GS08_GC12, 126 cmbsf | place: Arctic Ocean: Gakkel Ridge, Loki's castle | collected 2008 | reverse complement strand
GGATTTGGCTTACCCATTATGCCGGTCAATTTAATGATGGTGGCGTAAGCTCAGTTTTATATGCCTCTCGGTGGTGTTTAGAAGCCAGGCAAAGTGAACTGGTAAAGCAAGTGGCACTAGGTCACCCATTGCCAGCGATGCCGGGCTAATTTGTCCTGCCTACGGTTGCTCTCTCAGGTAACATAGAGTATAATAGCTTACCCGTCAACACAGGATAAAGTCTATCTTCAGGTTTGATACCGGGTGGAGGGAAGAAAATGACGATTAACTTTAAGCTGGTTCGTTCTCTCATGGAGAAAGAGCAGGAGCGCCTGACTAAAGAATTGGAGCAATTGAAAGCGGATATGCGCCCTGCGGATGAAAGGCGGGAGGGTAGTCCCTTTGGCAAGAGGGAGGAAGAAGCTACCGAGAGCTTTGAATTGGAGAAGCGATTAGCTTTGGAGAAACGCATCAGAGAGCAGCTAGCTGAAGTGGGGCATGCTCTAGATAAACTTGGCGAGGGAACCTATGGCAAGTGTGATAATTGTGGTCAACCGATAGACCCTGCCCGGTTAGAGGCACTCCCACAGGCGAACCTATGTTTGAATTGTAAGGCTCTTCAGGCGAAGAATGCGAAAAGCAGATCGTCTCCCGGATAAGTGGTGGAGGATTGTCTTTTTCCTGACCGGGTTACTGATAGTAACTGCCGACCAGCTCAGCAAGATATGGATAAGGACTAATTTAGCTGTCGGGCAGTCTCTACCTGAAGTGGGATTTCCACAGCTAACCCGTGTTAACAATACTGGAGCCGCCTTCGGCCTGTTTCAGGGGCAAACGTTTCTGCTGTCTATTATTGCCCTGGTCGGCGTTATCGTTCTCCTTGCCGTTGTTATTTATCGCCGGTCTCCTTTTTTAAATAGTCGGCTGGCTTGGGTAAGTCTTGGGTTGCTTCTTGGCGGTACGGTTGGTAATCTGATTGACCGGGTACTGTTCCAAGAAGTAGCGGATTTCCTCGATTTTATGATCGCCGGTCATCATTGGCCGGTGTTTAATGTGGCCGATTCTTCCGTAACAGTCGGCATGTTCTTTTTCCTTTATTATTCACTAATCCTTCAGCCCAAACTGGAAACTGCCCATTCACCCAATTGAATACTGTTATTTTACAGGTACAGATTAGGGAAAAAATTCGACTCGATAAGTATCTGTCAGATCAGTTAAAAGATATATCTCGGACACGGATTCAACAGCAGATTAAATCCGGTAATGTTACGGTAGATGGTCAACCGGTAAAAGCCAGCTATCAATTGGAGGGGGGGGAAGAAATTTATGTTGTTTTAATCGACAATCAACCGGAACCTGCAACGGTTATCCCGCAACAAATGGATTTGGATATAATTTATGAAGATGATGCTCTGGCGGTCATCAATAAACCGGCCGGGTTGGTGGTACATCCTGGAAAAGGTAACAGGGAAGATACTCTGGTCAATGGATTGGCATACCATTTTCGAAATTTATCCGATGTAAATGGGATTTTGCGTCCCGGTCTAGTTCATCGACTGGATAAAGATACCACCGGATTAATCATTATTGCCAAAACCAATCAAGCTCACCTAAAATTAGCGCGCTTATTTGAACTGCGCGAGATTGAAAAAACCTATTTGGGATTAACGTGGGGCGAATGGGATTCAAGCACCGGAAGAATCGAAATCGGTATTCGGCGCCAGCGTTCCGATCCAACCCGGTTTGAAGCATCGAACGATGGTAAACCAGCAATTACTGATTATGAAGTAATCGATACGTTTCGCTATTTAAGTTATGTCCAATTCTATCCACGGACTGGTAGAACGCATCAAATCCGTGTTCATTCGGCTCACTCGGGATTTGCTATTTTTGCCGATATAGTGTATAATGGAGGAGTGAATCGCACCAAAGGGTATCTGCCTGAGGTTAGAAAAATTTTACAAGGATTATTGGATAAAATTAATCGGCACGCCTTACACGCTTTCCGGATTCGGTTTAAGCATCCGAATTCCGAGGAAGACATCCAGTTTGAAGCCCCACTTCCACCGGATATGACCTATTTGCTATCGGAAATCAAGCAATTTAATGGATGATCAGAAACTATTTTTGATAAACGATTTTCTTACCTATATCATCAAAGAACGCAATTATTCCGTTAAAACCAGACTGGCATATGCCCATGACCTTGAACGATTTCAGGTTTTTTTCGATTCATATACCGGCTTATTAACAAATGATTTTTCGACAGTGGATAGAACTACCATCCGGCATTTTCTTGGTTCCGAATTTGAAAATGGATTTTCCAGTCGGACGGTTGCCCGCCGATTAGCCTCGCTAAAATCCTTTTTTAAATATTTGCTAAAAGCTGAAGAGCTGCAAACAAATCCTACCCTTGGAATAAAAACTCCCCGTACCCCCAAATCTTTACCAAACATATTCTCTGAAAAATTAATTAACCAGTTGATGACTCTACCGCCGGCAAATACATTATCCGGTTTATGTGATCGAGCGGTTTTAGAGTTGTTTTACAGTACTGGAATACGTTTAAGTGAATTAGCCACACTCAATATTGGCGATGTCGATTTTGAAAATCTATTAATAAAAGTGACCGGGAAAGGAAATCGGCAAAGGATAATACCATTCGGTTTAACAGCTAAAAAATCCCTGGAACGTTATCTGCATGAACGTGGTAATACAAATCTACATATCGATCGTCGGCAACCAGTATTCATGAACAATCGGAAAAAACGATTATCAGTTAGAACTATTCAACGCCACGTAAAACAATATTTACATTTATTAATGGAAGGGGAAAATTTAGGACCTCACACTCTGCGGCATTCATTTGCCACGCACTTGATGAATAAAGGTGCTGATATCAGGTCGGTTAAAGATTTATTGGGGCATAGCAGTTTATCTTCTACTCAGGTTTATACCCATCTTCAACCGGAGCGTATGAAGAAAATTCACAACCAGGCCCACCCGCATGGAAAGACACCGTAAATGATCAGAATTTCTGTGGAACGGATAAGATTTGGTACATGATTTGTACCAAATGAAGTACATTGCAACAAAACAATGCACATAAAAATGAAAGGTAATATAATATGATAATAGAATTCACTGCCCGTCATTTCAAGGCACCCGATCAACTGAAAGAATACGCTGAAAACGAAATGAATCGATTGACTCGTTATTTCGATCGGATTACGCAGGGACAGATAATATTAATTCACGAGAATAATCACTACTCAGTAGAAATTAACCTTTCCGTTCCGAATGACAAGCTAAATGTGAAGGAATCATCAGATAATATTACAAAAAGTATTGATCGCGCCGTAGACACTATGGTAACTCGAGTTAAAAAATATAAACAGAAATTGAGACATTTTTAACCACCACCCGAATATCTATTTCTGTGAAAGTCATCCTGCCTGTGGCGGGTTATGGAACCCGCCTCAAACCCCATACTGATACTATTCAAAAAGCGCTTTTACCGGTTGCCGGTAAGGCACTTTTGGATCATATTATCGAAGATCTGTTAAAGTATGGTATTGACCGAGTCAATTTTATTATTGGCCATTTGGGTGAACAGATTATCAGTCATATGGAAAAATATACCGGTGACTTCGAATTTATCACTCAAACCGAACGCTTGGGATTGGGTCATGCCGTGTTGCAGGGATTGAAAGATGTTGATGAACCGGTTCTGATACATCTGGGTGATGCAGTATACAAATATCCATTTTTGCAATTGAATGATTTGGCTGCCAACGGAATTGCTGTTTTACCTGTTGATGATCCGACTCGCTTTGGAGTAGTGGAATTAGATGGTGATGCAATAATCGGTTTTCATGAAAAAGTGGCTGATCCACCGAGTAATCTGGCTATCATCGGATTATACTATTTCCAGAGCGAAGCACGCTTAAAGCAGGCAATCGAATATTTGGTTCAAAATGACCTGCGCACGAAAGGTGAGTACCAGATAACCGATGCGATGGCAGTGATGCTGGGCTGGGGAGATCCGTTCACAGCTCTACCAGGGGCCGAGTGGTACGACGCCGGTATTCCAGGTACTTATCTGGAAACCAACCGATTGTTGCTGGAGACTCATCACGAAAATTTTCAAAGTGTGGAATTCAGAGAACCGGTTTTTATCGGCGAAGACTGCTCTATTAATAATTCAATAATTGGTCCGAATGTTACCATCATGTCAAATTGTATTATTTCTGATTGCAATATCGCGGATAGTATCGTACTTGCTGATTCCAAGTTGGAAAATCAACAGATCGTTTCCAAAATCATTGCGGAAGACGGTTCAAAATTTTGCTGATTAATATAGGAAAAAAAACCTTTGAATTATTATTAAAAACTATTTAAAATTCAAGCCGTCGGGATTTGAGCCATATTGCTCCGACGTTAAATAATGCAGCTAAAAAGGCTAATCAGCCGGTTTAGCTCCGGCTTTTTTATTATGCAGAACTTACGCGAAATACTAAAAAAAAGAATCCTGGTCCTGGATGGGGCTATGGGCACGATGATTCAATCCCATAATCTACAAGAAATAGATTTTCGGGGTGAACTATTTGTTGATCATCCAATTAATCTACAAGGTAATATTGATATTTTATCCCTGACTAAACCGGATTTAATCAAGTCAATCCATTATGATTATTTAAAAGCCGGGGCTGATATAATTGAGTCCAATACGTTTAGCGCCCATGCAAGTTCTCAGCAGGATTTCCAACTTTTGAATCCAGTATACGACATGAATCTAACTGCTGCCAGGATTGCTTGTAAAATTGCTGGGGAATTCACCAGGCAGGAGCCAAATAAACCCCGCTTTGTGGCCGGTGTTTTGGGTCCCACCAATCGAACTGCATCACTTTCCCCGGATGTGGAACGACCTGAATACCGGAATGTAAATTTTGATACATTAAGAGATGCCTATGGTATTCAAGTCGCGGCTCTGATCAAAGGCGGCGTAGATTTACTGCTGGTGGAGACGGTATTTGATACGCTTAATTGCAAAGCAGCATTGTTTGCTATTCAAAATTATTTTTTTGAACACAGGATATCGATACCAGTCATGGTTTCCGGTACGATAACCGATGCCAGTGGTCGGACTCTATCGGGGCAGACTCTGGAAGCATTCTGGAATTCGATTAGTCATGCGGATCTTTTCTGCGTTGGTCTGAATTGCTCCCTGGGAGCAAAGGAACTGCGACCATATATCCGTGAGTTATCGGAAATTGCCAATACACTGGTCTCGATTCATCCCAATGCCGGCTTGCCTAATGAAATAGGTGAATATGATGAGTCTCCGGAAAATATGGCTGATTTAATCGACGAATTTGCTGAAAAGGGACAAGTCAATATTGTTGGTGGTTGTTGCGGAACAACACCGGCCCATATAACTTCTATTGCTACCGCTGTCGCTGGAAAAACACCGCGTAAAATCCCTGAAATTCCACATTTTACTCGTCTTAGCGGACTGGAACCGTTAACTATCCAACCTGATTCATTGTTTGTCAACATTGGGGAACGGACCAATATGGCCGGCTCAGCCCGCTTTGCTCGTTTAATTCGCGCAGGTGATTACGAGCAGGCCTTGGAAGTTGCCCGCCAGCAGATTGATAATGGTGCCCAGATTATTGATATCAATATGGACGATGCCATGCTGGATTCGGCGGCGGTGATGGAAATATTTCTGAATATGATCGCTTCTGATCCCGGAATCAGTAAAGTACCGATAATGCTGGATTCATCCGATTGGAAAGTTCTGGAAGCGGGATTGAAATGCCTGCAGGGCAAGGGAATTGTTAATTCGATCAGTCTGAAGGATGGTGAAGAAGTTTTTCTGCGGCGAGCGCAATTGGTCCGACGTTATGGTGCCGCCCTGATTGTGATGGCGTTTGATGAAACCGGGCAGGCTGAAACTTACGAACGCAAAATTTCAATTTGCCGACGCGCTTATCGTTTATTGACTGATCAAGTTGGTTTTCCACCCCAGGATATTATTTTTGATCCCAATATCTTTGCCATTGCAACCGGTATTGATATTCATAATACTTACGCCGTTGATTTCATATCAGCCTGTCGCACTATTAAGCGGGAATATCCCGAATCATTAATCAGTGGCGGGGTGAGTAACGTATCGTTTGCTTTTCGTGGAAATAATACCATCCGCGAGGCTATTCATTCGGTGTTTTTATACCATGCCATTCAGGCCGGAATGGATATGGGGATAGTCAATGCGGGGCAATTAGCGGTTTATGATGATTTGTCGGAAGAACTGCGTCAAGCTGTGGAAGAAGTGGTACTAAATCGACGTCCGCAAGCTACAGATCATTTAACAGACTTGGCTTTGAAGTATCAGCAAAACAGCAAGAAAATGGTCGCTGTTCGGGAATGGCGCAAACAGCCGGTAGAGGAGCGGATAAAACATGCTCTAATTGAAGGATTAGCTGACGATATTGAAAACGATGTGGAAGAATTAAGGAAAAAATGGCAGCAGGCCTTGTCAGTAATCGAAGGACCGTTAATGGACGCCCTGAAGGTGGTAGGCGATTTGTTCGGCGCCGGTAAAATGTTCCTTCCGCAAGTTATTAAAAGTGCCCGGGTGATGAAAAAAGCAGTGGCTTACTTGGTGCCATTTGTTGAGAAAGAGCGTTTGCAGGCTGGCCGGGAATTACAGGCCAATGGGAAAATCCTGTTAGCAACGGTGAAAGGTGATGTGCATGATATCGGAAAAAATATCGTTGCTGTAGTATTAGGCTGCAATAATTACGATATCGTTGATCTGGGAGTAATGGTACCGGCCGAGCGCATAATAGCGGAAGCCCATAAACAGCAGGTTGATATTATAGGTTTAAGTGGACTGATAACACCCTCGTTGGTAGAAATGGCCAGACTTGCTCACGATCTGGAGCAACAACAATCTCAAATTCCGGTATTGATTGGCGGCGCCACCACTTCTAAAATCCATACTGCCGTTAAAATTGATCCTGAATATTCCGGCCCGGTGATTCATGTAAACGATGCCTCACGTAGCGTCGAAACAGTGAATAATCTATTGAATCACAAATCAAAGACAGAATTTGTTAGATCTACTAAAGAGACTTACCAGCAATTACGCCGTAATTATAAGAACCGGCGTAAAACCACTAAACTGTTGACAATAGCTCAAGCCCGCCGGAATAGTTTTACTCCCGTTTGGGTAGATTATCAGCCACCGACACCACGGATAAATAAGCGGCATGTATTCAAGCAATTTCCATTGGAAAAACTAACGCCCTATATCGATTGGACACCCTTTTTCCATGTGTGGGAATTAAAAGGTCGTTATCCGGTCATTTTAGATGATCCGCGATTCGGCCTGCAGGCACGTGAATTGCTAAAAAATGGACAAGTCTGGCTAGATCGAATTATTAATGAAAAATTAATCGAAGCACGTTCTGTAATGGAATTTTTCCCGGCCAATTCACAAGGTGATGATATTTTGGTTTACGCGAGTGGAACTCGTTCAACTCTGAAAACAAAAATATTCGGATTACGTCAACAAATTGAGCATAGTCCTGATAAATCATATTATTGCTTAAGCGATTTTATTGCCCCAGTCAGTACCGGTTTAGCCGATTGGATGGGAGCTTTTGTAGTCAGTACCGGTTTTGGTGTCCCGGATTTGGTTAGGCAGTTGCAGCGGGAAAATGATGAGTATGCCATTATCATTGTAAAAGCGCTGGCTGATCGTTTAGCGGAAGCCTTTGCCGAGTATCTGCATGAATTGGTACGCAAGGAATTATGGGGCTATGCCGCTGATGAAAAGTTCAGCCCCGAGGAATTAATAAAAGAAAACTATCGTGGTATCAGACCAGCGCCCGGATATCCGGCCTGCCCGGATCATTCCGAAAAACAATCCTTATTCAATTTGTTAGACGCAGCAAGGGAAATTGGAACTGAATTAACAGAAAATTTTGCCATGCAACCGGCGGCTTCCGTCAGTGGTTGGTATCTGGCACATCCGCAAGCGCGCTATTTTTCAGTTGCCAAACTGGATCGGGACCAGATTAAGGATTATGCCGGACGTAAAGGAATGCCCATCGTTGAAATCGAAAAATTCTTAGTTGCAAATCTGGCTTACGAGCCGTCATCAGAACCGGAAGGATCATGATAATTATGGCTATTCTTGAACTATGAAAGTGATTGAACATATTAATCGCGCTCAGACACCTTTGTTCAGTTTTGAAATTATTCCACCTCCGCGCGGTAAAAGTGCTCAGGAGATCATTGATATTGTCAAAATGCTGCAACCCTATCAACCGCCCTATATTGATGTAACCAGCCATTCCGCTGAGGCTACATATGAAGAAAGACCTGATGGTACGATTAAGCGCCGTATCCGCAAGAAACGCCCCGGAACGATCAGTATCTGTGTTATTTTTCAGAATCGCTTCAGAATCGATACTGTTGCTCATTTATTATGTCGAGGGTTTACTCAGGAAGAAACCGAAGATGCCCTGATAGAATTAAATTATCTAGGGATTGAAAATGTTCTGGCGGTGAGAGGTGATGAGACCAATTATAAAAAACCGTTGCGAAAAGATAGGAGCATTAATTTTTATACCAATGATCTGGTTACGCAGATTGGCAAAATGAATCGGGGACAATATCTGGAGGAATTATTGAACGCTGAGCCGACTAATTTTTGTATTGGTGTTGGCGGTTATCCCGAGAAACATTTTGAAGCACCGAACCTTAAGACCGATGTAGAGCATTTAAAAACGAAAGTTAATGTCGGTGCTGAGTACGTGGTTACCCAGATGTTTTTTAATAACACGGTATATTTTGATTTTGTCGACCGATGTCGGGCTGCCGGTATTGAAGTACCGATAATACCGGGTATCAAAATTTTGAATCAACTGTCTCAATTAAAGAATATTCCCCGCAATTTTCATGTCGATTTGCCTGATGAATTGGTAGATGAAATTCAGGAAAACCCCAGCCATATAAAAGAAATTGGCTTTGAATGGGCTTATCAGCAATGTGCTGATTTATTGAACCATGGTATTAAAAATCTACATTTCTACATTATGAGTGATGCCAGTGTGATAACCAGAATTATCGATCGGTTGAATTGATCACTGTGAGCAAAATTAATAATTATCAAAAAATAGAATAGAGGAGTTAATATGAGTCGATTTTTATTTACATCCGAATCTGTAACCGAGGGTCATCCCGATAAAGTGTGCGATGCCATTTCGGATGCGATTTTGGATGATTTACTGCGCCAGGATCCCGATTCCCATGTGGCCTGTGAAACACTGGCCACCAAGGGAATGATCGTTGTATCGGGTGAAGTAAGCACCAATGGTTTCGTAGAGGTAGAGGCGATTGTAAAGCGCACATTGGAAGAAATTGGTTATACCGATCAGGCCTATGGTATGGATCGAGATGAAGTACGCGTACTATCATTGTTGCATCAGCAAAGTGCTGATATTGCCCGTGGCGTTGAACGGGATAAAGACCATGAACAAGGTGCCGGTGACCAGGGACTGATGTTTGGATATGCCTGCCGGGAAACACCGGAACTGATGCCTTTACCTATCCAGTTAGCTCAACAACTGACTGCACGTTTAGCTGAATTGAGAAAAAACGGAACTCTGGATTGGCTGCGCCCGGACGGGAAATCGCAGGTAACAGTGGAATATGATGGTGAAATACCAATCCGGATTGAAAAAGTAGTTATTGCAACCCAGCATGACGATTTGATGGATCGTTTCAGCAGTGAAGAAAAGGAGCATGCCTTCATTTCAAAGGAAGTAATTAAACATATAATCAAACCGGTTTTGGATAAGACGGAATTACCTTATGAAGATAAATTTATTGTTAATGGAACCGGTCGTTTCGTAAAAGGTGGACCGGATGCGGATACTGGTTTGACCGGACGGAAGATAATCGTCGATACCTATGGTGGGTATGCTCCCCATGGCGGTGGTGCTTTCAGTGGGAAGGATCCCTCAAAAGTGGATCGGTCCGGGACCTATATGGCGCGCTATATCGCGAAAAATATTGTAGCTGCCGGATTGGCTGACCGTTGCGAAATTCAATTATCATACAGTATTGGTGTGGCTGATCCGACATCCCTTAGCGTGCGGACATTTGGATCGGGAAAGTTGAGCGATGAGCGGATTACAGAAATTGTACAAGAAGTCTTTCCCTTGAAACCGCGTCAAATTATTGAGCACCTGCAATTGAAACAGCCCCGTTATCGTGAAACGGCTGCCTATGGTCACTTTGGCCGGAATGGTGATAATTTCTCCTGGGAGAAAACAGACCTGGTAGATCGTTTGAAGACCTACCTGCAATAAGGAATTAAAAAAATGAGTGTAATTGAAAAACCACTGAAATCGGATGTGGATTTATCCTATAAAGTAAAAGACGTCAGTTTGGCGAATGCCGGTCGAAAAGCCATTTCGATAGCTGAAAAAGAGATGCCGGGCTTGATGGCCATACGACGTAAATACAGCGCCGATCAACCTCTGAAAGGTTTACGTGTCACTGGCTCTCTGCACATGACGGTAGAGACAGCCGTTCTGATCGAAACTCTGCATGATCTGGGTGCCGATGTTCGCTGGGCCAGTTGTAATATCTTTTCCACCCAGGATCATGCCGCCGCGGCTATTGCCGTCCGGGGCATACCGGTCTTTGCCTGGAAAGCTGAAACATTAGATGAATACTGGTGGTGTACGCGTCAGGCCTTAACTTTCCCTGGAAATAAAGGACCGCAATTAATCGTTGACGATGGCGGTGATGCTACCATGATGATTCACCAGGGAGCAGAACTGGAACGGGAGCTGGCTGAACAGGGCGAACTCGCTCCGGATAATTCCGAAAGCGGGGATGAAAAAGCCCTAGCTGCCAATCTGCGGGATGCTCTGTTAACCGAACCGGATCACTGGCAGAATGTCGTGAAGGATATTATTGGCGCATCCGAAGAAACGACGACCGGTGTCCATCGTTTGGAACAAATGGCAGCCGCCGGAAAATTATTATTTGCGGCGTATAACGTCAATGATTCGGTGACGAAATCAAAATTTGATAATATCTATGGTTGCCGGGAATCTCTGGCGGATGGAATAAAACGTGCTACTGATGTCATGATCGCCGGTAAGACGGTTGTTATCTGTGGCTATGGTGATGTGGGCCGTGGCTGTGCCCAATCCATGCGGGGCTACGGCGCCAAAGTGCTGGTAACAGAGATTGACCCGATCTGTGCCCTGCAGGCCGCGATGGAGGGTTACCGGGTGGTCACAATGGAACAGAGTCTGGCAGAAGGCAATATTTTTGTCACCGCGACTGGTAATATCGACGTGATAACGTTCGAGCATATGGAACAGATGAATGACCAGTCAATTGTCTGTAATATCGGTCATTTCGATAACGAAATCCAGGTGGAGCCATTGAATGCAGCTCCCCAGGTCAAGCGCGATATCATCAAACCGCAGGTTGATCGGTATACATTTCCCGATGGCCACCAGATTTTCATGCTGGCCGAGGGACGTTTAGTTAATCTCGGTTGTGCCACCGGCCATCCCAGCTTTGTCATGTCTAATTCCTTTACCAATCAGGTCCTGGCCCAGATGGCCCTGGCCAAGGACCGACCGGCGATTGGCGTTTATCGATTACCGAAAGAACTGGACGAAGAAGTGGCTCGACTGCATCTCGATCATGTCGGTGTCACCTTGACTGAATTGACTGCTGAACAATCAGAATACCTCGGAATACCAAAGGGCGGTCCCTACAAATCGGAGCATTACCGATATTAGCCCGCATTAACAACATATAAATCAGCCTACCCCGATAGAGAATAGCCTGCCCTGATAGCGGAATGTAGGGGAGCATATCGGGGAAGTGAACGTATCGGGGAATTAACGAAGAGAATATCAAGAGTTAAGACAAATTGTTGAATCAATCTTTTCTTACCGGAAATACCGATTTAAATTTTTATTGTTTCGTTATTTTCGTTTACTTCGTTGTTCCTATTGCAGCGTTTGGTATTAATACAATTCCGAAAACTATGAAAAACACTCCGTTTCGGCGGGGTGTTTTTTTTATGGCAAAGCTCATAAAAATGAGTGAACTTTAGCCTGTAAACTTATGTCCATTCGTTTGAACAACTTATCAAACAACCTCCAGGTGCACGAATCGGAATAAACCAGAAAACCATTTTATGAAGATAATCGGGAATCAAAAACGCAATTTTAAGTCATTGATTGTGATCACAGCTTTATTATTAATTATGCTTGCGGTCAGTTGTGATTTTCAAAGTCCGGCCAGTTTTGAAACGCCGACCTGGTTCATGGATTTGACCATTCCATTGATTCATGAACGGTATCCGCTTAGTGGAATAGTTGATGACAAGCAGATTTTCATTACACCGGACTCACTGGGAATGCAGGTTGTTTTCGGAGATACTCTGGATAAAATATCAATTGACCCATCTTACCTGGATGTAGCACTTAACCAGAATATTAATTTTAACCAGGATCCGACCTATAT
>SDBU01007491.1_pt1 | contig 12563 bp, 16 predicted proteins | sample 2277071 | NCBI WGS metagenome assembly SDBU01 (sample SAMN10397929, study PRJNA504765) | marine sediment metagenome | isolation source: marine sediment core GS08_GC12, 126 cmbsf | place: Arctic Ocean: Gakkel Ridge, Loki's castle | collected 2008 | reverse complement strand
GCTCTTGTTGATGAGTTCGCGACAGTGTTCCTCAGCTCGCTCAAGGTCACCACCACGCATGGCTTCCATGACCTCCTTGAGGTCACTTCTATCAAAGGACTCTCGATACAGGGCAAGGTACCGGGCCCAGCTCTCATTCTCTGTATCTACAGTCATTTCCTTATGCTCCTCTCAGGTTTCATCAGTGTACTCAGTGTTGATGCCATACGTGCCTCTGCTCCACAAAGCACATGAGCTAAGAATTAGTTAGATATTGGGTTTCAGTGAGAAGTCAAACACCAGACCAGTAAGTTAGGAGAGATTGACTATAGAATTTCCGAGTAGCCAAATCTCGTCTATCCTCTCTTTATTCAAGATTTCTAGAACAATGAATATGAAATTATTACTTCCAATAGCCTTGGTTTGCAGGAATCAGCGGTTTTCCAACCAAATTATTGTACTGCCGAGATAGAAGGTTAAGCCATTCAGCGCGAACATACTCACTGAAGAATCGTAGGTAGAAATCCCTGTAGAGGAAACTCCTTTAGAAAGAGTTGTTGAAAGAGAAACAGTGTATTTAGTCATTTGTCCTCACTGTAGAGCAAAGAGTCCCCAAGGCTCATTAAATTCAATCCCCTCTTAGACCTTCACAAAACGCTAATACATTCTTTCCTAAATCTTCGAAATTGTACCCTCCTTCGAGCACACCAAACCGACGACCTTCACATCGTTCTATGGCAAAGTCATAGACAAGTCTTCCAATCTCTTTGAATGCTGGGGTCGATAGATTTCCTCCCCAATCTTCTTCATACTCATCGAAACCAGCGGAAACAGCTATGATATCAACATCTGGACTTTCATCCAATACCCTCTTGACCTCTTTCAGATAGGCATCATCACCATTTCCATTAGGATTGTGAATGTAGAATCCTTTCTTACCACCGAGGATATTTATTGTTCCATCACCTGTATGAAGATCAAAATCTAAAACAAATGCTGACTTAATTTTCCTATGTGCTTTTAGATGAAGTAGTGCGATTGCAAGATTTGACAGATAACAAAATCCCCAATTCGAGTCTTCAGATGCATGATGTCCTGGTGGACGAATCAAAGCAAATACTGGCTCACCTTTGACGGCAATCTCACCAGCTAAGATTGCTCCACCTGCAGCAAGTGAAGCCATTTTTGATAATCGTTCATTGCCCTGAATCCTTTCCATCAGACGCCTGCTATGGGCTCTGAGTAACTGCTCTTCTGTAGCTTCTGGTGGTTCAATGAACTCATATTCAGGATGCTTACCCAAAATCTCTACCGCTGATTCCAATCTTCCTGGAGCTCCAGCTGGAGTACTATCATATGTTTCCAGCATTAGCGGATGGAACACGACTTTCATAGATTATCAACATACATTGTTAGATATCTGTCTGTGGGTTTTTGGATAAATTGAAAAAAGAATTCAGTGGACAGGGCAAGTTTGCTACTTGCCTGTCCTCTATACTAAGGAAAATACGATGAGATGAACAAGAATGTTCTAACCAAATAGACTTCCGAGTCCAGCGGTTATTTCTTCTTCTTTCTCTTCTTCCTTTTCCTCTTTCTTTTCTTCTGCTGGTGCGTCTGCTGCACCACCGGCTGCGGGAGCTGCTGCAACGGGCATAGCGGCTGCGCTTGTCAAAGCCTCATCGATGTCAACACCTTTGAGGGCTGCTAGCAAAGCCTTGATTCTACCCTTGTCAGGTGTGGAGCCTGCTGCGGTTAGGACTTCATCCATTGCCTTAGCAGTCATTTTTCCGCCTGCTTTGTGGAGCAGAAGTGCTGCGTATACATATTCCATTTTTATTACCTCGTAATTATTTATCCAAACAGGCCTCCTATGCCTGCTACTTCATCTTCCGCCTCTTCTTCTTCCTCAGGTTCTTCTGGCTGCACTGCTTCAGGAGCTACTGCTTCTGTAGCAGCTACAGCTGTCTTCACCTGACCTAAGATTTCAGAGGGTATTGCTTCTGGATCCTTCTCGGATGCTGCCATTGCCAAAGCGAGTGCTTCGGAGTTAGCCTTGGAAAGGAACTCATTCACCATTTCGGGCACAAAGAATCCAATTGTCATTACCAGACCCTTGGCCTCCATGCTTGCCTTTGTGATGATTAATGGCATTGTTTCCGCTGTAGGAATACCAGTATTGACCGATAGATTGACTGCGTATTGATGACCCAAGAGAACCTGATTGAACAGGGACTCTAGATCAATAACGAAGCTATCCGCAGTAAGAACTTCACCATCACTATAAGCTGCTATCAGTGTGAGTTGAAGTTCCATGGGTTCAATCCCAAGTCTGCTCAACATCATAGCCATAGCATTAGAGATTACATCTCCAGCTTTGACGGCGACAGTATCAGCGGTAATGTGAATTGAACCACCCTTTACTCTGGATGGGATTTTGAGACCTGCAAGTTCACTAATGAACGGTCCTGGAGCAACTCCAGTGTTCATGGCTTGAATAACTATATCCTTTGGAGAAATTTGGCCACCTTTTGCAGGAGCAGCTGCCTTGTTTTCGCTAAGGAATTTGCTCAATACAAAGGGATCTTGCTCACTGAAGACAAAAGCAACAGGTCCTGTAACAAATTCAATCAGGTCTTTCATGCCCTTCTTCGATGATTTCTTCAGTGCCCTGATCATCAGAGTGTTCCTTGACATCTTTATGACCGCAGAGCCTCTCAGACTATCACGAATCCCTTGGAGCTGTTTGGCTCCGACACCCTCGACGTTCACGAGACCAATCATCTTGCTCTCTTTGATGACCGACGCGAGTTTCTCAACCGAGTCAACTTTCCATTGTGGGATTGTTTTTTCATATACTGACACTATTGATCACCGTTCTAGATTGATATTTTAATTGTTGGTCCCATTGTTGTTTTTATGGCGACATTGCTGATTCTCCCTGAGAATCCTTTACTATCGACCAAGTTTAGAACTGCAAAAATGTTATCTGCTATCTCTCTATCACTCATTTTCACATGTCCAACTTTGACATGGAATGTGGGTGTGTTTCTCATTCTGATACGAACTGTACGATGATACTGATTAATTATCGTAGTCAAATCTGCCTGTGGTGGGAACGGACGGGGCATCTTTCCTCTTGAACCAAGAGCTTGTCCCAAATAGCGACCTATAAGGGGCATCGCATCTACTGCTGCGATGAAGAAATCAAAGTTCTTGGCAAGGTTTTTCCTTTCCTTTTTCTCATCACCTAATCTGGGTATCTCATCTTTTGATACTATGCGCTCAGCTCCAGCAGCTGTTGCTGCTTCTGCGAACTCACCATCACCGAATGCACAGATTTTTGTTGGTGGATATAGGGCGTTTGGAAGAACAAGTTCTTGATTGAACCTGTTCTCAGGCTTTGTAACATCCAACTCTTTCTTTCTAAAGTTGACTGCTAGATCAAAGCTCTGCTCAAATTTGATACCTCTCTCAGTACCCTTTGCTCTTGCCTCAGCAACTGAGGTTTCAATTGATTCAATATTAGACGACATGCAATATCACTCCCTCAATGGCCCGTCCAACTGGGCATCCCATGTGCCTTCGCGGACTTCTGCTTGGAACTCCTTTGCTGTCTTTCCCTCAATTGTAACTCCCATTTGTCCACAGCTACCGGTTACAATCATAACCGCTGCTTTCATTGTCTGGGCAGAAAGGGCACCCTCTTTTCCTTTTGCGATGCTTTTCACTTGGTCTACCGTTAGGTTTCCAACAATATTGGTGTTTGGCTCTCCTGAGCCCTTTGAAACACCAACCTCTTTCAGTATTAATGCACTTGTGGGGGGTGTACCCACTTCTATTTCGAAGCTCTTGTCATTTGGGTTTACAATAATCTTTACGGGTACTTTCAGCCCTGCAAAGGGTTCAGTAATCTCGTTGATCTTGGTCACGACTTGGAAAATGTTGACTCCAGTCGGGCCAAGTGATGGTCCAATCGGCGGTCCGCCGCTGGCTTTTCCCCCTTCAACGAGAGCTTCTACTACTATTGGTTTTTCACTCAATTTGTTCACGACTCCAGATGCAGTGCACTCGGTACGTACGCAACGTTTCCGATGGTGTCGACCAGCGGGACAAAAGTCATATTATATCCAGCAAGGTCTACTGCATTCATTGTCACATTTGTTCACCCCAGACATGACGTCTATGCGTCTATGCCAGATTAAGAGGATAAACTGGTTCGAACTTGTTCCTGTTTTAAGGATTGCGACACAGTCGAGATTGGAAGGTGTTAGTCATCATCTGGTGAATGTGCCCAGAAGGAGTCTTCATCATCAAGCTCATCACTTTCTGCTTTCGTTTCGTCACCTTCAGCGGCTTCTACCACTTCAACACGTTCTGCTCTCTCGACAATCTTTGCAAAGTCTGCGTGGACTCTCACTGGAATAGTGTACGGACTATCAAGAAGCTCGAGTATCAGTTCTTCCTTACCTGTGTCAACACGTACAACCTTTGCACGTTCTCCCTTGAATGGACCTGAGATGATCTCCACAACATCTCCCTCAGAGATTCCTTCTGCTGCAGGGGGTGGTGCTAAGAATCTATCAATCTCCTCAAGGCTTACCTTGCCTCCAACACGACCTCGAACATGTGGCACACCTGAAATGGCAATTTCAACATCACGGAACTCGGTTGTTTCAATGAAAACGTAACCTCGCAACGTTTCTGGTACGAGAATGGATTTGACTCGGCCTTTCAACTGGTTTTTAGAAATGAGCTTTGGTTCTCCTTTCTTCTTTCCTTTCTTTTTACAGCTCTTCATGTGCTGCTTGGTTGCCTTTTCTGAGGAGAAATCCTCTCTGCAGAACGGACATTCCCAAACATCACTCTCGCCTACCACAGCTGTTGTGACTAAGTCAGTGACGCTACGTTCTTGACCAATGGTCGTTCTGATCGCGTAGATACTCGTACTGGGCTCCATTTTTCTTTCACTTCCTGTAAATCATGATACTCTAAACTACAAATTAACATTGGGGAATGTACTTGTCTGATGTGAAGATTCGGATTACTCATCAATGAATCCAAATCGTTGATCTATGTTGCAGTTGTACCCCAATTGGATGTTAGTAAGGTCATGATAACCTGAACTATGAAACTGAGCGCTCCAACAAGAACCATAGCAAGCAAGCTGATTTTTGTGCTTGTCCATAGTTCTTTTCTGGATGGCTTTGTAGCCAATTTCAGAATTCTTCTACTATCGTTGATGAATGAACCAACACCCATTTTGTAATCACGTCCCTGTAAAAGACTGCATAAGCAGCCAGGGGGTTCGTCAGCAATCTGAACTGGTTCTCTTTTAACATTTGCTGAGTGTCTACTTTACTGAGCGAGTCGTGGTACTCCTAAATCTGACTTGAGATCGTCTATTAAGGGTGTAAATGGTTCAGCTTTATCGAAGACATAAGGTGAACTCACTCCTGATGCAATAATCGTGACCCTCAGTCTATCTTCTAGTTCTGGTAATATCAATGCACCGTAGATTACCTCTGCACCTGGGTGTACTTGTTCAGTTACGAGTTCAACAACACGTTTTGCTTCAACAAGCTGTAAGTCTGCACTTCCACTAACATTTACGAGAATATTGCGAGCGTTCTCTATTGATACATCGATGAGCGGGTTGCGTAATGCATTAACAACGGCTTCTTCAGCCCTATCTTCTCCAATACCTTCACCAAGAGCGATGATTGAAACCCCACCATTTTTCATGGTAGTTCTCACATCAGCAAAGTCCAGATTTACAAGACCCGGCTTGGAAATCAATTCAGCAATACCCTTTACCGCTCGTACAAGCACTTCATCAGCTACCATGAATGCTTCAGGCATTGAGAGATCTGGAGCTATTTCCAAAAGTTTCTCGTTAGGTATTGCAATAAGCGTATCAACATGCTCCATCAGTGCATTAAGACCGCGAGTGGCATTCTTCTTCCTAGTTGCACCTTCAACATCAAATGGCAAACATACAATTGCAACGGTAAGAGCACCATTTTCCTTAGCTGCTTTTGCTACATGCGCAGCAGCTCCTGTACCAGTACCGCCGCCCATACCTGCAGTAATGAAAACAAGGTCTCCCCTTACAACATCCTTGATAACATCATAGGACTCTATTGCTGCAGCTTCTCCAACATCCGGATTATTACCAGCACCCAGTCCGCCACATGTTTCTTTACCCAGAAGTAATTTGTGATGGGAATTACAAAAGTACAGGTCCTGTGCATCTGTATTTAGTGCAAGAGTTTCTGCTCCTTCTACACCTACTTCCATAAGACGAGTTATCGCATTATTACCTGCTCCACCAACCCCAGCAACAAGAATTCTTGCACTTACTGAGTCTAGCAGATCTGCAAGTTCCTCATCTGTGGTTGCTGACCTTGGTACATTCTTTCTGCGCTTGGGCTTTTGTTCACGTTTTCCACCTGAACTAAGGACATCTTCTAATAATGGGTGCATGTTTACCACTCACTTTTGCTTGTTATTACCTGAGTAATGTGACAGTAAAAACTAGAATACTACCTAGGTAATACTCATCTACGGCGACCTCTTTGTCGAGGTTTGAAAGTCTTGAGAATTGAATCGATTGAAATGTTGTGCTTACGCAACAATCTAGCTACTTCTTCTAGGCTTGGTTGCCCATTCTGCGACCCTTCGTGCATTATTGTTAGCGCAGCTGCTGCATTTGCCACATTGAGTGCCTGTGGAATTCTCTCAGATCTTGTCCAAGCTGTTATGAAACCAGCTGCGAATGAATCTCCTGCACCTAACGCGTCTTTGACAGGCACTTCGAATACTTGAGAAGTACAATATTCAAATCCATCAGTTGCAATGGCGCCTTTCTCTCCCATTTTGAGAATTACAATTCCTGGAAAGGTCTTTGCGAATTTCCGTAGTGCAGACTCAGTCGGTTCTATCTTAAAATATTCCTTCAATTCATGACCGTTCAGGAACAATAGATCAGTGTGCCTCAGAATCTTATCAAAATCGAGATCTCCAGCTGCTCTCCCAGGGTCTAAGGATAGGACCATTCCATGATTTGTTGTGATTTCTGATGCTCGATCTATCATCATTGGAAATGAACCCGATACATGAATGATCTGCGCATCAACTACAGTATCCTCTTCAAAGATTCTTTTCTCAAGGAATTTATTGGCACCCGGTTTAGCTACTACTATCTGGTCATTCTGGGGGTCATGTGCATAGAAGAAAATCCCTGTTTCGTGGTTATCAAGAACGAGAATGCAACTTGTATCAACACCTATCTTTGTTAGCTCTTTGATTACAAGTTCACCATAGACATCATTTCCCAAACAACTAACGAGAGTGGTTTTGATACCTAATCGAGTTGCTTGGGTAGCGAAGTTTGCTGCAGAACCTCCCAGTGAAACATGACCCTTTTCACACATGATATGGTCATTCTTGTTAGGAAGTCTATCGACAAACATATCGATGTCGATGTTGATTCTGCCAATTGAAACAAACTCGCCTACCAAACAATCATCCTCTTAGACTATTAGCGCAATGATACCTTTCTGAGCATGGAGTCTATTCTCAGCCTGATCAAAGACCACCGAATGAGGACCATCCATTACTTCTGAGGTTAGTTCTTCGTCTCTGTGCGCGGGAAGACAGTGCATTACTATGACATCTGCTTTTGCTTTTCCGACTAAGGCTTTATTCACCTGAAAAGCCATCAATGCATCCTCTTTCTCCTTTGACTTTTCTTGCCCCATACTAAAGAAGGTATCAGTGTAGATTACATCTGCCCCTTTCACAGCATCGTCCGGATTATTCACAACTTCCAGAGTTGTACCATATTTCTTACTTAGCTGTGTTGCCTTCTTCAAAATCTCTTCAGAAGGAGTGTAACCCTTTGGTGATCCAATAGTCACATCCATTCCCATAATAGTGCAGCCCTGCATAATCGAATTACTCACGTTATTCGAGTCACCAACATACACAATTTTCTGTCCTTCTAATTTTCCTCTGTGTTCTTCTATAGTCATCATGTCAGCCATAATCTGACAGGGATGAAGAAGATCAGAGAGACCATTGATTACAGGAACTGTACCATACTTAGCAAGTCCAGTCACCTCGTCGTGTCCGAAGACGCGTGCCATGATTACATCACAGTATCTACTCAGAACCTGTGCGGTATCGCCTATCGTTTCTCCGCGGCCAAGCTGTGTGCCACTTGGCTGCAGGTATAACGCATGACCTCCAAGTTGAGTCATTCCTACCTCAAATGAAACGCGAGTTCTGGTTGACGATTTCATAAAGATCATTGCCATGGACTTGCCTTTCAGAATCTCATGTGGTTCTCCACGCTTCTGCTTTCTTTTTAGGTCATGTCCAGTATCCAAGAATTGTCTTAATTCAAACCTCTCAAAATCCGACAGGTCTACTACACTTTTACCTCTCAGGCTCAATAACAACACACCTCAGGGCTGGTATATCGGCCATCATAAGGCTCTCGTATAAAAAGCTCTCCACTCGCTTAATTATCTCCAATAAGTCTCTGAGCAAACCATTCTGGGTCGAACTGCTCTATATCATCGTATTCTTGTCCAACCCCTACGAATACAACAGGTCTTCCTGTGACATAAGCAATGGATAGCGCAGCTCCGCCTGATGGATCTGCATCTAACTTAGTCAGGACTGCTCCATCAATTTCAATGGCTTTGTGGAACTCCTTGGCTTGCGAGAGGACATCATTACCAGCCAAAGCATCTCCAATAAAGAGTTTAATGTCTGGATCTGCAACACGTGCAATCTTCTTCATCTCATCTAAGAGGTTCTTGTTGCTCTGCATCCTTCCTGCACTGTCTATCAAGACAATATCGATATGTTTTGCTTTTGCATGAGCAATTGCATCAAAAGCTATAGCTGCAGCATCCGCTCCATAATCCTGTTTGATAACCCGTATTCCAAGACGTTCTGCATGGCGTTCCAATTGTTCTATACTCCCAGCTCTGAAAGTATCTCCAGCTGCGATGACAACTGAGAATCCATTCTTTTTGAAAAGGTTAGCCATTTTTGCCAAAGTCGTTGTCTTACCAGTTCCATTGACACCTACGAATAAAATAGTTGTAACTTCACCCTTCTGTTTCTTCTCAGAAGCAAACTCAAGAGGATCAAGTGGGTGTTCTGGAGTTAATATCTCAAGAACAGATTCGTGTATAGCTTTTTTGAACACTTTACTGAGATTCTCTAATCTTCCTGCTCTATCACCCAGTATTTTTTCTTTAGTTAATTCGCATATTTGTTCAGCAACTTCGACGGCTACATCATTCTGAATTAAGACCATCTGCAATTCCCAGACCGAATCTTCAAGGTTCTTATCGCTCAGTTCTTTTGTAGTAGCTTTAGTAACTGCGCTTTCAAGAGCTCCCCTGAGCTTGTCAAACACGGGCTACTCCCCCTGACTTGGTGGAGCTTCACCTTGACCTTGTACTTGAGCCGCGAGTTGTTGAAATTGGGAATTCAATAGTGAGGATCGAGCAACGAGTTTCTGATATTCCTCAGCCATTGACTCGTATTGCTTCTCTAATCTAGTAGTCTGTTCTTGAACAGCTGTCTTTGCAGCTTCAACACTCTGTTCTATTCTGATGCCACTTCCAATACTACGAGTTACTTTGGATGGGTCAACGAGATTTGCTTGAACGAAGATACTACCTCCAACGTTCATCAACATCTCTTCACCTTCCTTTCTTCCCTCAATCTCCTCGAGCACCATGAATCCTGCTCTAAAGTTAGTCAGGTATGCCTGTACAAGCTCTAAACGTTGTTGGAGTAATGTAATATTTGAATCAGTGAGCTGTTGTTCAGTGTATATTTTTTGGAGAATCTGTTGTTGTTCTTCACTCATGAAAAGTCAGTCTCCAATCCAAGGAATTTACGTAGATTTAGATTTTGTACTTCCTCTGGTTTAATCTCTTTAATCTCAGAGATGGTAATCTCTCTTCTTTTCACTCTATGACGACTGCCAAGCTCGGAGAGAATTTTCTCACGCACATGAGATTCCTTTTCACCTAGAAGTTCTCGACTGAATGTAAATTTCACTCTATTCTTCATGTATTCGCCTGATGCTAACCAGATTTTCGCACTCATCTCAATTACACCTCAACTATACGAATCCTAGGACCTGACTGATGTGTGCAAGTTCTACACCTGTTGTTTCAGATCCCGCAATCATTCCATCAACATTGGCTATTACACCAAGACTAGTGTACGGGCTGCCTCTGTTGACTGTTGCAACCTCGATGTGTACTTTTAACAGCTGTGATAGCTGTTCAATCTCATCCTCTGTAGCCAACGGATGCACTACTGCACCCTGATTTGTTGTAACTACACTAGATCCAACAATTGGTAGTTTAGCTATAGTCCCCGGTACTACTTCGACACCTAGGACATCAGAGATTTTCTGTATTGATTCTGAACTAAAATCTGGGTGACACATCGCACCATGATCATTAGCAATAATGATATTCCCCAGAGCAGTCATTTTATCATCAATCCAATCAACTGGAACTTCTGCACTCTGTTTCACTTGTTTTAATTCTTCATCTGTGGTAATGTACGGGAGTAGAATACCATTAGAATTTGCCACTGCTACAAGTCCGACTGCATCCAGCGTTGCTACTGTGGACTGAACTAATGGAAGATTGAATGTTCTTTCAACTGTACTAATTCCCTTTTCAGAAATATTAGAACTGACAAATACAAAGCGGTCTGTGGCGATTCCGTAAGCTCCAACGTTAGAATCGCCCTCGAAGTTTGTTCGGGCGATCAATCCAGACTATCCCTCCGCAAGATATACGCGAACAAGATTGTCTGCGTTCTTTGTAGCTCGAATTCTTACTCTTCGGGGAGGTTTCTGCATACCTCTACTCCAGATTATTTCATTTACTTCTGGTTGAATAAGAAGCTCTTCTGGCTTCATGTGCCTCTCTACAAACTCTTTGAGAATTCTGACTGATCTGTTTGCGCGCTTAAGTCTACTACCTGTCCAGTATGCCTTTCGTAGAGGAACAGTATAGATGCGCTCATCTATGATTTCTTCTTCCTCTTCCTCCTCAACTTCAACATCATCTGGAGCCTTAACTTCAGGAGTATCATCGTCAGCTGGTGCTTCTTCTACTTCTTCAATCTCTTCGATTTCTTCCAATTCTGGTTCTTCTTCAGAAACCTCGGCCTCTGCTTCTTTCTTCTTCTTTGCCATTACACCCACCTGACTATGGTTTCAATTTTGTTTGTCGCCAATTTCTCTGCGCTGGAGTCCGGCGAACCTTTCCTCCAGTCTTGACCACAACCCATGTGGGAACGGAGGAATTACTCTTCATTGCTTTGGCCATTCTGAGTTTCTTTGCGAGTGGCTTGTTTCGTGCCATGTTTATCACCAGTGCAGCTTTATCTGAACGTTACTTTCCGTTCACGCTCTTTTTCCTGCAATTGTACCAAGAGCGCTTTTAGTTGCTCGTCTGTTACTTTACCCCTGAGCCTTCCTGAACTCGCCAGTTGAATCAGTTGCATCTCAATTTGTTCCGCAAACTGTGGCTTGACCATCTTGATGTTGGACAACCGAGCACGTGCCTCTGCAGTCAAGATCTGCCTTAACACAGTCTCTTTCTGAGCCTGTGCTTCGACAATAGCTTCTTCTTGAGCTTGGTCTCTGAGTGCCTCTTGTTGAAGTGAAGCCATCTTTCTTTTACGGATAGCTTCTAACTCCTCATCACTCATTGTGCCAAGTCTCCTGGCTTAGTACTTTTCAAGTTCTGGGATTGCTTTCGAGAGTTCCACCTTCAATGTTGAAGACAATTTATCCATGTATGACCTACCAATGTCGGTCAGCTCTCGTCCCTGTCTACCGCGTTTCTTGACAAAACCAGCTCTTTCGAGTTGCTGAAGTGCAGTCCTGATGATTGCACCACCACTTTTCTGGAACTTGTTTGGTTTTGTCCCACGTCTCTTCCTGCCGCCATATTCGATCCGAAGTCTCTCTGTTCCAATAGGTCCGTTGAGATAGATTTTCCTGAGGATGCTAGCACATCTGACGAACCAGAAATCTGCATCATCTGGAGCTCTCTCTTTATGAGAACCAGTTTTCACAAACGGGGTCCATTCTGGAGGGGCAATCTCTTCTCTGGACTTAAGTTCCTGAGCGAGTCGTTGTACCAATATGTTGGCTGGAATATCGTAGACTGTGGGCATTGTCAGTCACCATTTTTCTTGAAGATGAGCCACCTAACACAAAATCGGTCGATGACTTACCTCAAAAGGCTGGAGTCACCGTCTAGAGTTGCCATAAAAGGTTGTCGTTGTGTTAGAGTAAAATTATGCTTGGTTGGAAACAGCTGCAAGAAACCTGGACGAACTTGGGCATCAACCATTCTCGTATGAGCTTAAAAGCTCCCAAAAATACCAAATACCGAACCTGAATGTTGATCAATAAGGCCTACAGGTATGAACTGGACCCCAACAACATCCAGAGGTCATCCCTTGCTCAACATGCAGGAGTAGCTCGTTTTGCCTACAACTGGGGTCTCGAACAACGG
>SDBU01007490.1_pt1 | contig 12563 bp, 7 predicted proteins | sample 2277071 | NCBI WGS metagenome assembly SDBU01 (sample SAMN10397929, study PRJNA504765) | marine sediment metagenome | isolation source: marine sediment core GS08_GC12, 126 cmbsf | place: Arctic Ocean: Gakkel Ridge, Loki's castle | collected 2008 | reverse complement strand
AGCATGGCACCCTGCAGAAGCATGGCGTCCGGCGGAGGTCCGCCAGCGCATGCTTCTGCGAGCAGAAGCATGGCACCCTGCAGAAGCATGGCGTCCGGCAGAAGCATGGCGTCCGGCGGAGGTCCGCCAGCGCATGCTTCTGCGAGCAGAAGCATGGCACCCAGATTCACCCAGATTCGCGCCCCTTTACTTTCCGGCGACGGGCTCCGAGGGCGGCGGCGGGCCGGCCGCTGGCGGGGCGTCTGCTGGCGGGGGGGGGAACAGGGCGCGGGCGAGTTTGTGCTTCAGGGCCTTGGCGTCTTCGACGGCCATGTATAGGGAGGGCACCAGCACCAGGGTGATCAAGGTGGCGAAGATGATCCCGTAGCCGAGCGAGAGGGCCATGGGGATCAGGAACCTCGCCTGCCTGGAGGTTTCGAAGATCATCGGCGCCAGCCCGCCGAAGGTGGTCAGCGTGGTCAGCAGGATCGGCCGGAACCGTTGGATGGCGGCCGAGTGGATCGCGTCGTGATGACTGACCCCCCCTTCCTTACGCCGCCGGTTGGCGTAGTCGATCATGATCAGCGAGTCGTTGACCACCACGCCCGAGAGGGCCACGATGCCGAACATGCTGAGGATGCTCAGGTCGAAGCCCATCACCCAATGGCCCAGGATGGCGCCCACGACGCCGAAGGGGATACTGATCATCACGATGAGCGGCTGGCTGTAGCTGCGGAAGGGAATCGCCAACAACCCATAGATCGCCAGCATCGCCAGCGGGAAGTTGACCCGCAGGCTGCTGAGGCTCTCTCGCATTTCCGCCTGGTGACCCTCGAAGCTGTACTGCAGCCCCGGGTGCTGCGCCATCAATTTCGGCAGCGCGTCGGTCTTCAGGTCGCCGAGTACTTCCCCGGCCTTGCTCCGTGGCGACACGTCGGCCGACACCTCGACGACCCGCCGCCCGTCCCGGCGATTGATGGTCGTGTACGCCCGCCCGCGGCGGACGGTGGCGATTTCGCGGAACGGCACGAAGGCCCCCCCGGCGGTGCGGATCATCAGGTCGTCGAGGGTTTGCTCGAAGGACCGCTGCTCTTCCGGCAGGCGGACCATGATCTTGATCTCGTTTCGCCCGCGCTGCTGGCGCAGCACCTCGGCCCCGTAGAACGCGCTTCGCACCTGGGAGGCCACCGTCACGGCCGAGAGGCCCAGGCTCTTGCCCTCGGGATTGATGGTGACGTCCAACTGCTGCTTACCCGGTTGGAAGCCGTCATCGACGTCCTTCACCCGGTCGTACGTACCGACGATCTTCGCCAGGTCGCTACTGGCCTTCGCCAGCGTCTCGATGCTCCGGTGGCTCAATTCCACCGCCACCGGGCGGCCGCGGCTGCCGGGGCCGCCGGCGTCGGAGACGAACTGCAGATACTCCACGCCGCCGACCTCCCCCACCGCTTTGCGCCAGCGCTTGGTGAACTCCTCGGTGCTCATGATCTTTTCGCGAATCTCCGGGTCGGCCAACATCACGCGCATCCGGCCGGTGTGCCCGCCGTTGCGGCCGATGCTGGCCAAGATGCCGGTCACCAACTCCTCGTGCCCGTCCTCGGCGACCACCTCGCGGGCCCCCTTCAGGAGCTTCCGCATGATCGCCTCGGTCTTCTCCACCGGCGAGCCGTAGGGGAGCACCAGTTCGGCCTGGGCGAAGTCCGACTCGACTTTCGGGAACGTTTGGAAGCCCATCCGCCCGCTCAAGGCAAAGCTCATCGAGACCACCAGCACGCCAATCGCCCCGGCCAGCGTCACGTAGCGGTGGCGAAGGACGAACTCCAGGAACGGCCCGTAGCGGTCTCGCACCCAGTGCGTGAACCACCGGCTGAACGCCTGCTGCCGATCGTGCAGCCACGCCGAGACCCCGCGCCGGCGCCGGTCGCGCTGGTGGCCCAGGTGGGCCGGCAGCACGAACAGGCATTCCAGCAGGGAAATCACGAACACCGTGCACACCACCAGCGGGATCATCTTGAAGATCTTCCCCATGAACCCCGGAACGAAGTAGATGGGCATGAACGCCACGATGTTGGTCAGGATACTGAAGACCACCGGCATGGCCATCTCGCGGGCACCCTTGGCCGCGGCGCGGCCGAACGGCATGCCCTGCTGGTGGTAGTGGTAGATGTTCTCGCCCACCACGATGGCGTCATCCACCACGATGCCCAGGGTGACGATGTAGGCGAACAACGTGATCATGTTCACCGTCACCCCCGTCAGCGGCAGCACCAGGAAAGAGCCGAGGAACGAGATGGGGATCCCCATCATCACCCAGAACGCCAGCCTCGCCTCCAGGAACAGCCCCAGCACCACCAGCACCAGCACCAGCCCGATCGCCCCGTTGCGCAGCAGCAGCTCGACCCGCTGGCGGTAGATATCCGAGCGGTCGGACACGAGGTCGACGTGGACCCCCGGGGGCAGCTCGGCGCCGATCTCCTCGAGTGTTTCTCGGACCGCATCGGCCACCTGGACGGGCGTCTGGTCGCCCACGCGGAACACCTCGAGCATCACGGCCGGCTTGCCGTTGTAGTTGGCGTAGTAATCGGTGTCCCGGAAGCTGTCGTCGATCGTGGCGATCTGCCCCAGCAGCACCTCGCTGCCGTCGGGGGTCGTGATGATCGGCAGGCGGGCGAATTCCCGCCCGTAGTCGCGGCGCTCGGTCACGCGGACGAGAATCTCCCCGCTGTCGGTCTTCAGCCTCCCGGCCGGCACGTCCACCGAGGCGTTGCGCAGGCGCCTGGCCACCTCGGGGAGGGTGAGCCCGTAGCGACGCAGGTTCTCCTGGGAGACCTCGATACCGATCTCCAGCGGCGGCACCCCCGATACCTCCACCTGCGCGATGTCGGCGTGCTGCAGCATCCGGTCGCGAGCCCCCTCGGCGAGCCTGTGAAGCACGGTGTCCCGCACGTCGCCGTACAGCACCACCGTCAGCACCTGGCGCCGGCGTGTGACGATGCGCACCTGCGGCTCTTCCGCCTCCTCGGGAAACGTGAGTATGCGGTCCACCTCGCCCTTGATGTCCTGGACCAGTCGCTTCGTATCCGCCCCCAACAGCAACTTGACGGTGACATTCCCAAATCCCTCGTTGGCCACCGAAGTCACCTTGTCCACCCCGTCGAGCCCGCGGACGACCTCCTCGATCGCCAGGATGATGCCGCTCTCGACCTCGTCCGGGCTGGCGCCCGGGTAGGCCACCTCCACGGTCACCTCGTCGATATCCAGGTCGGGGAAGACCTCCTGCTTGATGTTCCGCAGCGCCAGGAAGCCGCCGGCCAGGCACAGCAGCATGATCAGGTTGGCGGCCACCGAGTGACCGGCCATCCAGGCGATCGGGCCGCGCTTCTCGGGCAGTGTCTCCATCTCGGTCACCGCCCGCCCTCCGGCTGCGTGTCGGCCGCCTTGGCCGTCCGCAGCGCCATGCCGGCCACCGGCGCGGGCAGGTCACTTACGATCAGCAAGTCCCCCTCACCGAGGCCCCCGCACACGCAGACGTGCTCGTCGCCGCCCCAGACGATCTCCACCTCGCGAATGTCCAGCGTGCGGTCGCGACGCATCACCCACACCTCTTTGCCGTCCCGCAGAGCCGTCCGCGGCAGCCGCACCACGTCGGGCAGGTCGCGCCCGGTGATCTCCGCGCGGACGTAGGCGCCGAGGATCAGTTGGCGCCGTTGATCGAGGGGCACCTTCAGGTGCAGCGGGTCGGCCACCTTCACCAGCAGTTGGGCCATTCGGCCTTCCGGCTCCAGATCGGTCATCAGGCGCTCGACCGTGCCGGCGCGGAAGCCGGTCGGGCCCCAGGCCATCTTGTGGTAGATGCGCACCGTCGAGGCTTGGGGGCTGTTGAACCCCGGTATGTGGATCCACTTGAGCTGATCCATGGGCACCGACACCCGCACCCAGTACTTGTCGGTGCCCACCAGCGACGCCAGCGGCGTCCCGACGGCCACCTCCGAGCCCTCGTTCACGCTTCGCGACTGGATCGCCGCATTGAACGGCGACAGCACGTCGGTCCGCTCGAGGTCCAGCTCGGCCTTTTCCTTGGCCGCCTCGGCCGCCGAGACCGCCGCGATGGCCATCACCAGTTGCGGCTCCCGCAGCAGCAGTTCCTTGTCCTCCGGGCGGACCTCGGCCGCCAGCAGCTCGTACTCGCGCCGGGCCACCGACTGCTCCCCCTTCTCCACCTTCAGATCGTGCGTGGCCGTGGCCAGTTCGCCGACGCGCCGGGGCACCAGGAGCTCATAGTCCTTCGGGTCCACCTGCAGAATCTTCGTGCCCTTGGCGAACTGTCCGCCCGGCTCGAAGGCCCCGCTGACGGTGAGGATGTGCCCGCTCACGCGCGACGCCAGTTCCATCGTCCTGGCCGGGATCACCACCCCCATCACCCGCACGGTGATCGGCTCGGTGCCCACGCTGACGCGACTGACCTCGACCAGGGCGGCCGTCTCGGTCGGGCCCTTGCGCCGCGGCGCCTTCTTGTGCGTCATCAGGTAGTACGCCACGTACCCCGCGCCGCCCAGCAACGCCAGCACCAGCACGACGCCGACCACTCGGCCCAACACGGCGGCTCGGTTGCCCGCGAGCCGGCCAACGTAGATGTCTGGCGCGTTCTGCTCGTCGGTATGCTGCTCGTCGGTATCCATCTTCATGGCCTCTTCAAAGCCGGCCGGCTGGACGCCGCCGCGGCGGCTTCACCGGTGGGATCGTTCACGGGTTCTCGCGGCCCGGACAGTTCGGCGCGTGGCGGGCGGATCAGCGCCACCGGCCCGGCCAGGGCCCGGTACAGGTCGATGCGGAACTGCACGAGCTGCCGCTGGGCCCGGGCGACGGTGCGCTGCAGCCGTTGGTGGGCCAGCAGCGTCGCCAGGTAGCGGGTGAAATCCGGCGTGCCCTTGATGTACTTCTCCAGCGTCTGCCGGGTGGCCTTCTCCGACAGCGCCAGTTGCCGGGCGAGGCTTCCGACGTACTCCGCCTGGCGATGCTCTTGCCACAACGCGTCCTCGACCTCCCGGATGGCCCTCAGGATGACGCTCCCGTACGCGTTGAGCCTCTCGGAGACGACGGCCCGGGTGCGCTCGACCTCCGCCCGGCGGCGGCCACCGTCGACCAGCGGGGCGACGATGTTGGCCGCCAGGGAGGCCAGCCAGTTGTCGAACAAGTCCCGCATCTGCTCGGCCGACGTGCTCGCCCCGGCCGACAGCGACAGCCGGGGGAACCGATCGGCGATCGCGGCCGCCACGCGACGGTCCGCCGCCTGCACCCGCAGTTCCGCCGCCCTCACGTCCGGCCGGCGCCGAACCCACTCGGCCGGCACGCCGGTGGCCGGCAGCGGGGGCAGTGTCGGCAGCGCCCCGCCGGCCGCCGGGGTGGTGCGGCCCGGTACCTGGCCCAGCAGCACCGCCAACTGATGGGCCAGCACCGTCAGTGACGACTCGACCAGGATACGCTCCCCCTTGGTCGCCTCGATCACCTCCCGCTGCTGCAGCACGTCGGTGGCCGAAACACGCCCGCGCCGGAACTTCAGCGTGATGATCTCCAGGACCTTCTCGTTGGTGGCGATCTGCTCGTCCAGCAGCTCCAGTTGCCCGCGCTCCTCGATGATCCGGTACCATAGCCCGGCGATCTCGGCGGTCAGCGTGATGGCCGCGGCATGGAGGTCCTCGCCCGTGGCGTACACGTCCAGCCGATCGGCGTCGTAGGCCGACCGCACCCGCCCCCACAAGTCCACCTCGTACGCCGCGGCCAGGCCGAGGGAGTACTCGGTGGTGTACAGCCGCGGCGTCACGGCCGTCTTTTGCACGCTTCGCGACCCGCCGGCCGTGGCGTCGAGGCTGGGCCACAGCGGCGCGCCGCCGGCCGCGGCCACCGCCCGCGCCGCATCCAGGCGGTCCCACGCCGTTCGAAGGCTCAGGTTCTCCCGCAGCGCCCGCTCGATCAGGCCGTCCAGCTCGGCGTCGCCGAACGCGAGCCACCAGTTCGGCGGCGTCGCCTCCTCCCCGGCGACCGAGAAGGCCTCCGGCAGCGCCACCGGGGGGATCACGCGAACGCCGGTGGGCCTGCACGAGGCCAGCAGGGCCAACGGCAGCAGCAGCGCCGCGTACAACCGGAACCGGCCGAGGGACCGCCGCGCTGTCTTGGCCGCCATTGGGGGAATGCTATTCATCGCACGGCTCCAGATCGGCGCCGTCGCCGCCTTCACACTGCCGCCGGATTTCGCCAATAGCCTTAAGGCTGAAACGGACAATGTGGTCGGTGATGGTCTCGATGCCGAACTCCGGCCATCCGGGCGCGCCCTTGGCCTCCAGAGCCAGCAGCGGGCGATGTCGCTCCCGCATCATCGGGTGGAAGCACTGGCCGATGATGCTCATCTGGCACAACTGCACCTGCTGGTCGGAAGCCTTCTCCCCCAGCAGCTCCCGCACGATCCGCCGCATGCCCCGCCGGATCGGCTCGATGCACTCGCGCATCACCTCCACCAGCAGCCCCGTCGGGTTGGCCAGCTCCTTGTGAACGATATCGAACTCGTGGGTCTGCGGGTCGCTCATCCGCTCGACGAGCGAACCGATACGCCCCCGCAGCCGCGCCTCAGCCGGCGCGTCGGCCGCCACGCCGCCGTCGGCCGGGTAGGCCTCCAGCGACCGCTGAAAGGCCAGTCGCCAGGCCTCCACGTACAGCGTGGCCTTGTCGCCGAAGTGGTAGTTCACCGCGGCGATGTTGGCCCCCGCCTGCTCGCAGATCTCCGCGATCGTCGCGTCCCGGTAGCCCTTGGCCGCAAACGCCCTGCAGGCGCTCTCAAGCAGACGCCGCTGCGTCTCGGGATGCTTCCTGTCTTGCTCGCCCATGTTCGCCTCCCACATTCAAACATAAGATTAAAACGTACGTTTCAAATAGTCAATTTAATTCTTGAGAACATCCCATCCCCTTGTGCGAGAAATGTTCAAGATGTCGAAATCTGCTTTGCAGTTTCGTGCGTCTTTTGCTGTAACTTCTTTTGTCGTCTTTCTCTGTGTGCTCTGTGCTCTCTGTGGTGCATTCGCTGTTGACGACAGCGCGGAGCAAGCTCCGCCGCTAAACGCAGATGTGGTTCCTGGTTTGGGGGACCCTAACGGGTGGCTTTTCCGCGTGAGGCGGTGACGGCGAGCCATGCGGTGACGGCCGCCAGGAGGACCACGCCGGGCCACGGGCCGAGGGGGGCGTCGGCGATGGCGAGGACGTCGGCGTTGCCGGCCACGACGATGGGCACGGCCAGGGCGATGCCCATCAGGGCTTCCCCGGTGATCAGGCCGGAGGCGAAGAGGATGCCGCGTCGCCCGGCGCGTTCGACCTCGTCCGGGCCGCTCCCCCGCCGGCGGTGGCGGCCGGCTATAGCCGCCCGGATGACGCCGCCGATGACGATGGGCACCGACATTTCCACAGGCAGGTAGAAACCGATCGCCACGGCCAGCACGGGCATGCGAAAGGCGCTCTTGCGGGCCTCGAGGATCACGTCGGCGACGATGACCGCGACGGCCATGCCCATGCCGATCAGCACGAACGTCCACGGCAGGTCGCCGCCGAACACGCCCTCGGCCACCGAGGCCATCAACTTCGCCTGCGGGGCTTTCAGGGCCGCGGCGCCCTTGGCCGAGGCGTGCCCCGCGAAGCCGTACGCCTGGTGAAGCAGCATGAGCACCGGGGCGATGACCAGCGCGGCCGAGACGGTGCCGACCATCTGCATGACCTGCTGTTTCCACGGCGTGGCGCCGACGATGTACCCGGCCTTGAGGTCTTGCATGTTATCGCCGGCGATGGCGGCGGCGCAGCAGACGACGCTGCCGATGATAACCGCCGCGGCCGGGCCATTGGCGGCGTCGGCGCCCATGAGCACCACCAGCAGCAGGGCCGAGACGGCCACGGTGGCGATGGTGACGCCGCTGATGGGGTTACTCGAGGAGCCCACCACCCCGGCCATGTACGCCGCCACGGCCGAGAAGAGGAACCCCAGCACGAGCATGACCGCGGCCATCGGCACCGTCACGGCGAGGCGCCCGACGAAGGCGTGGTAGATGCCGAACAGCCCCACGGCGGCCACGACGGTACCGATGGCGATCCACTTCATGGGCATATCGCGTTCGGTCCTCGGCACCTCGCCGCCGTTGTCGCGGGCGTTGCGGTAGGCCTTCAGCCCGCTGCCGATGCCGGTCAACAACGACCCCCGCATCCGCCAGATCGCCCACAGTCCGCCCACGAGCATGCCGCCGACGCCGATGTAACGCGTCTGCGTGGACCACAGTTCCCCCGCCCAGTCCAGTGCCGAGATCGCCTGCCCGTCCACCGTCGGCCATGCCTGCAGCGACGCGGTGATCGGGATGGCGATCAGCCAGTTCACCGCCCCGCCGATGAAGATCAGCACGGCGATGTTGAGCCCCACGATGTACCCCACCGACAGCAGGGCAGGGCTGAGGGTCGATCCACCGTACAGCAGGCTCCCGCCCACGCGCCACGCGCCCTGCACCGTCCCGGTGAACAGCCGCAGGCCGGATGTGCAAAGCTTGAACACGCCTCCGGCCGCCGCGGCGAAGGCGATGTCCCGCACGCTGCTCCCGCCGGCCTGCCCGGCCTTGAGCACCTCGGCGGTCGCCTGGCCCTCGGGGAACTGCAGCGGGGTCTCGACGATGAGTGCCCGGCGAAGCGGGATGGTGAACAGCACCCCCAGCAGCCCGCCGAAGCCCGCGATGAGCGTGACCCACACGTAGTCGAACCGGTCCCAGAAGCCCAGCATCAGCAGCGCCGGCAGCGTGAAGACGACCCCCGCGGCCAGCGACTCGCCCGCCGAGCCGGCCGTCTGGACGATGTTGTTCTCGAGGATCCCTCGCCGCCGCCACATCCGCAGCACGCCCATCGACACCACGGCCGCGGGAATCGACGCCGATACGGTCATCCCCGCGAACAACCCCAGGTACGCGTTGGCCGCCGCCAGCACGGCCGAGAGAATCACGCCCAACACGACGGCCTTGACCGTCAGCTCCAGCGGCGATTTCCCGTTCGGCGCGTCCGGGCGAGGCTGACCGTTCATGTTCATTCCTTATCGAGAGTAGGGTGTGCAGCCGCTGTTGGCTGCACACCAGCCGCTGCCCACGACGTTCCGTGTGCAGCAAAAAAGACTGCTGCACACCCTACACGAGCTGCCCACGACGTTCCGTGTGCAGCAAAAAAACTGCTGCACACCCTACACGAATCCGTCGCTGTGGCGCCGGCTATTCCCCGCTCCCTCAGGCCCGCAGCAGCCACTTGCGGCGGAGGCGGGTCCACGTTGAATTCGGGCGCAGGCGGACGAGCTTCTTCCACGCCCGCACGTAGGCCATGACTCGCTCGGCGGGGAAGTCCGGCAGGTTCAGGATGCTCTCGGTTCGCTCGCGGATCGGCCCGGCCGCCCCGGCCTCCTTGAGGCCCAGCTCGTCGCACATGCGGTCCAGCTCGGTGCCGGGGTACGGGTAGAACACGTTCAGCACCGTGTGGCCGGGCCGGGCAAGCTGGTTGACGCGGAGGGTGTCCTCGAACATCTCGGGCGTCTCGTGCGGCAGAGCGATGAGGTTGTACGCCTTGGTGTCCATCCCCAGTTGGTGGGCACGGCGGTACGTGTCGAGGATCTGCTCGTTGGTGTACGTGCGTTTCAGCACGTTCGTCCGCAGCCATTCGTTGCCCGACTCGATCCCGATGTTCAGCCGGATGAAACTGGCCTCCCGCAGTTCGTCGATGAAGTCCGGCTTGCGGACGCCGATTCGGTAGTTGGTGCCGAAGGTCAGCCCCGTCCGCTTCAGCGCCGGCAGCAGTTCGGCCCACAGGCGGCGGTCGATGCCGACGGTCTCGTCCTCGATGTACAGATGCTTCAGGTCCGGCCAGCGGAGGCGAAGCTGCTCGATCTCGGCGATGATGTTGTCCACCGATCTCGCCCGCAGGTACCGGCCCGGGGCGAGTTCGCGGAAGGCGTGGTTGCAGCAGTACGTGCAGCGGAACGGGCAGCCCCGCGTGGTGACGATCACGTGCGGGTAGCGCGCCAGGTCCACGTAGTCGGCGAACAGGTCGCGGTCGAAAAACGGCAGCGCGTCGAGGTCTTCGACGAACGGCCGCGGGGCGTTGCGGTGCACCTCGCCGCCGTCGTCTCGCCAGCAGAGGTTGGCGATCCCCCGCCAGTCGCCCCCGGCCGCGAGGGCGTCGAGCAGTTCGGCCATGGGGTACTCGCCCTCGCCGACGCACACCGCGTCGAAGGCGCCCTCCCGCAGCGCCGTCTCCGGCGACAGCGTGGTGTGCGGCCCGCCGCAAACTTGGAACAGCCCCGGCCGCTGCTGCCGAATCCGCGTCGAAAGCTCCCGCACGTGGGGAAACTGCGTCGTCACGGTGGTATACGCGATCAGTTCCGGATCGAAGGCCTCCAGCTTCGCCCGCGTCGCCGGCCACAGGTCCGCCTCGGTCAACAGCAGCAGCTCACACGAATGCCCCCGCGCCTTCAGCAGGGCGGCGATGCTCGCGATCCCCAACTGCATCGCCGGATACCCCCCGGCGCTGGCGCCGCGAACGTTGATATTCGTATACGCGAAGAGAACTCGCATCCCGCACCTTCCACGTCCGCGGCCCGCGCCAACCGCAGACCACCGGCGGGATTATCCCGGCCCGTGCCGCCGAAGGCAAGGATGCGCCCACGCCAGAACAAGAGGATCGACACCGACGTTTAGCGGCGGAGCTTGCTCCGCGTTGGCGTCAACAGCGAATACACCACAGAGGGCACAGAGAAAGATAAGGACAGAAGTTCGAAGAGAATCAGCCACAGATGAACGCAGATCAACGCAGATAAAGCCACGGCAGGACAAAAGGATCGACATCAATGTTTAGCGGCGGAGCTTGCTCCGCGTTGGCGTCAACAGCGAATGCACCACAGAGGGCGCAGAGCACCAGGCAAAGGATATCTACGAACGCGCCTCACGACGCGCAGCAGCGCCCTGCGTACGGCGCAGCAGCACGGCGCGCGCCTTGCCCGCGCACGCCGGCCGGTCGAGACACACCGTCCGCCCGGCAGCCCACACCCACGGCCGCCGGCCTCGGCGGCAGCTACTTGCCGATCTCGCCGATATCGCCGATGTCGCCGAGCTTGCAGCAGCCCGGAGCGCCCTTGTTCAGGCCGCACTTGGGGCACTTGGGCTGGTCGGCCTTGCAGCACTTATCGCCACCCTTGAACTCGCCGCACTTGGTGCACAGCAGGACCGGCTCGGTGGCATCTTTGGGCAGGTTGCAGCAGCCGGGCGAGCCCTTGGCCAGCCCGCACTTGTCGCACTTGGGCTGGTCGGCCTTGCAGCAGAGGTCCGACCCTTTGATCTGCCCGCACATCGGGCACAGGGCAACCGTCCCGTCCGCAGCCACCGACGGGCCCTTGGCCCCATTGCCATTGCAGCCGACCACTGCCACAGACGCCGTCACCAACACAGCCAGCAACAAAAGTCTCAGCATTTTCATCTTCCGGCTCCTTTCATGGGTTTGCGAGTCATCCGTTGCCAAGATACATCTCCGCTTTATCGCCGTCAACAGAAGATTATTAGGCGTCCACTCACCAAGTTGAGCGGAAATACTCTCCCACAGACGCTGCCGAGGACCCGCCGCCGGCGCCACGGGCCGAGAAGAAGGCCGGGAATCCTCACGTGGACACACTATAATTCAGCGCCGAGGAGGATACCGTACCCCGACGGCCCGCAGGCTGATGAAGCTGCCGGGCCCGGCCGTTGAAGGGTGAAGCATTATGAGGATTATTACGACGCCCGGTCGTCGAAGGCTGAAGTATTATGAGAATTATTGCGACCGAAACTCGATTGACCGGCTTGCCCGTCAGCGGCGGGGTCGCCCTGGCCAGGGTGTGCCTGTTCAACGAGTCGCGGCACAATGACCTGCCCATCTACAAGGTGGAAGGGGAAGGGATCGACCGCGAGGGCGAACGCCTTCATCAGGCCATCGGCTTGGCCACCGACCGGCTGGACGCCCTGATCACCCGGGTCACCGAGCGGATCGGCAAGGCCGAAGGGCAGATCTTCCGGGCTCAGAAGATGATCCTCAACGATCCGGTCCTGCTGAAAGAGATGCTCGGTGAGATCGCCCGCGAGGGCGTCAACGCCGAGACGGCCGTGTCGCGCCGCCTGGACGCGTACGAATCCCGCTTGCAGGAGCTGGACGACACGTACCTCAAGGAGCGCGCCACCGACATCGGCGAGATCCGCCGCCGGCTGCTCGATATGCTGTCGAACATGAACCCGTCGCTGCAGTGCGCCGGGGCCGAACACTGCCAGCGCGGGCGGAACCGCATCGTCGTGGCCGCCGAGTTGACGCCCTCGCTGGCGTTGGACCTCGACACGGAGTTCACCCGCGGTTTCGTCACCGAGCGTGGCGGGCAGAACTCCCACGCGGCCATCGTCGCTCGCGGGCTCCGCATCCCGGCCGTCACGGGGGTCAAGAACGTTCACGAGCTGCTGAGCTGCGGCACCGAACTGCTCATCGACGGCGACACGGGAGAGGTCATCGTGCTGCCC
>SDBU01007489.1_pt1 | contig 12567 bp, 14 predicted proteins | sample 2277071 | NCBI WGS metagenome assembly SDBU01 (sample SAMN10397929, study PRJNA504765) | marine sediment metagenome | isolation source: marine sediment core GS08_GC12, 126 cmbsf | place: Arctic Ocean: Gakkel Ridge, Loki's castle | collected 2008 | reverse complement strand
CCTTCCCCCACCTTTTCCTTCTGTGCCGTCCTCCTCACCATCTGATGAAGTGCTTCCTGTCCCAGATATTCCCTGAACCTGTAGCTTGACCGTCTCCTGGAACCAAAAACTTCATCTGGCTCAGTGAATGCTTTATTGCAAACAAAAACATCGGAACCACCTCTTCATCAGCGTGAGGAATACCACTTTATCCCTCAATCTCCTGTCCTGCTTGTTCTGCCACCTCCTGTCATGTTCCTTGTGGGTCACCTTACCACACCGAGGACATCTGGCTTTACCCCGACGATAGATTACGGTGACCTCAATATGACCGTCCAATTCCTGCTGCCACAGTATTTTTAGTTGTGGTAATCCTAATGCCACTGCGATACAATCATCTTGCACCCGTTTGTACCTCCTTAACTTTGAGTTCCTCTACCCCAAAGATTACTGAAGTCAGCGGGTGCTTCTCAATTACCCTTTTTCACACTTAATAGTGTAGACCTGGATTAAACTAGACCTAGAGACACATCAATTATCGGAGCTACCACCGATAGCTAAAAGACTGTTACTGAAATTGGCGCCGATTGTGGTAAAATATATGGAGGGGAAATGAATCGCATAACTGATGCGCTTAAACTAGTAGGTAAGCGTATTTATTGGGTAATCTCTATAGTTGGCTAATAGCTTCACTAGAATATTAGGGTTTTACGAGAAGCGAAATTATAGTCTTATTTACTTTAATAGGAGTAGCAGCTATTATTTACTGTCTAATAGTAGCTGGGCGTCTATTAGAAAAACATGAGCTTAGAAGAAGAGCCTCTTTTATCTCTCTAGGTAATCACATAGATATTATTTACGAAAAATTGATTAAAAACAATCCAGGTAACCCGGGTAATCCTGGGAATCCTAATCCTGAAAACCCAAGTCCAGGGAATTCTTGGATTACAGAAATGAAACCTACTACACAACCGCCAGAATCTAAACCCACAGGCGGAGATGCATTTGCTGGTATGATTATCGAGGGTGCAGTTGGTTCAGCCGGTGATCCAATTGGCGTTATTATTGGTGGACTCGTAGGTGCCTTAATCGGCAATCAAGCTGAATACGAAAACATCCGTAAAAGAAAGCCCCCCTAGGATAACGAAATTGTCCCGGAATCATTTTCCCCAAGGTAATTTTGACGAAGCTACTTCAGAGACGGACAAAACGATTCGTTATTACTTAAATCCAAAAGCCGGCGCTCTTACTTAACGCTATCTCTCAGGTCTTGGCGGTCGGTCATACCTGCAACCGTGTTTAGAAAATCTTTCAATGAGGTACTTTGACCTCTCAACTTCTTTAACTCAAGCCCGATGGGACTAACTGAGGTTGGCCTATCAGCATAAGTACCATGAAAGGCAAAGTAGGCTTGATTGAGTTTCCTAATATAATAGCCCATTGAAGTTAGATATTGCCGTTTCTGTTCCATAAATTCCTCAGCCTGTTCAATTTCTCTCTGAGCTAGGTATTTATCAACCGCTTTTCTTATTTCTCTCATCTCCTGGTTAAAATCAAATTCTGACTCTGGTGTCTGGTTCTGATTAGTACCATTTTCATACTCGGAGTAGTATTTTTCAAATACAATAGAGCCAATCTCTTTGCTGACCATACTGGCTAGGGTTTCATTCATAGTGGCAATTTCATAATTTCGGGACAGGCCCGTTAAATCTAGTAGATACAAGAACCCCAATGGCTTGAACACCAAATATTGATGCACCCACTCTTCAATTGCTGTTTCTATTGTAAACCGCAGGCTAGCCTCGTTGGTGATAAGGGTGGGATATATTACGCCCAAGCCACCAAGCTCTACCACTAGTGAGGAGACGTCTAGCTCATCGGCCCTAGCTTCAATATCCTCTATTCCCTCTAGGATTAGGTTTGACTTAAGGATGATTTCCCTTATCGACTCTATTCTGTCTCTAGGCGAAATCACCAGCAAATAGGGTGGTTTCTCTAGCTTGAAATTTACTGGCGGGAAGCTAACTTTTGGCTCTATTATTGGGTTGAAGATACCCTGCTGAGTTAGGGTATCTCTTATCTGCATCTCTATTATCCTCTCCACCGTACCCGCCAAAGCCATTTTTTGCTCTTGTAGCCCATTCAGTTCAGTTTCAAGCGAAGCTAAATCGCCTTCCACATTACCAGCGTTGGTTGCTTCTATTTCTGACTTTAAGGTTTTTATTCGCTCAGCGGAGGCAAAGTACTCTATGACCACACGTATTTCGTCATCAATCTTTTCCTGCCTACCGAGAATCCATTGATTTACTTCATGTGGTATAGCCCTTGACTCCCATCTGGCAATGCTGAAGAGGTATGGTTTCACTACGGAGTTTAGGTGAGCATCAAAATCTCTGCTAGGAGCGCAACTACCACTGAGCAAACAGACCAGTAGTAGAGCTATAAAGATGATTGGTTTCATTCTTTTCATAGGTGTGTGGGGGATAATAGGGAATAAAAGCAGGGTGTCCTCTCCCTGCACATAAAGATTAAGGTCTAGTCCTAGTCAGACCTTGGCTCTCCTCAAAGTCCTATTCTATCCTTGTTGTAGCTCGAGCCAAATCCCAGGCATACTCATAAAGGTGCATGCCCTTGCTCATAGCAATAATCTCGCCATCACTAACCCCAATCTCACCAGACATATATTCTTTTAGCAGTTGAATGGCGGCCAGATTAGATGGAAAGCCAGCCCATAAGTCCCATGACCTGAAATAGACAACAAAATTAAGCTTATCATCACGGATTCTGGTATCTATAGCTCTCAAACAAGGGGGGTCTGACAGAAAAATAGACTGGCCATCACCTACTGCCATAAAAGCCTGATTGGTGTTATAGCCATCTACTTTATACATTTTGATTACCTCAGTAATCTGCTTCTCTAAATACTGACCATAGGTATACTGTTCTTCTTCAGCTCTATGCGCCGTCATAAGGTAGGGCAAGTAGCTTTCTATATACTCCATGGATGTAGGTGGTGGTACACCCTGTGGCACATCAGGTACTAAAGGCCTTGTTCCTGGATACCTGACATGGATAATAACAAAGTCAAGCTCTTTACGATACTGACCGACATAGCTTCCCCGGTCAATCTTATATTCCCGCCCTTGAGTCAGGGTCTTGCTCAAGCAGAGAAACCATGCTTCGGAGAGATCCCTGGCATTAATTACTGAAATTTCCATGGCTGATCCTTATAAACAAAGCTTGTGTTATGACTGTCTTATAGCGCTCTGGTAAATTCGGGACGAAGCCGAGATATATCCTTCTTGCTCAAGACATCATCTATCAGCTTTATTGCATCTGTCTTTTGTCTGGGTAAACGTGCCTTAATCGGCAAGTAATTTGAGGCATGATTGGCGGCAAAGAAGCAATTGGTAAAGTTAGAGTTTTCTATTATGAGCTTCAGCTCCTCTAATGCCTGAAAAGGTGATACAAGGGAAAATCTGCCTTCCTCCCAGTCTGTATGAAGTGGAGTTCCGGGAATAAGCATTATTGTCAGGGCACCAACGAAATCAGGATCAATATCAGTGAGTATTCTGGCTGTGTTCAAGGCATGATTTTTACTACCCTCAACTCCGCCCAGTCCCAATATCACCGTAACTGAAGTGGTGATTCCTGCCTGTTTTAGTTTATTCCCGGCTTCAACTATCCGGTCATAGGTAGCACCCTTGTTAATCTTCTGTAGAAGCTCTGTATCTCCGGTCTCTACCCCCAGATAGGCGATTTTTAAGCCCAGCTTTTTCAGTTCTTTAAGCTCATTAATAGTCTTTATCAAGGCAGCCTGAGGACTAGCATAGGTGCCTATCCTATGCAGATAGGGGAATCTTTCGTTTAAATGTTTTAACACGTCTACCAGTATGTGCTGGGGAGCAATTAATGCATCTCCATTTTCCAGGAATACGCGTCTGACACTCCAGCTATAGTTTTGAGCTACTTCATCAATGTCCTTCTTGATGTCTTCAAAGTGGCTCACCCTGAATTTGACCCCGGTATAGGTGCCGCAGAAAGTACATTTATTATGGGAGCAGCCAATAGTTACTGGAAGTAAGAAGCTACCGGCTTCACTTGGAGGACGTATTATAATTTGGTTATCATACATATATGACTGGTCTCCTCCTCCAATCTTATCAGGGTTTTCAGCAACTGGGAGATATAGATTTCAAGGGCTTTGCTCTTTCAAACTTCCTTCGGTAAACAAATATCATCGTCTCTTTTTGAAAATATTAAAAAATCTATCCTGATACTCCTCAAACAGGCCCCAACGGTCAAGCTCATCTTTTAATTCACCAGGCTCATTCTCTCCCTTGGCAACTTTCTCAAAAAGCTCGTCAATCCTTACTCTGGCATCAACCGGGATACCACCCGCGTCTATATCCAAAAGCCCTCGGCTCCCCATTTGCCTTAGATTATCTTGTAGCGAGCCTCCGGTCACTTCATAGATAAACTTCATTATTGACACATCCCAAAGCTCATCTTCTCCCTTAATAATTACCGCTAGTGGGTCGCCACGCTTATCAATTTCAGCGTTTAGCTTATCTACCACTGAGGACAAATTATTAGATACAATGGTTAGCTTTTTAGGCTCATTCTTGTAGGTGTAAAACAAACCAGGAATTGCAGCGCCGCGTTCTTTTATTAATACCTCAAAATATCTTCTAGCTTCTGAACTAAATCCTTCCAGTTTGGAAAGGTAATAGGGTGTGACAATCCTTGGTCTTTCAGCGATTATCTTACCCTCTCTAACCACAGTCTCGGAGGTATTTTTTACCAGCTCGGAGTAAACTGGTTCAGTAACTAGGTAATAATACATATTGGTAGTGCCGAAGGTGTATAGACTCTGCTTCGGTGCTCTTAATATCTCTGTGTGCTTAACTGCGTATATAATCCTTTCGTCATCAATCTCCATATCGTTCCTCATAGTCTAAGTTATACTTGTTAGCTCCCGTTTATATTCGCCTAGAAGGTTAAGGTATTGTGAATCTAGCTGAGTCTGTATCTTGCGCCATTCCTGTTGGAACTGCGGCTGTTTTTCCACATCTACTTTCATACCCATTAATGGGCCTAGCTGCTGTTGAACCGCTTGTTGTATCTTGGCTTCAAAATCAGCCCTTAATGATTCATAAGCCTGTTTTCTCTGCTGCTCACCCTGCTCGGCGTGGTGGTTGAAGAGGTGCCTTATCCTGCTGTAGACATTCTCCACGCTTATCTTATCACTCTTCAGGATTTTCAAACCATCCATTACCTTTCTATTGTTTCTCTTGTCCACATCGTTCTTAGGCAAGCTAATATTTCTGATTAATACTTCAGCAGCACCCTCTGTAATATACTTTCTTATATTTTCCTGATACTGGCTCAGTTCAGCTACCAAGTTACAATCTTCCTTCAAATATCTGTTTGCCAGTCCTTCTCCTTGGGGGACATACTTCCATTTCAGGCGCTCCTCCTCAGTCGCCTCACCTAGCTTGTCCACCTTTTCCATAGCTACCTCAAAAGCACTCTTTATATCATCCATGGGTCCTCCAACCAGGTTACCATATTCAAATTACTCTTTATTCAATTATACTACACAGCCTAAAAAGCTCAAAGGGAAAACAATCTATACCACTTCATCAGGTACTCTATTGTTCCAAGTCTGGTGTGCTTAGAGCCTCGAACATCTCATGGTAGAGACCCTGTTGAGCCAGAAGTTCCTGGTGAGAGCCTGTCTCAACGATTCTTCCTTGCTCGAGGACTATAATACGGTCAGTATTGGTCACGGTAGACAGTCTGTGGGCAATGATGAGGCAGGTACACCTCTGAACCAGGCGGCGGAGTGATTTTTGCATAAGACGTTCAGCGTTGGTATCCACATTGGAGGTGGCTTCATCCAGTATCAGGATAGGTGGATTGGCCAAGATTGCCCGGGTAAGGCAGATAAACTGGCGTTGCCCAGCGCTGAGGTTGCCACCCCTTTCCCCCACTGCCGTGTCGTAGCCACGCTCCAGATGGGTAATGAAGTCATGAGCACCTGCCATTTTGGCTGCCTTGATGACTTCTTGGTGGCTGGCCTCGATGTGTCCATAACGTATATTGTCCTCTATGCTACCGGAAAAGAGAAAGGGGTCCTGAGGCACAATACCTATTTGGCGCCTTAATGAGTGCTGGGTGACTGAACGTACATCGTAGCCATCTACAGTTACCTCACCTTTTTCTACCTCGTAGAAGCGGGCAATGAGATTCATCAGACTGCTTTTGCCAGCTCCAGTTCGCCCCACTATAGCTACTGTCTCTCCTGGGTTAACTGTTAAGTCAATAGCGTGGAGCACCTCCACGCTGGGTTCATAGCCAAAGCTAACCTGATGAAACTTAATCTCCCCTTTTACCGGGGGCGTCTCAATGGCTTGGGCACTATCCTTGATTTCAGGTTTGACATCCAGCAGTTCGAAGATGCGTGTTCCGGAGGCCATAGCCCGCTGGATTGCAGTATATTCCATAGTCAGTTCTAGCACGGGATAAAAGAAGCGCTGAATATAGAGCAAAAAGCCGACGAGAACGCCAATATCCATCTCTCCGACCACAACCTGGTAGCCACCGAAAACAATAACTAGGCCAGTAGCAATGGCTGCCATTATCTCTCCTATGGGCATCATGACTGCTTGCAGCTTGGCTGCATCTACGTTGGCACTTAGATGTGCCTTATTTACAGTATCAAATTGCTCAAGGTTTACGTCTTCTCGGGACAAACTTTGGGTTACTCGAACTCCGGATATACCTTCTTGAAGCTGAGCATTGACGGCAGCAATGGCCCGCCGCACCTTAATGAAGGCACGACGAGCATACTTCTGCCATATGAATATCACTATGCCCAACACTGGCACTACGGTAAGAGTGAGCAAGGCTAGTCGAGCGTTCATAATAATCATGACACAGGCTATCCCCACTAGGGTCAGAGCACTAGTCGCGATGTTAAGGATACCACTGGTGAGAAGTTCTTGTAGCTGTTGAACGTCATTTTGCACCCGGGACATGATTTTGCCCACTTTATTGTGATCGAAGAAGCTCAGCGAGAGTTGTTGCAGATGGTCAAACATCTCGGTGCGCAGTCTAAAGAGTATCGCTTGGCCAGCATAGGATAGGAATAGGGTTTCCAGATATTGACCAGCCCAAACCAGCAGTGCAGCTCCTATAAAGACAATGCCGATGATATTGAGCCCACCAAGGTTGCCAGTTTGCATGAACTGGCCGATGGCTACAGCCACCAGATAGGGTGCAGCCAGAGCAGCCAGGGAACGAATCACCATTCCAGTAGCGCCCAGAGCTAGCCATGCTTTGACTGGGGCCAGGTATTTGGGCAGCCGTGCTATAACCTTACTGTCATATACCTTGCCCAGCATGTCATCTTCATCGAAGACGCTATGGAATCCGCCACCACCATGATACATGCTTACTCCTTTTTAAACTCTCTCAGAAACCTGGGTTACGAAGACTCTGGAAAGTTCTTCTCGAAAACCGGAGCTACGGAGAGTTCTCAAAATTCTCTCCCAAACCCTGAGCTACGGAAAGTTGCGACTGATATATTTGTTGATAAAGGCCATTCCTGGTCATAAGCTCGTTGTGTTTACCTCGCTCCACTATCTGGCCCTCCTTAAGTATCAGGATAAGGTCAGCATTCTTGATGATGGGCAGGCGGTGAGTAATAATGAAGGTAGTTCGCCCCTTGATAAGCTTGTTCAGCGCATCACGAATGAGATGTTCGGTTTCGGCGTCCACGCTAGAGGTGGAGTCATCCAGGATAAGGATACCAGGATTTGTGAGCAAGGTGCGAGCTATGGCCATCCGTTGTTTCTCACCACCGGAGAGAGTGATGCCTCGTTCTCCTACCCAGGTCTGATAGCTATCAGGAAGGCTTTGAATAAAATCATGAAGCTGGGCTGTTTTAGCGGCGGTTACTATCTGCTCCATGTCAGCATTTACTGCGCCGTAGGCAATGTTATTCCGAATGGTGCCTGAAAACAGAAATATATCCTGCTGCACTATCCCTACATTCTGGTGCAGTGAGGCTGTGGTCACATCACGGATGTCAGTACCATCAATGGTGATGCTTCCGCTACTGACATCATAAAATCTAGGGATGAGGTGGGCAATGGTGCTCTTGCCACTGCCTGAGCCTCCCAGCAGAGCTACCAATTCCCCTGGCTGCACGCTAAAGCTAATGTTCTTAAGTACCGGGGCCATTGAATTGTAGCTGAAGCTAACATCCTTAAAAGAGACATGGCCTTTTAAGCTGGTCATCTCAATAGCGTTGGGTTTTTCTTGAACTGCTGACTCGGTATCAAGTATCTCTAGAATGCGTTGTCCCGCCGATACAGTGCGGGAAACGAGATTTGCTAAGAATCCTAGACGGCGGACAGGCATTGCCATCATGCCTAGATATAACATGAACTGGGTCAGGCCACCTATGGTCAGGCTGCCGGCTATCACCTGGCGTCCACCATACCACAGGATAAAAGCTGTAGGTAGGCTTAGCAAAAACACCATAAGGGGCATATTGAAAGCCATCTGACGAGCCGCGCTGATGTGCTCGTCGTAGAGTAGTGTTGCTCCGGTAGAGAATTTTCGGCCCTCTTCTTTCTGGTGCGAGAAAGCCTTTACTATTCTTACACCGGTGAGGTTCTCCTCCAGCGTAGTGCCTAGGACTCCCATTAACTGTTGAATTTTGAGCCAGATGGGACGGAGACGACGGCTGACGATGATGGCTCGCAGTCCAATAGCGGGCAAGAAGGCCAAAGTAAGCAGTGCCAGCATCCAGTCCATTGAGACCAGAATGTAGGAGATGCCGACGAACAGGACAAACATTTGGACTATGCCCAGCAAGCCTCTCCCAAAGAACATACGTATTGCTTCCACATCGGCAGTAGCTCGCGACATAAGCTGTCCTGTCTGATTCCTGTCGTGATAGGCAAAACTCATTCGCTGCAGTCGGTCGTAGAGGGCATTCCTGATATCATAGGTCGTTTTCTGAGAGACGACTTCACTGAGGTAGTTATGCCCGTAGGCGGAAATGCCCCTCAAGACGCTGGCGCCAATCACAGCCACCGCCGCCAGGATAAGGAAACTGCGCTCTCCTTGGTTAATCGCAGTATCAATAGCTTCACGAAGGATCCAGGGTACAACCAGGCTAAAGGCGGTGGTTGTTACCAAGCATATAAAGGCTAGGAGCAACCATCTCCAGTATTTTTGAGTGAAGACCATTAATCTTAGTAAAACTCTCATTTCACGCTCACCGTAGTAATTATAACATAATGTCTCTTTGTGTGAGAATTTGGCTAAGAAGCGCTGTATTGAGAGCATGTATTGACAAACTCTCAGAAGAGGACTAAACTCAAGTCGCAACATGTAGAATAACCTGAAATGACATAATTGTAGTGTCTGTTTAGGAGGCTGAGGGGATGAAACAGGGGCACTGAAACCGCTAGTTGATATTGCGGTGGCTGGTGTCTTTTTTAGTTTGAGCAGCTTCAGTTGCACAAAATGTCAGTAGGAGCACAGGAAGATGCCCCTAAATGGTGAGGTAGCTATGGGATTTCCAGATTTATGGCTATGGCTGGTATTCGTCATAGTCGGCCTCTTGCTTGTTTTATTGGAACTTATAGTTGGTGTGGAGACCGGCCTTGACTTGGTAATCATAGGCTCTGCCTTCATCCTCGGAGGACTGGTGACCTGGCCGTTTAATTCCTGGCTGCTGACAGTCATCGTCACCAGCATAATCTGTATTGCCTATGTAGCCATCGGCCGAAGATATGTCCACCGATGGACTGCGGTAAAGAAAGCAAAAACGAACATCGATGCCATCATTGGCAGAGAGGGAATTGTGCTGAAAAATATCGCCAAAAATTTTGATGGTCGGGTTAAGGTTGGCAGTGAGCGGTGGAGAGCCAGGGCAGAAGAAGACATCAAAGAAGGGGATGAAATAGTTGTCACCAGCGTTAGCGGTGCTACTTTAATCGTCGAAAAAACTAAAGGAGGTAATTGAAAATGTCGCCAGGAATTATAGTTCTCATAGTCATCTTGGTACTGGTAGTGATTATGCTCGCCAAGTCGGTAACCATCATTCGCCAGGCCGAAAAGGGCATCGTGGAGAGGTTTGGCAGGTACAAAGAGACCCTGGAGCCGGGGCTCAAGTTCCTCGTGCCTTTTATGGATTCTCTGGTATCTAGAATAGACATGCGGGAAACCGTCCTCGATATTGCCCCCCAGCCGGTCATCACCAAGGACAATGTTACCGTAACCGTAGATGCCGTAGTCTACTACTTCGTGACCGACGCCAAGGCGGTAAGGTACGAAGTGGCTAACTTCTACAATGCTGTCAGCAAGCTAGCACAGACAAACATTAGGAACGTGGTTGGTGAGATGAGCCTTGATGAGACACTGACCTCAAGGGAGCGCATCAATGCTGTGCTGACGGCAACCCTTGATGAGGCCACCGATAAGTGGGGGGTAAAGATAACTAGGGTAGAGGTCAAGGAGATTGAGCCACCCAGGGACATCTCTGATGCTATGAGCAAGCAGATGAAAGCAGAAAGGGAGAAGAGAGCTACCATCCTGGAGGCAGAGGCCTACCGGGAGAAACAGATACTGGAGGCTGAGGGAGATAAGCAGAATACGATACTGGTAGCTGAGGGTAACCGGCAGAAGGAGATACTTACCGCCGAGGGCGACAAGCAGGCAGCTATATTGAGGGCAGAGGGGGAGGCTCAGGCGATAGAGAGTGTATCAAAGGCAGCCGACACGTTCTTTATTGGCAACGCACAGTTACTGAAACAACTTGAAGTGACTCAGGCCTCCCTGCAAGATAACACCAAGCTTGTTGTGTCCGACCAGTCAAGGTTGATTAATGTTCTGGGACTTGGAGAAGCGCTGGCTGGAACGCAATCAAAGTCAGAGTAAGCACTTATCTTGAGATACCGCGAACTGTTGCTTGTGTAGGAGCAATGGAATGAAAAAGGGGCATTGGAACCACCAATTAAAATGGCGGTGGCTGGTGCCCTGTCTCTTTTTGCCAAATGAGAGCTGTAGGAGGAATAACATGAAGGCAGATGCAAAGACGGAAGTCGCAGTGATGTCTACCTTGAACAGGTTCTTTGAAGGCTATGTCAGTCGAGATATGGATAGCGCGCTATCGTTCCTTGCGCCCGACCCTGACTTAGTGTATATCGGCACAGGAGTGGATGAGAAGCGCCTTGGGCTGAATGAAGTAAGAGTGCAATTCGAACGCGACTGGGCACAGACCGAAGCAGTATCATCGGAGGCAGTAAAACCAGATGGTTGACCAGTGTCGCCGCCCTCTGGAGTTATTATGTCAACTCCCCTACTCACTCAAAAAGGGAAAGTAGAACCAATATGACCGAAATCTTGTGTCGATTTGACAAAGGACATCTCTCTAGTGTAGACTATCCCTAGTGGTTTAAGTTTAGGTTATTAGATACTTCTCAAATTACATCAAGTTGACTTCGGTCGGTATCAACTACTGTAGCTCTATCAAAGTATTGGATGGCCAGGCTCTTGCCAACTATTTAGAAAAAGGAGGTCATCCAATGAGTTTTGAAGACAAGTCACTCCAATGTTCCGATTGTGGGACAACCTTTACATTCACCGCTGGCGAGCAAGAGTTCTATTCATCTCGCGGCTTGCAGAATGAACCCAAGCGTTGTCCGGAGTGTCGCCAGACAAAGAAAGCAGAGCGTTACGGAAACGCTGGCTCCGGCTCCCGACGCCAGATGTTCCCAGCAGTATGCGCTGAATGTGGCCAAGACACTGAAGTGCCTTTCGAGCCCCGCGAAGATAGACCGGTATATTGTCGTGAGTGCTACAGCAAAGTCAGTACGAATAGATAGCACTGGCTTCAACTTAGGGGAAATTATTCTTTGGAGGAGACTTCTCATAGAGAGGCCTCCTCCATTGCTTTTGACCGTTAAGGTGAAAAGTTTGGGGTTCATCTTCTATCTCAGTTCTAATTTACGCCTAGCCTGGCTACCCAGTACCAAAAATTTGTATTAATTTCTGGATTTCTATTAGTTCTGGGAGAACCTGTAACTTGGTGGGCTCGGCAGGATTCGAACCTGCGACCAATCGGTTATGAGTGTTGGGGTTCTTCATTGTTCTCTCCTAACTAATTTTCGCGCTTTGTATTGCCCATTATTATCGAATACCTACTAAAATCTTTTTTTCCTCTTTGCTCTTTTTGATGCTGCCTTACCTTTCACTTCAGGCTTCCACTTTGTTTCCGCCTTAGCCTTTACCACAGGCTCTGTTGTTGTTTCTGCCTCGGCCTTCATCACAAGCTTTGTTGTTGTTTCTATCTCAAACTTCGCCACAGGCTCTGTCGTTGTTTCTGCCTCAGCTTTCACTGCAGGCTCTGTCGTTGTTTCTGCCTTAGCTTTCACTGCAGGCTCTGTCGTTGTTTCTGCCTCAGCTTTCACTGCAGGCTTTGCCTTTGTTTCTGCCTTAGCCTTCACTGCAGGCTTTGCCTTTGTTTCTGCCTTAGCCTTCACTGCAGGCTTTGCCTTTGTTTCT
>SDBU01007488.1_pt1 | contig 12567 bp, 11 predicted proteins | sample 2277071 | NCBI WGS metagenome assembly SDBU01 (sample SAMN10397929, study PRJNA504765) | marine sediment metagenome | isolation source: marine sediment core GS08_GC12, 126 cmbsf | place: Arctic Ocean: Gakkel Ridge, Loki's castle | collected 2008 | reverse complement strand
AACGGAAATATAAGATCGCCACCATTGAAAGCGATATGAGAGATGTTGGCTCTTTCTCCCGAACCAAAGATGGCGGATATTGTAACGTCTGCATTAGCAAAAAACCTTCAAGTGGAGATGTCTTCATTTCAGGAAATATTACTTCAGACCAGTTTCTCAGAATTACCAAAATCCTAAGAGTCTGGGAAATGAATAGAAGGAATATTTTTGAAGAATATTCTTTTTCGGATCTTGTTGCAAGTAAAATGGAACTTTGCCCTATCTGGTATCTACCCAGAGACAGTAAAGGACGAGTATATATTATTATGAATGGTGGGAGTAAAACAAAGGGCTCTTTAACTATCACTCCGACTGTTTTGCCGCTATCCTGGATCGAAACTGCAGTTGCCCGGGGACTAGATCAACAAAAGTTTTCCGATGATTGCCCTGGTGATCACTGTCTGAATAAAGCCTGCGGCTGGTTTCCGTTTTTGCTAGGCAGATGTATTGAAATCAGAAACACAACCGTACAAACCGTACAACAAGCTTAAATCGCCTGATTAACCAAAAAAAAGAAAACCCAAACCCCGCACCGAGTCTGGTGTAAAGCTAGATTTGAACGGGGTTTTTTATTTTTTGAAATTATTCTTAAATTAGGGTATAATATTGGCGAGATGACAAATTTAAAACTCAAGATCGCGGATTTATTGGGGCAACCAATAGGTAACTCTCGAGAGATTGAAATTTCCCAAAATATCCCCTCCCCTGATCCGGACAACATCAAAGATGAACTGCACATTACGGGAAAAATAACTTTAACCAAATTAGAATCGGAGATTTTAGGTTCTTTTGATTTAAAAACCCAGGTTGCATTATTGTGTTCAAGATGTCTAAAAAAATTCAAACTGCCCGTTCATCTAAAATACGAACAGGAATTTTCTTATGCAGACAAAAAACAAAAAAATCCTGACATAATATATACAATCTCTGAAAACAATTTAGATATTTTACCCTCAATCAATCAAGAAATTTTATTAGCCATTCCCTTAAAACCATTATGCAATCAGAATTGTGGGGGAATAAAAATTTAAAAATCCCTAAATAACTAATTAACTCATTACTAATTAACCAAATTTTCCGGAGGAAAATTTCATGCCCGAACCAAAACAGAAATTATCTCGTTCCAGATCGAGAAAAAGAAAAGGCGTCCAAGTATCTAAAACGCCACATTTAGTGGAATGTCCAAAATGCAAATCCAAAGTATTGGCTCATCACGTCTGTCCTGTTTGTGGAACTTATAAAGGCAGGCAAATATTAGAAGTGAAAACAAAAATTACCAAAAGAGTAAAAAAGAAAAAAAGAGAAAAGAAAAAAGTTAAACAAAGCAACTCGTCTGCCGACGAGGCAGGAATCCCGACAAGCGTCGGGAAAGCAAAAGAGGAAGAAACAAAGGGGCTAAAAAATGGCAAATAGACATCGGTCTCGAATTTGCGTTATGCAATCTTTGTATGAATTGGATTTGAGACCAAAGGCCGATATTTCAAAAATCATTGTGAGAAATCTTAAAGAAAAAGAAAAATCAGACTTAGACGAAAAATATGTCAAAGATACTGTCTCTGGAGTGGTTAAGAATTTGGCTAAAATAGACAAATCAATCACAGATTCGGCGCCTGAATGGCCATTAGAACAAATTGCCAGAGTTGATAAGAACATTTTAAGGGTGGCTATTTTTGAATTGCTTTACGAAAAAAAAGACGCCAAAGTTCCGCCCAAAGTTGCCATTGATGAGGCGGTAGAAATTGCCAAAGCTTTTGGCGGTGAAAATAGTTCAAAATTTGTCAACGGCGTCTTAGGAACAATTTATCGAAAATCTGATGTTTACAAAAAAGAACAAGCCAAAGAAAAAAAAGAAAAAGATAAAAAATCTACAAAAACAAATAATAGGAGAAAAAATGCGAAATGAAATGAAGTCCCGACAGAGGTCGGGAAAAGATCTAAAAGAATTTGAGAAAAAATCAGGGATTATATTTTCTAATAAAAATTTGCTAAAAAATATTTTTATTCATCGCTCCTTTTTGAATGAGAATCCAAAATTAACCTTAGAATCTAATGAAAGATTGGAATTTTTGGGCGATGCGGTTTTGGAATTAGTGGTCACAGAGTACATGTATCAAAACTACAAAAATCCTGAAGGCGAATTAACAGCCTGGCGGGCGGCTTTGGTGCGGGGAAAAAATTTGGCAGCTGTGGCTAAAAAATTTAATATGGGCGAATATCTTTATTTGTCAAAAGGAGAAGAAAAAATGGGCGGCCGCACCAGAGACTTGCTATTGGCTAACGTCTTTGAGGCTTTGATTGGTGCGATTTATTTAGAAAAAGGTTATCAGGTAACGAAGAAGTTTTTGACAAAGTATTTGACAAATAGACTGCCTGAAATTATTGAGAAAAAAATTTATTTAGATCCCAAAACTGAATTGCAAGAAAAGTCCCAAGAAGTTTTTAGCACTACTCCAACTTATGAAGTTTTAAAAGAAAAAGGACCAGATCATGCTAAAGTTTTTACCATTGGTGTGTTTTTAAATGATAAAAAATTAGGTCAAGGAGAGGGTTCATCCAAACAAACAGCCCAAACTGCAGCAGCTGTTAATGCTTTGGCTAATTGGACTAAAATAAAAAATTAAAATGGAAACTTTACCTTTTATAATTGCTCTAATTTTAATGTTTGTTGGCTTGGCTGGAATTATCATTCCGTTTTTGCCGGATATGATTCTTATTTTTTTAGGAGCCTTGGTCTATGGCATTTGGACTGGATTTGAAAAAGTGACAGTGGGTTTGGTTTTGATATTTTTGGCTTTGGCTGTTTTGAGTTTTCTTTTTGATTGGTTGGGAATGATTTTGGGAGCCAAGAAAACCAAAGCCACGAATTGGGGAATTTTAGGGGCGATCTTGGGCTCGATTGTGGGAATTTTTGTTGGCGGGATTTTGGGGATGATTTTATTGGCTTTGGTTGGCACCATCGCTTTTGAACTAATATTTGCTAAAAAATCCTTTGCTGATTCTGCCAAAGCTGGAGTGGGTAGCGTCTTTGGAATAATTTTTGCGGTAATTTTTAAATTAGTTTTAGCTGGGATAATGATTGGTTTATTTTTGTTTAAGGTTTTTTGAACTATATTTTTCGAAAATAAAAAAAGCCGACTTAGTTTTGTCAAGTTTTTTTAATTTTAGAGATCATTTTACCAATTAAAATTGGCAAAAGCCCAATCCAATAAAGCTCTTGATTCAGAAAAGCGTTGATTATAATCATCCACTCCCAAAATTACACTAATAATTTCATGATCACCGCGAACAGCTCCAGCAATCAAGCAACTGCCTGCCTCTTCTGTATAGCCGGTCTTGATACCAAAAATATCGGGATCATTTTTTAATAATCTATTGGTGGTATGAATTTGATGCTGGATGGCGCCATCCACAGAAAGTGCAGTATATTCTTTAGTTTTAATAGCCTGGGCGATCTGGGGATTTTTTAAAGCATAGCGGCTCAAAATCACAAGATCTAAAACAGAGGATTTGTTTTCTGGATCTAAGCCCGAGACTTCGACAAAATGGCTATCCTTTAAATTCAAAAACTCGGCTTTTTGATTCATTTTTTCGACAATTGCATCTTTGCCAAAATGTTCTTCCAGAGCTTTAGCGGCATCATTAGCTGAAGCTATGAGCATACCATTAACCAACTCAACGGCTTTAATTTGTTCTCCTGGATACAAATGCATCTTAGATCCAATAGGATAAGCTGATTTGTAGGAAACTGTTACAGTTTGATCAAGATCAAAATTTTCAATCAAGGCCACAGCTGACATTAATTTTGTAATTGAAGCTATTGGTAAAGATTCGCTAGCGTTTTTTTGAAAGAGGACTTTGTTGGTTTTTAGATCTAAAATTGTTGCTGATTTTGCTCTGGTCTCAATGGGCTTTGGAGAATCATCAATAGGTAAAGGGTTAATTTCGTTTAATTTTACCTGGGGCAGACTCTTTTCACCTAAAACCTTTGATTCTTTTGTCAATTCTTTATCTTTAGAAAATAAAATTTTCTCTTGAGTTTGAGAAAATCCTAAAATCTCAGCTAAAATTATAAAAACCAAACAAATATTTAAAATCATTTTACTTTTTTTCTGTTTTTTGTTCTGTTTCTGTTGTTTGTTCTGTCGCTTGTTCTGTTTCCTGTTCTGGTTCTTGTTCTGGTTCTTGTTCTGTCTTGGTCTGTTGCTGTTCTGTCTCTGCAACTTGGCCGTTCGCCTGTTCTGTCTGTTCAGTATTTTGTCCTGTTTCAGCTTGCTGTTCTGTCTCAGTTTCTTGTTGTTCGGTTTCAGCCGCCTGTTCTGTGGCTGTATCCCCTTTTCCAGTTTCTTTTTTTGAACCAAACATATTATCTGCCGCTTCTTCAGGATTATCTTCCTTTTCCTCGAGCGGATGGGCTCGCTGGTATTTAATTTGCCAAATTATAACTAAAATTTCAACCAACACTACGGCGATGGCCGCTGCCATGACCGCGATATTTACCCAATCAAAGTGAACAGTCACTCCCACAGACTCTGAAAAATAAGGAGAAAAAGATACGTTCAGACTCATTAAGGACAAAATCAGGGCGATCAAAATCGTAATGAGCAAAAACAAAGATTGAAAAACCCAACAAACTATATGCGCTGCCTTAGATTTAGTCAAGAACTGAACCAAAGTCAAAACAATAAAAATCAAACCCATTGGCGAGAGCAAAATAATAATAAAAACCAAAGCGAAAACAATAATTGCGGCAAGAATATCATAAATGGTATTGGATTGGGTAATGCCAATCGGCTCGTTGTCTTCCGCGGCCCGAAAAATTAAATCCGAGGTCATTTCTGAAGTTTTCATCGAGCGATAAAATTTTGTTAAATATAATTTGGAACTTTTTGGCTTGTACCAATTTTCACCCTCAGAATTGATCGCCAAATCTTCGATAGTTTCTTTTTCTGTCCAGTTGGCATATTTGGTTTCAAATCCGGGGACAGTTTTTTTGCCATCTGAAAAAACATACAACAAAATCGAAACTTGGGGTACAGGGGTCAAACCAGCCGAGCTTGAACTGGCATCAGGAGACAGGCTCTCATATTCGGAAATAATTGAACTTAATTTTAAAGGATAAATAATCTCTTCTGATTCAAACTGAATTTTTAAAGGCGTGGCATGACCGGTTTTTAATTGCTCCTTTGAAGCTGAAGTTAATTTTGTTAAATCGATTTTAACGCAGATAAAATACCAATCATTTTTGGTATACTCCTCTAAAATAGTCGAGGCTTCTTTTGGAATCTGATACTCATTTTCCAATAACCATTTCGATAAAGCCTTTGGATCTTCGGAGGTGATAGTGGTAATATCATAAATGTCAATTTTTTTGGTTTCAATGATATCTACTTTGAGAGGTTCTTTGACAGCGGTTTCGCCACCTAAACCGAAAGTTGGAAGATATTCTCCTTCAGATACTGGCGCAGTTAACTCTGCCAAAGCGGTAAATAATTCATCTTGGGATTTTTCCACCTCAGGTTTTGATGGAATTGGAATTACCCAGCCAAAATTTTCGGGATCGCCTTTAAAGGTAACCGACAAAACTATAGTTTCTGTATTATTTTCATGAATTATTACCGCTTTTTGATCAGTTTCGGTGACATATTTGTTCGATGGAGGGAAAGGTGCGCCGTCAGCTCTGGCTAGCTGTGGCAATAATAAGAAAATTAAAGCTATTGACAGCAATAAAACTTTTTTAAGCTTTTTCATTTTTTGCCCCTTTTTGTTTTTATTTTAACTCAAATTATTTACAAAATCAATATACGTTATTTAAATAACCCATCACATATTCGAACCTCTGGGGTACATATCTACTAAGCCTTGGGGGACACTAATAATATCATTAGGGTGAAGACCTAATTCATAGAATCTGGTTGGGGAAGGAATCCATCTTTTAACACCATTGATTAGGAAATAGATAGGATCTGAAGGGCCTTTAATAACATTCCTCATTGAAGGAGATTTAGTTGGTTTTTGGTTAAGCTGATCTGGGGAAACATTTCGGAGCAAGCCCCAGTCAAAGCCTAGATTGATTAGAGAGATTGGATTTCTAATATGTCTTTTGTAATTTTTAAAGATGAGATAGACTTCAGATTGGTTATGGGCTCTTTGGAGAGTATAGAGGTTCATCTCTTCTTCTCTTTGGTCAAGATAGTCTTGGGGAATAACAGTTAGATGAGACCAATTAAAGCCAAATCTAGAAAAGACGCGGGGAGAAGTAATCCAATAACGTTTGCCTTTACTCATTAGATAGACTTTAGGGTCTGAGGGAGATTTCCAGAGCTTGTAGAGTTTTCTGCCAGTAGGATATTGATTTAACTCAGAATCTGAGACGATTTTAATCTTTGACCAAGAGAAACCACAATTGATTAAAGTATTAGGATTGACAATGTGTTTCTTTCTGCCTGAAAAGATAACATAGACTTCAGGTCTTTTGGCTGTTTTAATCAAAGTACCATCTGATAATTTTTCTGGGGGAGGCTCTTCTTCTTTTTGGGTGGTGAAGGTTTGGTCAGAAGAAACAGCTTGATTATCCTCTGCATCTTTGCTTTTTACTCTGAAATGATACTCAGTGTTTTCTAAGAGATTATCTAGATTAATACTATGAGACTGAGTCATATCAGAGTCTGGTTTAGATTGTCCATAAGCTTGAGAAGTGCCATACTCTACTGTAGAATCTGAATCTTTATCTGTATCCCAGGTGATTTTAGCAGAATTAGTGGTGATATCTGAGGTAGATATATTGGAAATTGTGGGAGCATCTGTCTGATGCTCATAGGCTCCAATATCTGGAGCCCCTCCCTGAGGTCTTGCTACACCATCGTAATCTGTAGAAGGAGCAGGAATAGTATCTGTAATCTGAGAAGTACCTGCATCTATTGCTGGGGATGTGCTTTGCAAGTGGAAGTCATTGTTTGCTGGGTCTACAAAATCAGGAATTGGGTTTACATTCAAACTGTTTTGGTCTTGACCAGTCAAACTTTGATATTCCTCAAAAGTATATCCAGCATCCCATGGGTACCTGAAATCATCAGTTAGCCAGCTCATCTTTGTATTTCCGCTGGTTGAGTACCAAATGTTGTTATCTGAAACAAGCCCCTCTGCACTACCGTCATTCATCACTAAAAGCAAATATTCATTATCTGAAACAACTATGTTATTTTTTATTGTAATATCAATAGAACTGTCTCTAATTCCAATTGCCCGACGAGGTTCGTTTGAACCCGGCTCTTTTTCAATTATTATTGTGTTGTTATATGCAGAGCAATTACTGCATCTAACAAAAACAATGCCTGGATGTTTTCCTCCGACTATTAAGTTATTATAAGCTTCAAGTCCACAGCCCTCATATCCTGGATCATCTGGTCCTCTTTTTCCTATATCACAGGGACTCAAATATTGAGGCATTGTGCCACCCCCTATCTGAAGCACACTTGAAGTCCAGTCAACACCTCCTTGGTCAGGCGGAGAGCACCTTAAAAATAAGTTATGATGTACTTTTGTGCCTATATTGCCGCCTTTAATTTGTACTGCCTGCTCCTGACCGCCCTGTATATAATCATGGAAGTAATTGTTTTTTATTTCTGTATAATCCCCAAATATGTCAAGGAAATTAGAAGACTTTCCATAAAATTCGTTGTTTTCAATTAAAACATAGCCTGAGCCATCTAATACTTTTATAAGGTCGTCAGTTTGGTCGTCAGTATCATCATCATGCAATACAGAGTTTCGGATTGTAAAGTATTTTTCATAAACATTTATCGTATATCCTCTACCGTTTATAAGTTCAATCCCATCTAGTACAACATATTCTGCTTTTATTTCTATTGCATCCGCAGCTCTTTCTTTGTTGTCCCATACAACATGCTCTCCTGGATAGTTTCTAAATGTTATTGGCAGTTCTTCTGTTCCATAACTCCTTATTGCAAAGCCGTGTGCTGTGTCGCCGGGGTCCTCAAGAGGTATGTCATATGTGCCTTCTCGGAAATATACTATGTCTCCTGGGCTTAAAATATCATCAAGTTTATTTGTGAAAGATAATGGCTGCTCAAACGTTCCCGGATTTGAATCATCTCCATCAGTGGCAACATAATAAGTAGTGCCTTGTTGAGTTATTGGACTAAAAACATCAGCTAAGGCTTTGAGTTTTCCTGATAAGGGAGACCAATACAAGAAACCTAGAGTTATTAAAGCTAATACTCCATATAAAGTTAGTAAGATTTTAGTTCTTTTGGTCATTGTTAGCTCCTTATTTTTGCTTCTTTTTCTTAACTTTTATATTTAATTCTTTCAACTGTTCTTTTGTTATATCAGCGGGCGCTCCCATCATTAAATCGCGGCCATCCCCTGTCTTAGGAAAGGCGATTACTTCGCGAATAGAAGATTCTTCTTCTAAAATCGCCAACAGTCTATCCAAGCCTGCGGCAATTCCGCCATGAGGCGGCACTCCATATTCAAAAGCTTTGAGTAAGTGGCCGAATTTCTCCCCTGCTTCAGTTTTTGAAATCCCCACTAATTCAAAAATTTTCAACTGGATTTCAGGATCAGAAATTCTAATACTACCTCCACCTATTTCATTACCATTTAAAACCAAATCATATTGCTCGGAATGAACTTTATCTGGCGATTTTTCTAATAGAGGCAAATCTTTCTCTTGGGGGGCAGTAAATATATGATGATGCGGATCCCAGCGTTTTTCTTGGCTATTCCATTCAAACAAGGGCCAATTTACTATCCAAGCGAAAGCCAATTCGTCTGGATTTTTTTTATCCTGTCTTAAATCTGGTTTATCGATTTTATATTTTGCCATGCATTCTGCATAATCTAATTTTGGAAAGGGAATTTGGGAAATTTTCTTTTTAGGATATAATTTTTTAATCAAAGAAATATACAAATCTTCGGTTAGTTTTAAAATATCATCCTGAGAAATAAAGGACATTTCTAAATCTAATTGGGTATGCTCTGGCTGTCTGTCCCCTCTTGGGTCTTCATCCCTAAAACATCTTGCAATCTGAAAATATTTTTCCATTCCAGCCACCATTAGCAATTGTTTATATTGTTGCGGAGATTGTGGCAAAGCATAAAATTTACCCGGTTGCTGGCGCGAAGGAACAATATAATCTCTGGCGCCTTCAGGGGTGGATTTGGTTAAAATCGGGGTCTCGATCTCGATAAAATCTTTTTCTGATAGCCAATTCCTGATAAATTGAATTATTTGGTGGCGCATCTGTAGATTTTTTTTCATTCTTTTAGATCTTAAATCTAAATAGCGATATTTCATTCTTTTTTCTTCTTCAACTGATTTGGTATCTTTGGTAATTTCAAAAGGCAGAGTTTTGGCTTTGGCTAAGATATCAAGTTTTTCCACCGCAATTTCAATTTTGCCGGTTTCAAGTTTGGGATTTTGCATTCCTTTTGGCCTCTCGTTCACTGTTCCATCTACGGCAATCACATATTCTGATCTTAAAGAATCAGCTGTTTTGTGCAAATTTTTATTCTCTGGAGAAAAAACTAACTGGGCGATGTCAGAGCGGTCGCGCAAATCAATAAAAATAATCTGACCATGATCGCGACGAGAGTTAACCCACCCCGCCAATTTAACTTTTTTGCCGATTAATTTTGGAGTTTTTGAAATTTCTATTTTCATGAAAATCCTCCGGATTTTAGTTAGAAGGTTATAATTTTAAAAATCTCTTAATTTTGCTTTATATTTTTTACAAATAATATCTGTAATTTTTTTAGTTATTTTGTCTACTTCTGTATCTGACAATGTTTTTTTAAAATCAGAAAACCAAATATGATAGGCTAAATTTTTCTTGTTTTTGCCTAGTTTTTCTGAGGCGTATTCATCAAATAATTCGACAATAAAAATTGATTTATCAACCCCTTCGATTTCCTTTGCCACTTTAACTGCGGAAATATCTCTGGCTAAGATAAAAGCCAAATCGCGAATTGTCGGCGGAAATTTAGAAACGGGTTTATATTTTATTTCTTTTTGCCCCAAAGGGGAGCCTTCGGCTGAAATTTCATATTCTAAAACTTTCAAGACAGCTTTTTCTAATAATTTTTCCAAATCGATCTCGAGAATCTGGACTGGTCGGCGAATTTTAAAATAATCTAAAACCTCCTGTTCGGGTTTACAAATCTTATGAGGCAAATTCAACAAATCAAATTCTTTTTTAATATTTTCAAGAATCTGTTCAAAAATATTACCCTTAAAAGTAGTCGCCAAAATTAATTCTTTTTTTGCCCCATTTTTAGTAAAAACAGTGCCGATTTCAAAAATATTAATTTCAGGCGCCCAAGGATTTTTGGCTATTTGCTTTAAAATTGTCGGCCCTAATTTTGGTCTTAAATATTGATATTCTGAAGATAGGGGATTTTCAATTTCCAAACAATCTTTGGAATTGAGACAAGCGGCTTTTAAATCTTTTTCTGAAACAAATGAATAACTTAAAGTTTCAATAAAATTGGCTTTTTCTAATATTGCGACGATTTTTTGTTCGCAAATAAAATCTTTGTTTTGATTTTGGGGTTTTTCTTTAGCTAAAACCTTGGGGGTGATTTTAGAGTATCCGTAAATTCTGGCAATTTCTTCGGCAATATCCTGCCAAAAATTAATATCTTGGAGTCGCCAGGAGGGAACTTTAACTTGGATTTTTTCGTCTGTACTTTCTGGCCTAAATCCTAAACTTTCTAAAATTTTTACTTGTTCTGATTGAGAAATATCTGCTCCCAATAATTTATTGATTGCATCAGTTGAAACTTTGATTTTTTTGCTCTTGGCTGGTTTTTTGATAATATCTTTTAATTTATCGCTTTTCCCGCCTGCTATCTCTAAAATTAAAGCCGTTGTCCTGTCTAAAGCCAACTTTGTCCCTTCAGGATCAACCCCTCTTTCGTAACGATATGAAGCATCAGTGGTAAAATTTAATTTTTTGGCAGTTTTTCTGATTGATAAAGGATCAAAAATCGCCGCCTGCAAAATGATAGTTTTGGTTTCGGGGGTAACTTGGGAATTTTCGCCACCCATAATTCCGACCAAATCAATTAACTTGTTATCATTTTCAATCACAATCGCGCTGTCTGGCAATTTGTGGCTCGTTCCATCTAAAGTACTTATTTGTTCGCCTTTTTTAGCTTGCCGGATAATCATTTCTTTTTCTTTACTTAATTTATCATAATCAAAAGCATGCAACGGCTGGCCCATTTCCATTATTACATAATTGGTCACATCAACAATATTTGAAACAGGTTTGAAATCAAATTTGGCCAATTCATCTTTTAACCATTGTGGCGACTCGCCTACCTTAACACCGGTAATAATCCGATAAGTATATCTGGGACAAATTTTAGGATCTGTTATTTTTATTTTTAAAGGCAGATTTAAGTCTTGATCTTTGACAGTCACCTTTGTTACATTTAATTGTTCGCCCAAAATCGCCGCTATTTCCCTGGCGATTCCAAAAACTGATAAACAGTCTCCCCTATTGGCGGTGATTTCAATATCCAAAACACCATTTTCAATATCCTCAACTAAAAATCCAGCCAAAGTTAATTTTTCAGCCAATTCCTCGGGGGTCAATTTAGTTTTTGCAAAATCAATACTATCTGCTGGAATTTTCATTTTTTATTATTTTTATCCTTTAACTTTATTTTTAGGATAATTTTGCTCTTTAAAAAGATCATATAAACATGATGAAAAAATCTCTCTACTTTCCTGCCCTGGATTGTCTTTTTTTTGATTACGGGCTTGGAATATTCTATCTTGATAATCGCGAAATTTTAGCTCATCCACTTTACCTGTGGCAAAAGCATTAAAAAATTCCACATCCTCATCAGTTAGATGGCTTGGATTAACCTTTTCCAAGAGAACAGCCACCTTTTTTGAGCCTCTCTCTTTTAATTGTTCAATTTTTGCCGGTAATTCTTCTAAATTCTCAACTGGTTTTATTTCACTCCCCTGCTCTTCCCCTGATTCTTGTGAAAAAATGGGTTCTGTTTCTGCCATATTCACCTCCTTAGAATTGTTTTAAAAATCTTAAATCGCCAGAATATGATAATCTGATATCTTTTATATTATGTTCTAACATCATTAATCTATCTATACCCATACCAAAAGCAAAACCTTGCCATTTATCTGAATCTATCTTCATATTTTTCAAAACTTCAGGATGAACCATTCCCGCTCCCAAAACTTCTTCCCACTTTTCAGAACCTGGCCACTGGACATCCATTTCCATTGAAGGCTCAGTAAATGGAAAATAGCCTGGTCGAACCCGGGTTTTAATATTGCCTTCATAAATTTTTTGCATAAAATATTCTAAAGTGCCGACCAAATCCGCCATAGTGATATTTTTATCAATGGCAAAACCTTCCAACTGATAAAAATTAGCTTCATGGGAAGCATCAGTAGCTTCGTGACGAAAAACTCGACCAGGGATCAAAATTCTCACCGGCGGTTTTCTTTTTTCCATTACCCTGACTTGG
>SDBU01007487.1_pt1 | contig 12570 bp, 18 predicted proteins | sample 2277071 | NCBI WGS metagenome assembly SDBU01 (sample SAMN10397929, study PRJNA504765) | marine sediment metagenome | isolation source: marine sediment core GS08_GC12, 126 cmbsf | place: Arctic Ocean: Gakkel Ridge, Loki's castle | collected 2008 | reverse complement strand
GCCTATGTATGCCACTCGAATACAGAACCCAATGGCTGCCCTAGCTATACTTAAGGTTCTGACTAAAATGCTAGATATTGAAATTGATACGGCTGAGCTGGCACAGTTAGCCAGGGAGACAAAAGAGAAAATGAAGCAGGCGGCGGCGGCGGCTATGGGAGAGTATATAGACTACTTTACCGAGCCTATCTGGGAATACGGGGAAGAGGAGGAAGAAGAGGAATAGAACTCTGGAGCCCATTATGTTATTGTCCATTGAGGAGACTATTGCTGACCTAGCTGACAGTGACAAGCCACCAGTCAATTCAAGGCTAATTGACCTATCAAACCTAAATCCAGAAGAGATAAGATTTTTTGAACAGGCATGGGAAGGCCCATTCTCTTTCAGCGCTTAAACCCTTGAGGATAGTATGATTATCGGCAGCAAGACTATACTCCGTGATAAGAGATTGGCTGATGCCCCAGACGACTACGCCTGGCGAACCGACCCTGAGCTAGCTCGGCTTGATGCCACCCCACCACTAACTATTACCTTTCCCCAGTATCTATCAGATTACACCAGCCAACTGGGCTACTCTGCCTCAACCAGACACCCATTTGCTATAGATACCTTAGACGGTAAGCACATTGGCAACTGCGTATACTATGGTGTTAATGAGATTAGAGGTGAAGCTGAACTAGGTATTATGATTGGCAACCGTGACTGTTGGGATAAGGGCTACGGTGCCGATGCTGCAACCACTCTGGTCAGCTATATTTTCCACCAAACAAGCCTCAAGCGAATCTACTTGAAGACCCTGGATTGGAACGGACGGGCGCAGAAGTGCTTCCAAAAGTGCGGCTTCACCCCATATGGGCGCCTAGTCAAGGATGGATTTAGTTTCGTGCTTATGGAGATACACCGTAAACAGTGGAAAGAGCAGCAAACAAAAACTTAAGGCAACCTTCTAAATGAAATGAAGGATTTAGCCAAGCTTTATGCCCGACCAAAGCTAACCCAGCATCAGCAGTATATCAATCACAGTAGCTACTTATCTAGAAAGCTAGACTTTAAGAAACTAGCCGAAGTCGAGGCTTTTCGTTTTTGCTACCATCCGTAGAACAAGGGCCCAGACAACATTTATTTTACTGCCCTACAAGTTCTATGCCCCTATCAAAAGCCATCATGTTAGCATCGAATTTTTCTCCGGTGAACCTTTCTCGGAGTACTGGCTCCAGCGACTTCCTATCCAGAGGCAACACGCCAGTGCCGATTAGAGCACCAAAGAGAACCATATTGGCAAAGATGGGACTCCCCACCTTTATTGCCTCATCAGTAGCGTTTATTATCCACGACCTAGCTGAAAACTTTTTGATAGTTTCGATAAGCTTATCCAAGTCAGGATATTCAGCGTCACCGCTAATGACACCAGCAGGATATACTGGTCTAGGGTTGGTTATAATCATAACATTTGGGTTGCCCAATTGCCCCAACATTCGTAGGGTCTCCATCGGTTCCATGCCGACAATAAAATCGGCATGTCCCATAGGAATCAGCGAACTATACTGGGTTTCTTTTGAGATTCTTATATGGTTGGCAACCGACCCACCTTGTTGGGAAGCCCCATAGGTATCCGAAACGCCTATGAAGTAACCTTCTCTTACTAAGGCCATGCCAATAAGCAACGACATCAATACATTACCCTGCCCCCCGACGCCACCAACAATTAAATTAAAAGGTTCTTTTATCAATGTTTTCATGGTCATGCTACCTCCCTAATAATAGCCCCTTGTGGACATATATCAGCACACAACCCACAACCAGCGCAAACAGCTTCATCTATCTTAGCCTTACCGACTTCCTTATCCCATATTAGCCCTGTGCAGCGGAATAACCTAGTGCATACTCGGTTACAGCCGCAGTCCTCGCCTACACCCTTATTAGTGTCAACGTGCATCTGATACAGCGCCTTCTTCTCCCTCCTGGCTCTCACCAATTCACACTCACGCCGCATTATCAGCACCTTAGCACCACCACCCCCAGCCATCAATTTCAGTAAGGTCGAGGTAGTATCTTTAAGGTCAAAGGGGTCACGGACCTCAACACGAGCCCCAAATGAGCGGCATAAGGCATCCATATCTATAACTTTTGCCGGCTCTCCTAAAGCATTCGTTCCCATCCCAGGGTGAGGTTGATGTCCAGTCATGGCGGTAGTACTATTATCCAAGATGATAAGGATAAAATTTGACTCGTTCCAGATGCCGTTAATCAATGCCGGTATGGCAGCATGATAAAAAGTAGAATCGCCACACATAGCCAGCACTGGTTGGTTAAAGCCAAACTACCTCAGATTCCCCAGCCCGTTAGCCACCCCCACTCCAGAGCCCATTGCATACAGTGTTCTTGCCTGGAAATAGCCAGCGCCTAAGGTACCTAAAGTATAACAACCGATATCGCCGGCAACCCTTGCCTTGTCACACTGCTTTAGCCGATACTTAAATAGCCAGTAGGTAAATTCCTTTAGCTCAGTTAAGCTAATAGACTTAAGCTGTCGGTAGCCTTTCTCCCGCCTCCAGCGCCCGCTCGTTCACCTCAATGAGCTCTCCCCTGCCAGCGTGGCTGAGCATATTGACCATCGCCCTCTTGACCACCTCGAGTGGGATTATCCCGGTGGCCTTGATGTAGGCACCGAGGGCGACCATGTTGATCACCCTTGGGTTGCCCAGTGAGGCGGCGATGTCGTTCACCGGCAGAGTTACTTCCCTTACGTCCTCGCGTCCTACTCGGCGGGGGACAAGGGAGGAGTTGACGACGACCGTACCTGCTTCAGCCAGAGTCTTTTCGAACTTATCGAGCGATGGGAGGTTCATGGCGATGAGCCCGGTCGGGTTATCGACCACCGGTGAGCCGATTGGCTCATTAGACAGGACTACGGTGCAGTTCGCCGTCCCTCCCCTCATCTCCGGTCCGTAGGCGGGAAGCCAAGTCACCTCTAGGCCATATTCCATCCCCGCCTGGGCGAGGATCTTCCCAGCCAGCATCACCCCCTGTCCACCGAAGCCGGCGATTATAACCGTATTTTCCATTTTACCCCCTGTCTACCAGGTCGCCGAGTGGGTATACCTTGACTACCTCATCTGCGAGCCAGCGATTGGTCTCAATCGGGCTCATCCGCCAACCGGTGGGGCAGTTAGCCAGAATCTCCACCAGTGAGTATCCCTTGCCCTCGACCTGATATTGGAATGCCTTCTTTACTGCTTGGCTCGCTGCTATGATTCGCTTCTGATCGTAGAGCGATTGGCGGGTTACATAGACCGGGGCATCAAGCTGGGCAACCATCTCGGAGAAGCGAATCGGGTAGCCGGCGAGGCTGGCATCCCTTCCCTCAGGACAACTGGTCGCCCACTGCCCAATCAGGGTGGTGGGAGCCATCTGTCCCCCGGTCATCCCATAGATTTGGTTGTTGATGAAGATTACGGTGATATTCTCGCCCCGATTGGCAGCGTGGATTGATTCTGCCGTCCCGATGGCGGCTAGGTCGCCGTCGCCCTGATAGGTGAAGACGATGAGGTTTGGGTTGACCCGCTTAATTCCGGTCGCTACCGCACACGCCCGACCATGGGAGGCCTGAATCCCGTCGCAGTGGAACCACTTATAGGCAAAGACTGAACAGCCAACCGATGCCACCACTACAGTTCGGTGCTGAATGCCAAGTTCGTCAATCACCTGGGCGATGATTCGGGCGACAAGCCCATGATGGCAGCCCGGGCAATAGGTGAACTTAATATCGGTCAGGCTCTTAGGTCGCTCAAACACCTTGACCATGTTCTCTATGCTAACTGGCATATTGCTTTACCTCTCTTAGGATATCCTTGGGGGTGGGCACGACTCCACCAAGTTCGCCGTAGAATGGGGTCTTAGCCCGTTCGGCCACCGCCAGACGCACATCCTCCACCATCTGGCCGGCGCTCATCTCTACAGTGAGGATGGTGTTGACCCGGTCGGAGAGGGCGCGGAGCGGTGCATAGGGGAACGGCCACAGGGTGATTGGTCGCAGCAAGCCGAGTCTGAGCCCCTCCTCCCGTGCTATCTTGACTGTGGTTTTGGCGATTCGAGCCACCGTGCCATAGGCAGCGATGACAATGGTGGCATCCGCGGTCTCGCTCTCTTCGTAGCGCACCTCTTGCTCTTCTATCTGGTGATAGCAGGCCTGCCGCTTGAGATTGAGCTCACTCAGCTCCTTGGGGTCGAGGGCAAAGCTAGTAACGATATTGGGTTTGCGTCCCTTAGCTCCGGTGAGAGCCCACGGTTTGGTCGGCAGAGTCGCTGGGTCAATCGGCTCGGGGAACTCGACCGGCTCCATCATTTGACCGAGTATCCCATCGGCGAGGACCATCACCGGAACCCGGTATCTGTCTGCTAGGTCAAAGGCCAGCATCACCAGCTCAGTCGCCTCGGGGATGGTTGCTGGGGCGAGGACGATCATCCGATAATCCCCGTGTCCCCCTCCCTTGGTCGCCTGGAAGTAGTCCCCCTGAGCCGGGGCGATATTCCCCAACCCAGGACCACCGCGCGCCACATTGATGATAACACACGGCAAGTCAGTACCGGCGAGATAGGATATCCCCTCCATCATGAGACTGACCCCTGGACTGGAGGAGGAGGTCATGGGGCGCCCCCCCGCCGCCGAGGCGCCGTAACACATGTTGATTGCTGCCAGCTCGCTCTCCGCCTGGATGAAGACCCCACCCACCTTGGGCATGTGGGTTGCCATATATTCCAGCAGCTCACTCTGCGGAGTGATGGGATAGCCAAAGTAGCAGCGGCAGCCGGCACGCATCCCTGCCTCGGCCATGGCCTCGTTGCCTATCATCAAGAGTTTGTCACCCACGTATCACCCCCGCGCCAGGTGACCTTCTCTCTCGGTAGACCTCAATCGCCACATCCGGGCAGGTCTGGGCGCAGAAAGCGCAACCAGTGCAGCGTTCAGGCTCTTCTATCCAAACAACATTATACCCGCTTTGGTTATACTCTCCCGAATAGGCGAGCACATCCTGGAGACAAAAAGCAATACACAATCCACAGCCCTTGCATCGCTCCCTGTCGATAATTACCATTCCTTTTGGCATATATCCTGCTCCCTCGCCTCCGGACGGTTCTCTTGCATTTAGGGTTGTTCCCCTTTTAGCACATCTTCTGGCGTGGTTAGAACTATCCTCAAAGGATACTTCCATAGCTTGGTAGCCATATTTTAATCCTAATATATCTACCCAAAACAGTCAACCCTTAACGCAAGAATACCGAATTTCGGCGTCCGTTGACCTAGCCAGGAATATTTCCCCAACAATACCCACTTCGTCCTTACTAAAGGGCACTCCGAAAACCTTTTGGCTAACTGCATCCATATCGGTGTAGGTTCCGCGGGCAAAACTGATAACATTGCCCTTCTGACAGGGTGCAATTATCCAGAAGCACTATTCTACCTCGGTAAGGGAGCAGGTAAGGGCAGCCACCAGAACACCCCCCACAAAGGGTGCATAGCCCAGCATCTACAACTCCCTCAAGTAACTCCCTAGAGCCCTTAACTTCCATACCAGTAAGTTCCTCCTTTCATATGTAACCCGCCCAAATCCAACAGATGACCTCCCTACTGTCAACCTCATGAATTGCTTAATGACCTTTACATTACAGGGACCGAGGGAAAGGAATTGGCAATGAATATGGGATATTGCCCGGGCCGGTCAAGAAAATTAACCCAGCAGTTTGGGCTGAATCAGCCATAAATGTGCTATTATACTACCACAATCTGAAAGGAGATAAAGTTGACTTCACACGGGATAGAACCAGCAAGAGTAAAGGATGAAACCTTTGCCATACAGACCTATCAGCTGACCAAGATATTTAACAGTCTGGTGGCAGTAGATGGTATTGAGCTAAATATCAAAAGGGGAGAATTATTTGCCCTCCTTGGTCCTAACGGTGCTGGAAAGACTACTACCATCAATATGTTGTGCTGCTTGCTTAAACCAACCAACGGCACGGCTACCGTTATGGGCTACGATATTAACCACCAGCCATTTAAGATTAAAGAAATTATTGGTGTCTCCCCCCAGGAAACAGCTATCTCTGAGCACCTCAACTCTCAAGAAAACCTAAATCTAATCGGCAATATTCACGGCGTAAGTTCCAAGGAACTAAAAATCAGGTCGCAACGGCTACTAGAGACGATGGGGCTTGCTGATAGGGCTAAAGACCAGGTGAGAAAGTTCTCCGGTGGTATGAAGCGTAGGCTTAATATAATGATGGCGCTGATTCACAACCCCGAGGTCCTTTTCTTAGATGAACCCACCCTCGGTCTTGACCCTCAAGCCAGGAGAGCAGTTTGGGAATATATTATCCAGCTAAAGGGGGAAAAGACTATTCTGCTTACTACCCACTATATGGACGAGGCAGATTTCCTTGCCGATAGGATAGGCATTATGGATGAGGGTAAGCTTGTCGCCTTAGGCACCAGCACCGAACTCAAAATAAATATGCTGGAAAGGCATACTATGATTATCTACGCCTGGAACCTTACCCAAAAAGTCATAGATGAAATGCGAAGCAAATACACTGAGGTAGAGGTAACCAATGGCACTATGATAATTAGTGATAAGAAACTCGACTTCAAAGAAATCGTTGACCGCCTGCACTCATCCGGGGCTGTAGTCCGCTCTGCCTATATCAAAGAGCCAACCCTGGATGATGTTTTTCTCCATGTAACCGGGAAGGAATTGAGGGAATGAGATTCTGGGAGTTATGCCAAAGGAATCTGAAGGAGACCTATAGAGACCCACTGGCACTGGGTTTCCTTCTGGCTTTCCCCCTGTTATTTATGGTGCTTTTTGGAGCTATGCTTGGTGGTGATACCATTCCAAATTACTCTATCGGCGTGATAGATGACGATAACACTCCGATGTCGCAAGCCTTTATTGATGAAGCACTGGCTAATGTGCCGGTGCTGGAGGTTTCTAACTACGATGATACTGCCACCGCCCTGAAAGACCTCAAGTTCGGTGACCTCAAGGCTTATATTGTTATTCCCCAGGGTTTTGGTGAGCAGGTATCCCAGAACTGGGAGGGTAAAGAAACCAACATCATCCTGAATATGACCTATGATGAAAGCGACATTATGACATCAGAACAAATCATCTCCACAGTAAATGCTGTCACCCGCTCCTTCGCCCATATTGAGATACCAATAACTATTAACGCTAATCCTATCCACATAGAGACTGAGGTTACCTACATTGATTTCATAGCTCCAGGGATAATAATCTTTGGTCTCTTGATATTGATACCGACCTCAGCCCGAATGATGGTAAGGGACAAGGAAAAAGGATTCATGTCCCGCCTGTTGACTACCCCAGCCAGACCTGTGGACTTCATCTCAGGATACTCCTTATGCCTTGTTGCCATCGCCATCGTCCAGATAATAATCTTTATAGCCGCCGCCTGGGGGTTTGGAATGGATATAGTTGGCAGCCTGTGGCTGGCATTTCTCATCTTCCTCATCACCGGCCTGAGCAGCATCGGCATAGGCATGGTTGTAGCCTCACTCTCTAAAAGCGAAAACCAGGCTGAACCCTTATGCTGGCTGTTTTCTATGCCCCTGGCGATGCTTTCTGGGTGCTGGTTTTCTACAGAGATGCTGCCCTCATATCTTAGAAATGTAGCCTATGCCTTTCCCTATGCCCACGCCATTGATGCCTCAAGGGCTATTCTCATTCGGGGAGTGGGGCTGGAGGCAATTAGCAATGACTTGCTTTTTCTGGTTGGCTGGGCAATAGCTATCTTCGCCATCGGCGTCATTCTATTCAGGAGGAGTATGCGAAGCTAAATGCCTATGAAACCAATAGAATGGCTTGGCAACAAGGTGAAAATCCTTGACCAGACCCGACTTCCCCAAGAAGAGGTTTATCTGGAGCTTACTGATTACCTGGGCATAGCCTCAGCCATAACCGAGTTGAAAATTAGGGGGGCACCAGCTATTGGAGTAGCTGGAGCCTATGGAATGGCTTTAGGTGCCCTAAAAATTGAAGCTAAGTCCAGAGACAGGTTTCTAGAAAGGCTCCGAGGCATCAGCCAGACCATTGCTGCCACCAGACCCACCGCCAGAAACCTTTTCCGGGCTATTGACCGAATGGAGCAAGTAGCCAAAGCTGGTAAAGATATAGACCAGACTAAAAAGGCACTTGTTAATGAAGCCGTTAAAATACATTCTGAAGAGGTTGCGGCAACCAAAAAGCTGAGCCAGCTTGGCGCTGAGTTAATCCAAGATGGCTTTACCATCCTGACCCACTGTAATGCCGGGCCGTTGGCTACCACCGGCTACGGTACAGCACTGGGAGTAATCATACAGGCAAAAGAGCAGGGCAAAAAGATAAAGGTTCTTGCCACCGAGACCCGTCCTCTCCTCCAGGGAGCGCGTATCACCACCTGGGAGCTAGAGAGGGCTGGTATTCCGGTTACCCTCATCACTGACTCAATGGCTGGCTACTTTATGAGCCGGGGAGAGATTAGCTGCGTCATTGTTGGCGCCGACCGGATTACCTCAAATGGCGATACTGCCAACAAGATTGGCACCTACACCTTGGCAGTCTTAGCTATGGAGCACGGCATCCCCTTCTATGTGGCGGCACCCACCACCACCATTGACCTGTCTCTAGCCTCAGGGAATGAAATCCCCATTGAGCAGCGAAACCAGGAAGAGGTAACTCACATTCAGGGGGTAAGCATTGCCCCTGAGGGCACTAAAGCCGCCAACCCCGCCTTTGATGTTACCCCCCACTACTACATCACCGCCATCATCACCGAAAGGGGTATAATAAAAGAGCCGTATAGGGAGGGGCTGAAGGGGGCTTGCTCAGCTAAGAAGGCACACTAAGGAGATAGTAGAATGGAAACAAAGAGACATCCCATTATCGCTAATCATTATTTCTCGTATGTGTCCTCTGAATGCCAGTTACTTTTCGAAAATGGCTATTATTATGGTTGTATTGCTTTATGCCAGTCTGTAGCCGAAGCACTCGCCCGTTTTATGTATGAAAAATGGACTGGCAATCCACCAGCAGAAAAATTCGGAGCCAACATTCACAAGATTAAGAATGCGGATGTTCAACCAGATGTAAGCAATCTTTTAGAAGATATATATGGCGGACAACAGAGACAAGATTTCCACCATTTGAATAAAACCGTGCCGACAGAATATGAGCAATTACGAAGCATTGCGACTGAGAAAATTAATGCACTTAATAAAGCCGAATCGCAAATCTTTAAGTATGACATTATTGATGGCGGGTTAAGAACGGAGTATGAGCTATACTGGGAGAAAAAAGATGGTCGTTATGACACATTTCTTAGGCTTGACCCATAACCAACCACTTTGGAGAAGAACCGTGACACATAAGGAGGTAACTTAATGCCGCAGGCGAAGATTGGGGTTATTGGTGGGACTGGTCTTTATAATATTGAGGGGCTGACTGATATTGAAGAGGTGGAGATTAACACACCATTTGGTAAGCCGAGTGATGCTATAACCATCGGCAAGCTGGAGGGAAAAAGCATCGCCTTCCTGCCCCGGCATGGGAGAGGGCACCGTATCTCACCAACCGAGCTTCCAGTGAGGGCTAATATCTATGCCTTAAAGTCGCTGGGGGTAGAGCACATCATCGCCGTTAGCTCGGCGGGTAGCTTTAAGCAGGAGATTAAGCCCGGCGACCTGGTTATCCCTGACCAGCTTATTGACCGCACCCGGAACCGGGTTAACTCCTTCTTTGGCGAGGGCATTGTCGCCCATATTCCCTTTGCCGAGCCTTTCTGCCCGGTGCTGAGCCAGATTGTGTTTGAGGCAGCCAAGGAGGTAGGAGCTAAAGTCCATCAAGGAGGCACCTATGTAGCTATGGAAGGTCCCGCCTTCTCAACACGGGCTGAATCAAGACTCTACCGCTCGTGGGGGGCTGACATTATTGGTATGACCGCACTGCCCGAAGCCAAGTTAGCCCGGGAGGCAGAAATCTGCTACGCTATTATTGGCTGTGTTACTGATTATGATAGCTGGTGGGAGCCGGGACAGCCGGTTACAGCAAATGTTATCCTGGATACCCTGCACCAGAGCATCGAGACCGTCAAGAAAATTATCAGGCTGGCGGTAAGCCGAATACCGGAAAGGCAAGACTGCGACTGCGCTACGGCATTGAAGACAGCTTTTGTTACTGCTCCAGAGCGGATACCCTCCGAGCAGAAGAAAAAACTAAACCTGCTAATAAGCAAGTATATTAGAGAGGCTTAAAACTTTATGCCCTATACAGAATTTGGCTGTCTACCGACCGTTATTGGCAGCATGCCCCATACTGACCCGTCAGAGGCTTGCGCGCAGGTTACCCACTACCTCACAGACATCCCTGTCTGGCCCCAGCTACCTAAACGCTCTTTTCCGGAGAATATGTATGTCCAGTTTAGCCAGGGCTTCCCCGGTGTGGTGGTCAAGGAGGATAGCATCTACATAGACCGCTCCCAGGACCTGGATAAGCCACTGGAGAAACTCTATGCTGCCTATTTAGACAATGATTTTGATAAATATCCCATTAGTGCTGAATACGCTGCTGGACTCCATTCATTTCTATCCTTAACTAACCTGTCGCCTCTAGCAGTCAAGGGTCAGATAACAGGACCGATTAGCTGGGGGTTAAGTGTTACCGATGATAGCCGCCGGGCTATAATCTACGACGATACTCTAGCCGATGCCGCAGCCAAGTTGCTCAGGCTAAAGGCAAGTTGGCAGGAAAAGGCGCTAAGTCAAATTTCTAAAAATACCATTATCTTTGTTGATGAGCCATATATGGCTTCCTTTGGTTCAGCCTTCGTCTCACTGTCCCGGGAAAAGGTTATTAGCCTGCTGGAAGAGGTTTTTAGTGGTATTAGCGGGCTGAAAGGAGTCCACTGCTGCGGCAATACTGACTGGTCAGTTTTGCTGGAGACCAGCACTGATATTCTGAGTTTTGATGCTTACAACTATGCTCAATCATTAAGCCTCTATCCGGCTGAAATAAAAAAATTTCTGGAGAGGAAAGGCACTATAGCCTGGGGGATTATCCCTAATAATGAAGAATCACTAGCTAAGGAATCAGTAGCCAGTCTCAAAGACCGCCTTGAAGAGGCAATGGCACCCTTCACTAGAAAGGGAATCCGCTTCAAGCAATTGATAGAGCAAGGGCTGCTTACCCCTAGCTGTGGACTGGGGGCTATAGCTACTGACGAGGCAGCCGCCCGAGTCCTGGAGCTGCTGGCTGAGTTATCGGCAAAGATAAGAAAACGCTATATGTAGTAAGATTGTCTATTATCTTCACTCTCTTCAATCTTCCCTAATAAGCAATTTATCGAGAGGAGAAAGTTTACCAATGGAATGCCAGATTGAGGTCAATAAAGCAAAATGCCCTTGCACCTATGAGCCCTGCTCGAGAAAGGGCAAATGCTGTGAATGTATCGCCTACCATCTTAAATCTAACGAGCTTCCCGCCTGTGTTTTCCCTCCGGAGGTGGAGAAGACCTACGACCGTTCCTTTGCCAAGTTTGTAGACGTCTTCGCTTACAAAGCCAAAACTGGCAGAAAAGGCTAATCTAGTTTATAGTATCAGCAATGAATAAGAGCAAAAGGGTAGCTGCCCTTAAGCATCGGCGTAAGAGAAAGAAGCTGGAGGCAAAGAGAAAAGCCGAGAAGACTCTAGCCTGAAAAATAGCCTATAGCAGTAAGAGCTATGAAGCAAGTCTATTTGCTCACTGGCAGACCGGGGACAGGGAAAACCAGCCTTATCAAACAAGCGGTAGCCGGGATGGGAGGCAAAGCTGGCGGTTTTTATACTGAGGAAATACGAAGTGAGGGAGTCAGACAGGGCTTCAGGCTAGTTACTCTAGATGGTCAAAGCGCCATACTGGCTCATGTCAATATTCACAGCCCACACCGGGTAAGTAAGTATGGCGTTGACATTGATAATTTAGACCGCATAGGTGTTTTTGCCCTGCGCAAGGCGGCACAGCAGTGCGACTTGGTAGTCATTGACGAAATAGGGAAGATGGAGTTATTCTCAGCTAACTTCAGGGAAGCAGTTTTACAGATAATCGACAGCGGGAGGAGGGTTCTAGGAACCATTATGCTCAATTCTAACCCGTGGGCAGATGCTATCAAGCGTCAGCCTGAGGTAAATTTGGTAGTAGTAACCAGAGCCAACTACCCTCAGGTGCTAGAGGAATTACTACGCTGGCTAAAAGCCACAAAGTCCCCTGAATTATAGTATAATCTCCTTTGGCAACATCGCTTTAAAAAGTAGGAGTTAACATGAAAACGATTTATCTTACTCCCCATACCCATTATGATGCAGCCTGGGCTTTTACCAAGGAAGAGTATCTCCAGATAAATGAAAGAATCCTTGAGGAAGCTACAAGTTTGATGGAAACATCAGAGTTTAAGTTCTGCCTGGAGCAAACCTTTTTGTTGAACCAAATAAGTAAGAGGAACCACAATCTTTTCCAAAGGCTCAAGAAAATGATAAAAG
>SDBU01007486.1_pt1 | contig 12573 bp, 15 predicted proteins | sample 2277071 | NCBI WGS metagenome assembly SDBU01 (sample SAMN10397929, study PRJNA504765) | marine sediment metagenome | isolation source: marine sediment core GS08_GC12, 126 cmbsf | place: Arctic Ocean: Gakkel Ridge, Loki's castle | collected 2008 | reverse complement strand
GTATAACATTGCCAAAAGTAGTAATTAAATTCTACTTCTAGCAGTCTATGTATAGGCCTCGGAGCAGAAGAAAGGGGACTATAAAGTACTTTAAGGAAGCTGGGCTCTGGGATATTTATGTGAAAGCACAGGCGAGACACGTAGCCGCAGATAGGGAGGTGGTAGAATAGGGGTATAGGGGATACCGGCTATATGTTTCCAGTGGCGTCATGAGTTTGATAGTGAGAAGCGCTGGAGCCTGAGTTGGTCAGCGTGAACCTGATAGGCGAGGTGTGTTGCCCCTGGCGAGCTTTATCGATAACAATAGCCTCAGGTGCTTTAGTAAACAATGACTTTGAGCATGGGTTTCTCTCGCTTAATTCTTATGACGCTATTATATCTTATGATGGTACCGGTTACGCGTAATGACGTTCCGTGTAATGGCGGGCACAAAGTAAGGCTGGGATTCCAGACTCTTTGTTCTTCCTTCAACGATGATTAATAGCCAAAGATTATGTGATGTATCTTCTCACTAATAATCAGAGGCTCTTTACGCTGCCAGATATTTCTACCCACCGCTATTCCTACTGCTCCTGCTGTCAAAACATCCTTTACCATTGAAAGGAATTCTTCATCTGTTTTGGTCAGTGGACCACCCGACATGACTACTTTAGTTGGGTGGGCTGAATGTACTACCCACCGAAAACTCTCTGGAGAGCCAGTATATTTAACTTTTACTATATCAGCTCCCAGTTCCAGGCCTATTCTTGCCCCATAAGCTACGATGGAAGGCGTTTGGTCTATAGCCAGATTTGTGTTCTCCTGCTCTTCCAATGCTATTTTAAGAGTTTTTGAAGCTGACCTTCTATCAAAAAGAGATTTGCCTCGGGGATACATCCATCCTATCACTGGGATTCCTTTACGGTGGGCTTCTCTAATTATTTTAGATAATTCCTTCTGCATTTCATCTTCGTATTTTGACCCTGAATAAACTGTATAACCCACTGCTGTCGCTCCCAACCCAACGGCATCTTCTACAGAATAAAGTTGGGGGGAGTAAGGATCTTCTCCGGTATAAAGTTCTGATGTCCCGTTTAGTTTTAGAATCAACGGGACATTTGAATTACGGATCTCAGTCTCGTATTTTTCTGCCAGCCCAGCATGCAATACTATTCCAGTAAACCTTCCTCTTTTAGCTATATCTAAGATGTATTCCAAATTTCCGCTTTCCGGATACTCCAAGAAATCCCTGGGCCCGTGTTCAAAGCCTTGATCATAAGCTAATATCATTGCCTTTCCATCTGGCATTATTCTTTCTTTTTGTTCTTCCAGTTTTTCTTTCATCTTTCACCTCCTAGCCAAAGAATATTTCTGCTGTTCTATAGGCATTTAGATTTACTGTCTTTATTCCACTGGCTACTTTTTCTAGATGAACATTAGTAATTCTATTCCCTTTCAGAGCAGTCATCTCTCCATATTTTTTATCTCTGATAAGCTGAGCCGCTTTTACTCCAAAAACTGTAGCCAAGTTTCGATCGTAAGCTACTGGAGTGCCTCCTCTTTGGATATAGTCCAGGGAAGACACTCTGGTCTCAAGCCCGGTTTTCTGCTCAATGATTTCGCCTAGAACGTTTCCTACCCCTCCTAGTCCATATGTCTTTTCATTTTTTGATATGTAAAAGCTACGCCTTACTATAGTTTTTCCTTCTAGTTCTGTTCCCTCTGCTATCACGACAATACTAAAATTTATACCTTTTTGCTTCCTTGCTTTTAGCATTTGGCATAATTCTTCTATCCTGTCCTTATCCAGAGGGAACTCAGGGATTAGAATTGCATCTGCGCCAGTAGCCATACCAGCATAAGTGGCAATCCAACCTGCATTACGCCCCATTACTTCAAGAAGCATCACTCGATGATGACTTTCAGCAGTGGAACGAAGCCTATCTAGAGCCTCGGTGGCAATTTGGACAGCAGTGTGAAACCCTATCGTGTAGTCAGTTTCTTTGACATCATTATCAATTGTTTTAGGTATCCCTACTACCGGCAGACCCATTTTGAATAGTCGACTCGCGCAACTTAGAGTACCTTCTCCTCCCAGAACCGTTAATGCTTCCAATTCTAGTTTCTTAAAGCTATCAAGGACTAGTTGGGGTCCATTTTTAATTCCGAATGGACTCCATCTTGATGTTCCTAGAATTGTCCCTCCCTTATCAATAATTCCTGAGGTATTGTTGCGATCTAATATCATATTTTCATTATCAATGAAACCCCGCCAACCGTTTCGAATGCCTATTACTTCATAACCCATTATGATTGCTGTTTTTGCAGTCGCTCTGATTGCGGCATTAAGGCCCGGGCAGTCTCCACCTCCAGTCAGAATACCGAGCCTTTTACTCTTTTTCATTTTCAACCTCCTGATATCCAAGAACTGTTTTAGCTATATGTGTAATCTACAAATAGAAGCATTTCGCCACTGGAAATAAGGTACGCTTAGCAATACAAAGCCTCAGGCAATGACAATAATATTATAGCCCTTCTTGTTTCTAATGTCTTGCTGTTGGTCTCCTTCCTGCATTATTATTTGAGGCCGGTTCATCTTCTAAATATTATCTACCAGCAATTTTACTAATAAGGGGGAGCTACAACTTGCTCCCCCTTTAAACTGCACGCTTTTTCTATGGTCGGGGTGGCCGGATTCGAACCGGCGACCACCTGAACCCCATTCAGGTGCGCTACCTGGCTGCGCTACACCCCGGTCTGCCTTCACCTTACTTCACCAGATATTAGCATAAATTATTCTTAAGAGCAATTAGAGTATACTTAGATGAGTTGGGTAAAGTATAGCTTAGCGGATTAAGCCTCCTCAGCTATAGACGGCACGCCTCAAACATGCTAATATTATATCTTAGTAATCATATTACATCACTTGATTTCCTGCCTCCCCAACTTTAAGAGTTAGTCTAAGTTTAATGTTGAGAGTTACAGGTAATGACGCATTCAACTGAAGCAATGAAAACCTTAGTTCAGTGTGATTTCGATGGCACAATCACCCAAGAGGATGTAAGTTTTCTGTTGTTGGACGCTTTTGCTGATGGAGACTGGAGACAACTGCTGGCAGATTACAGTAAGAGTAAAACACCTGTTGGCTATTTCAGTACCAAGGCCTTTGCCATGATTAAAGCCGATAGGCAAACCTTGCTCAACTTTGTAAAGGGCAGGGTGCAAATACGAGCTGGATTTAACGAATTATTGTCCTATTGTCATAGGTGGGGCTTTCAGTTTGTAATCGTGAGCAATGGTCTGGATTTCTATATAGAAACAGTCTTGAAAGATATTGGAGTGGAGAGTATTAAGGTATTTGCTGCCCAAGCCCAGTTCCGCCCCGAAGGTATCCAGGTCAAGTATATAGGACCTGAGGGTAGACAATTACAGAATGGTTTCAAGGAAGCGTATACAAAGTTATTCTTAAGAAGAGGCTATCGTGTAATATACGTGGGGAATGGCAGTTCCGATCTGTCTCCAGCAAGGCATGCGCACCATATCTTTGCCGCCGGTAATCTGCTTGACTCTTGTAAGGAGATAAATATTAATTGTATACCCTTCGTTGACCTTAGTGATGTAGTTAAAGGCTTAGAGCTTCTGGACGGGGATACAAGTCTCAGGCGTTAGAGATTCATACTTATAAATTGCAAAAAACCAGGGGGAGAGGTAGGGGGCAATTAAATACTCGTTATTCGCTACTCGATTCCTTCTTATAATCCCTTTCGCCAAATATCTTACTCCCAATACGCACTATATTGGCACCCTCGTCCAAGGCAACTTTATAGGAGTTTGTCATCCCCATTGAAAGATACTTCATTTCTACATTGGGTAAAGTAAGTTTTTTGATTCTTTCAAATATTTTTTTCGTTTCCACAAAATAGGGTCTTGCATCTTCAGGGTTTCCGAAACGAGGCCCCATAGTCATAAGACCCTTTACCCTTATGTTTTGCAGATTTGAAACCTCTCTTACTAGTTGTCCCGCCTTTTCGGGGAATACACCTGATTTTTGTTTTTCCCGACCACTGTTTATCTCGATTAGTACCGATATTATTTTGTCAATTTGGGCACACCTCTTATTAATCTCCTCGGCTATTTCAACAGAATCAACAGTTTCTATCATGTCAAAGAGCTTCACTGCTTTTTTAGCCTTATTCCTTTGAAGGTGGCCTATGAAATGCCATTTTGCTCTATTTCCGACTATCTCATAAGCCCTTTCGGCTTCTTGGACATAATTTTCGCCCACAATTTTTATACCAGCCTCGACTGCTTCCAGAATTTCCTCAGGTTTCCTTGTTTTGGCGGCGGCTACCAGTTCAACCTCATTTGGTAACTCACTCAATATCTGCTTAACATTTTGTTTAATCATAGCTAAAGTATTCTAACACTAAGTAAGGGCGTTTTTCACGTTAGTTGCTGACTGCCTTCACTGTTCCATCTTTCAGCTTATGGAGTCGCTGCCTTTAAGCTGACCTATTTCAGCCGCTTTTCCACTACATCCCAGTTTATGTTTTTGAAGAAGGCTTCTATGTAGTCAGCTCGCTTCAGCCCGTAATCGGTCATGAAGGCGTGCTCGAAGACATCCATTACCAAAATGGGACTACAGCCAGCGAAGTGGCCAATCTCGTGCTCATTAATCCATTGATTAATGAGCTGTCCAGTCACATTATCTTGATAAACTATTGCCCAGCCGATACCGCGCATTGTTCCTGTGCCTTTGAAATCCTTCTCCCAGTTTTCATAGCTGCCAAAGTCCTCAGCCAGCTTCTTCCCCAGCCTGCCCGATTTACCCAAAACTCCTCTCCCGCCCAGGTTGCCAAAGTAGTACTCGTGGAGGCGCATGCCGTTGAACTCAAAGCCCATCCGCCGCTTCAGCTCAGAGTATTCCGGAGTGCCGACTTTCCCTTCTTTTAACATAGCTGTGAGCGAATCCATTAGCTTGTTAGTATTGGTCACATAGCCTTGATAGAGAGTGAAGTGATTCTTAAGCAGTGTTTCACCGAAGCCCTCCATTCCAATGAGATTGCTAAAGTCTTTTGCCGTGTAAGCCATTGTTCTTCCTCCTTTTTAGTTTATTGGGTAAAACAAGGTCCTGCTTCCTGACCCTGCGAATATTCTAGCTCGGTAGATAGTTGTTGTATATGACTTTAATCATATTGAACTGGGGTCTACCAATTTATTTTACCTATATTATTTTAACTGAGAGTTATGGAATGTAGCAAAGTGTAGTCCTTAATTCTTTCCTTGTCAATATCTTCACTTACTTCTAAAAAAGTTAACATTGGGCTAGATGGCACTAGTGTGAGGTGAAACAAATACTGGAGTATTTTCCGACGGGGAATCTTGACATTTTTTGAATATAATTATAGGATTTGGCTACTGAATGGCTTATGGGGTGGCATAATGGAAAATATTAAGTATGCCTGTCCGCAGTGTGGTTATGAATCTAAAGTCCCTGATTTATGTCCGCATTGCAAGATGCCGCTGGTGGCAACCTGCCCGACTTGTGGAAATCCTATAGTGGGTGAGCATATTCACCCAGAAGATTAGCGGCGCTACTGTTATAAGAGAGGTGAACAATGACTGATAAAAAAGTGGTTATCTATTCGACTCCCACCTGTCCCTACTGCAAGCGGGCTAAGGATTACCTTACCCAGAAAGGGATTTCCTATACTGATATCAACGTGGCTGCAGATAGGGAAAGGGCCAAAGAGATGATACAGAAATCGGGGCAAATGGGAGTGCCTGTAATCATGGTTGAGGGTGAAATTGTAGTAGGCTTTAACCAGGCTAAATTGGACGATTTGCTGTCAAAATAACAACGGGAAGGGGACGTGGCAGGCACTGTGAAAGAGGTGGAGATGTACGACTTAATGGTGATTGGCGGGGGGCCGGCGGGGCTTGCCGCCAGTGTATATGCAGCTCGTAAGCAGCTCAAGACATTGCTAATTAGTGGTGACATTGGCGGGCAGGTAAACACTACCTTGGGTGTCGAGAACTATCTGGGCTATCAGTTTATTGAAGGGCCAGAGTTAATAGACAAGTTTCATGCCCAGGTAAGCCAGTTTCCCATCGACCAGAAAATTGGCAACAAGGTGTCTCGGCTGGAAATGATTGACCGGGGCTTTGAAGCCATTTCAGAAAACGGTGATAAATTTCAAGCCAAGGTGGTAATCCTTGCCACCGGAAAGAAACCAAGAAAGCTAAATGTGCCAGGTGAGGTAGAATTAACCGGGAAGGGGGTAACCTATTGTGCCATTTGTGATGGGCCAGTTTTTGCCGGGCAGAGGGTGGCAATAATAGGCGGAGGTAATTCGGCGCTTGAAGCGGCGTTGGATATGGTGAAGATTGCCGAGCATGTTGACCTAGTTTCACTTACCCCTCTAACCGGTGACTCCGTTCTTATTGAGCAACTGAAGACGGCTGAGAACATCGCTGTCTTTACTGAGTATCAAACGGAGGAAATCGAAGGGCAGGATTTTGTCAAGGGAATTCTGATAAAGGAACTTAAGAGTGGAGAGAAAAAGCAGATGGATGTTACCGGGGTTTTCATTGAGATTGGCTTAGTACCCAACTCCGATTTGGTGAAGGGGCTTCTTAAATTGAACGAATGGGGGGAAGTGCCTATCAATTGCTCCTGTGAAACCACACTGCCGGGACTTTATGCTGCTGGAGATGTAACAGATGTTCCAGAGAAGCAGATAGTTGTTGCCGCTGGTGAAGGTGCTAAAGCCACTCTTCAAGCGCACCGATATCTGCAAAGACTGGTAATTTAGTCTACTCCGTGGGAGGAGAGAGACAATGGTCAAGGAGACGAAGAAAAGCGGGGAAACCCTCTATATTTGTGAGGAATGCGGCTTTGCCTATGAGCAGAAGGAGTGGGCAGAGAAGTGCCAGCAATGGTGCAAACAGTATCAAAGTTGTAACCTAGAAATTACCCAACACGCTGTTCAGTCAGAATAAGCTGGTCAGATTTCCGCGATGCAGTATGTGGTGCACTGCCTCAGTGCATTATCGTATGCTGTCCCGTGTCAGCCTACCCCCCTTTGGCGGCATATTTCTGGGGACAACAATGATTACGGGTTAATTTAGGGTATTGACACCACTCACAGTTCACACCTACAATGACCAAAGAGGTATAATGACCAAACTCAGCCGGGTGGTGCCTGCCATCCTTACTGAAGACCCCAGTGCCCTGGAGACTATGGTACGCCAGGCAGAGACCTTCACTACTTATGTGCAGTTTGACTTCATGGACGGACGGTTTGTACCCTCGCGAGGCATAGCTTTGAAGCACCTAGCCGACCTTTCCATAAAGTTAAGCTGGGAGGCCCATCTCATGGTGCTACGCCCTGAGGATTACTTGGAAGGCTTACAGCAGGCCGGGGCACGGAGAGTAGTCTTTCACTACGAGGCTGTCCCTTCGCCACGGGAGGTTATCTCTCTGGTCAGAAGCCTTGGACTTGAGGTGGGATTGGCGGTCAACCCGGAAACCCCTGTCTCCGCTATCCTCCCCCTGGCCAGTGAGGTGGACAGCGTGCTCTTCCTCTCGGTTAACCCTGGCTTCTATGGCAGCCAGTTCATACCCGAAGTCTTGGATAAGATAGTAGAGTTCCGTAGTGCCCAACCTGGCGTGGAGACGGGTATAGATGGTGGCATAAAGGAAAGCAATATCGCCCAAGTTGCTCGAAGTAGACCTGATGTCATTTATGTGGGCAGTGCCATCTTCTTGCAGCCACAGCCTGATGAGAGCTTCCGCCGTCTCCTAACTCTGGCTAAGGAAGGCTCAAGGCAAAGTAATCAGTGAGCATAATATGCTGGGTATTTGCTCAGATATAGCCCAAAAATTACCACTGGACAAACATCGGCATGATGACGTGGATATAATTGTCCACTCCTACCGGACGGATAACACCGGGGCTTGAGGGGTTAGTCGTCTCTAGGGCTACCTGTGTCTCACGAAGCACACTGAGGACATCAACCAGATACTTGCCATTGAAGGCAATCTTAGTCTCTTCACCCTCAACAATAGCATCAATCTCACCGACATCATCGCCTATTTCTTCAGAACGAGCCGAAATGGTCACCTTGCCTGGGGTTAGCTCCCCACCTGGGGCTATCACCACACGGACGATACCGCTGCCATCACGGGCGAAGATAGAGGCTGTCTTGGTTGCCCTTAAAAATTCGGCAACATCAAGCACCACCCGAGTACTGTAGCTCTGGGGAATAAGTTGGGCATACTGGGGGAAGACGCCCTGCACGAGCTGGGATACCAGTTCAATATTCTTCAGGCGGAATAGAGCCTGACTCTTATTTGGATTTACCGTTATCGAAATAGCTTCCTCCTGGTCAGCCGCCAACCGATTTAGCTCAGCCAGAGTCCGTGCTGGAATAATGACCTCGGTCTTCTGGTTAACCGGGGTGGCAAGGGGTAGCTTGTATACGGCTAGTCTAAAGCCGTCAGCCGCGGCCAGTGTCAGTAAATCACCGTCAAACTGGGCATTAATGCCGGTAAGTACGGGACGAGATTCCTCAGCGGCGGCAGCAAAGACAACCTGATTAATTCCCTGACGAAGGTCTTCTGCCTTAATATTGGTAGCAATACCTCCATCAATGGTGGGTATGGGTGGAAAATCCTTAGCATCTGTCCCGCTGATTCGTGCTTCAAATCGGGCACAATGTAGCTCCAGAGTCTTGGTCTTGGGGGAAAGGCTAATATCAACCTTATCGCTGGGCAGGGAGTTAATAAAGTCGGTAATAAGTCGGGCGGGAACGGTAATTGCCCCTTCCTCCTCTATTTTAGCACCAATCCAGCAACTAATGGCCATCTCCAGATTGGTGGCAACCAACTTGAGACGGGACTGGTCTGTGGCTAAGAGAACATTATTAGTTATCGGTAGAGTAGTTCTGGTAGCCACGGCTCTGCCTACCACGCTAAGCCCCCGATTTAAGTTCTCCTGAAGGCATGATAGTTTCATATTGCACCTCCAAAAAGTGTTTTACTGGTAATGAACTAGTATATACCAATTATTAATTCTACTCAAGAGTAATTACCCCACTTTTGCCCCCACTTTTTCTAATTAGGCGAATATTCTCGATTTTTATGCCCCGGTCCACCGCTTTACACATATCATAAATGGTTAAGGCAGCTACTGCCGTAGCCGTAAGAGCCTCCATCTCCACTCCGGTCTTACCCATACTCCTCACTGTGGTGGTAATCTCAACCAGGCTATTTTCTTCATCCAAGCCGAACTCAATCTTAATATCTTCGATAAGAACCGGGTGGCACAGGGGTATTATATGAGGCGTTTGCTTGGCGGCCATGATGCCAGCCAGCCGGGCTACCGATAGAACATCCCCCTTGGCTATCGCCCCCTTCTTTATTAGGTCAAAGGTAGAGGCTTGCATCCTGACCATGCCTTTGGCTACTGCCTCACGCTGAGTATCAGGCTTCTGGCTGACATCTACCATACGGGGGCGACCAGCATCATCCATGTGGGTCAGTTCTTTCATGGCTAACCTCCCACCTGGCAAAAAGTCCGGTCTTTGGGTATGTAGCCCTCAGCCAGATGGTGGCGTAGTGGCTTTCTGGCAACCGCCTCCTCAATTAGTTGTTTCAGCTTGGGTGGAGATATACCACTACGCAACGGCTGCTTCAGGTCTATTTCATCTTCAGATAATAGGCAGAGGCGGAGCTTACCATCAGCGGTAAGGCGTAGCCGATTACACTGAAAACAAAAATGCTCACTGACTGGGGTAATAAAGCCAATGGTGCCTTTGGCTTGAGGAAAACGAAAATACTTGGCTGGCCCATTGCCAACACTGGGCAAACAAGGCTCCAGTTCTCCTAACTGCTTAAGGTGCTTTTTCATGTTACTAACCGAGATGAATTGTGAAGTTATAGCACCCTCGCTGGTAAAAGGCATAAACTCGATAAAGCGCACGTGCCATCCCTCGTTAATGGTTTGGGTAGCAAAATCGAGGAGTTCGTCGTCATTAACACCAGACATAACCACCATATTGAGCTTAACTGGGTTAAGCCCGACTGACTCAGCAACTTTAATGCCTTCCAGGACATCGTTAAGATTATCCCCATAACGGGTAATAAACTTAAATTTATCTTGCTTAAGTGTATCCAGGCTTACATTAACTCGCTGTAAGCCGGCTGATTTTAGTTCAGCAGCATAGCGACCAAGCAAGAGCCCGTTTGTAGTTAGGGAAATATCATCTATACCATTTATTCGCGCCAGCATCTGTATTAGTTCAGACACCTCTAGTCTTACCAGCGGTTCACCACCGGTAATCCTTACCTTGTTTATACCTAGCTCAGCGGCTGCCTTTACTATAGTATAGATTTCCTCATAGGTAAGGATATCTTGGTGGGGCAACAGATGAACGTCATCAGATGGCACGCAGTAGATGCAGCGCAAATTACAGCGGTCGGTTAGTGAGACACGCAGATAATTTATTGGACGCTGAAAGGAATCAGAAAGTCCAGTCATAAACAGCATCTCCCAGTGTTCTTCTCTTTATTTTACTCGCTAGCGTTGGGAATTTACAAGTATGCATGTCACTAAAGGCTCTTTATTCCAGTGGAGAATCAGTAGATTCTCCTTTTCTCCTCTCGCACGAAAAGGAGTAAAATTGCAGCCACTGCCGCTGAAATCGCCAGTAATTGCCATCCTACTTGATAGGAACCCGTCGTATCGACAATGTAACCGAAAGCCGGTGGACCAACAACGGTGCCAATCTGGAGAATGGCGGTGCTTATACCAGTCACCGTCCCCGCCAGTTCCTTGCTGGCAATCTCCCCCACCATTGTTAGATGAACCCCTCCAATGCCAATAGCTACAAACCCCAGCATTGAACTGAGGAGGGCTATTACCCATAATGGGCTATCTGGCTGAAGAAAGGCAAACGTCAGGCTCATGGCAACAGCAACACAGCACATAAAAAAATAGACCATTTTTCTACTCCCGTGGAAAAGGTGGTCACTTATGAACCCTGATATTGGCTTGCCAAGGGCACCACCAGCCTGTAGTATTGCTAGGAAAAGACCAGCCGCTACTGCGGTGAAGAGCAGTGTTTCTTTCAAATAAAGGACGAAATGAGCCAGTATTGAGAACTCGACAACCATGAAGCACATACCAGCAAAGCTAATCAGCCAAATCTCCCGATTTTTGAAAACCTCACGCACCGATTGTTTCGGTTCCGAGCTAATAGACTGTAACGGGTTGCGGTCAACATTATCTGGGGGTTCGCGATATAAAATAAGCGATACAATCCCTATAACTATAGAGATAACACCAATGGCAACAAAGCCGTACCGCCAACTCAGAGCCAGTGCCAGGGCAGGCAAGGTAGCCGCACCAATAATCCCACCTACGTTGACGCCCGTTTGCTTTAACCCCATAACTGTGGCTCTTTCTCGCACTGGAAACCAAACCAATATAGCCTTAGTCGTCGATGGCAAAATACAGCCAGCACCAGCTCCAGCCAGAATCATGAAGACAAATCCTCCAGTAAATGATGTGATGGAAGACATCGCGGCGATGGAAATGCCTCCGGCTACGGCTCCTATTGCTAATATCCGCCGCACCCCGATTCTATCGGCAAGCCAACCGGCTGGAATCAATGTAAGCCCATACCCAATGGCTGACGCTGACATGAGCAAGCCTATCTGGGTGTGAGTTAAGAAAAGGTCTTCTTTAAGAAAGGGGGCCAGTGGTCCAATACTTAGCCTTTGTAAGAAAGCCATAGCATAAGCCAGCCAACAGACCCCGAGAATTGTCCAGCGGTATCTTAAGTCGTGAGCAGGTGATTTAATAACACTGCTCCTCTTTATGATAGCTATTCACTCGACACTTTATTGGTTTACCGAGCATATTTGCTACCTCTCAACCGCTCCAGCATTTGGGATGCTCTGCCGGCTGCCTGCCCCCGATGACTAACTTGGTTTTTCGCTTCCGGGGTTAACTCAGCCATTGTCTTACCGAGCTCAGGAAGATAAAAAATTGGGTCATAACCAAAGCCGTGCTTACCCCTTGGCTCGAAGGTTATAAACCCGTGACGCTCACCAGAGCAAGTCTCTACTTTACCGTTGGGTGTGGCAATAGCAATAATACATCTGAAACGGGCAGTGCGCCTCTCCCATGTCACCCCATCGAGCCGCGACAATAGATATTTAACCCTATCCTTATCTGAGGCACCTTCACCAGCGTAGCGAGCCGATAGTGGACCAGGTTCACCACCTAAGGCATCAACCTCCAGCCCAGAATCATCAGCCAGTGCCACTAACTGGCTTTCGTCGGCGAAGGCCGTTGCTTTTAACCTGGCATTCTCCTCCAGGCTTCTGCCCACCTCACTAACTTTCGTGGTGATGCCCAGTTCAGCTAGAGTAACCAGTTTACCGGGAAGGTTTGAGAGCAGGCTCCGATACTCATCTACCTTGGCTTGATTATTTGTCGACAACAGTAGCTTATAACCCGTAAGTAATCCAATAAGAAATTATATCAGGGGCAACTTAATAAACTAAATTAGTAGCAAATGTGG
>SDBU01007485.1_pt1 | contig 12574 bp, 19 predicted proteins | sample 2277071 | NCBI WGS metagenome assembly SDBU01 (sample SAMN10397929, study PRJNA504765) | marine sediment metagenome | isolation source: marine sediment core GS08_GC12, 126 cmbsf | place: Arctic Ocean: Gakkel Ridge, Loki's castle | collected 2008 | reverse complement strand
TCAGACAATAGAATTTGATGAAGAGGGTAAGAGGATAGATAAGAGGTTTAGATTTTCTGAAGAAAGTTTTGTAGGTAGACAAAGAGCTAAACCTGTTAGCACAGAAAGAATTTTAGGACAGGCGTTAGTATTCGCCCCATTAGTTGGCGGTGCTATTGCAGGATTTGGTGCAGGAGTTTCAGCACAAGGATTCAAAACAACTGCGGTAGAGACAGTAACAGCTTTCTCACCATTGAAAATCCCTACACAAACTTTTGGGGCTTTGACTGGTAAGGGTGTTATTGATAGTTTAAAATTTGATGTTGCCTCATTTAAAACTACTACTGGTGCTGTTACAAGAAGAACAGTATTAGGTAAAGCTAGAGATGTTGATGATGTGTTTTTATTATCTAAACAAGTAACTACGAAAGTTGCAGGTAAAGATGTGGCCTTTGCGGTAACAGATATTACAGCTCCAACTACAACATTTAGATTAGGTAAATTCACAAGTGGAATACAATCTGTTAGAACTGAATCTATCGCTGGGGGATTGAGAGGTAGTGGAGTGACGAAAGTTAAAGATATTGGTGGTGGTTTTCAATTATCTAATCTATTAGAAGGTGTTACTGGTGGTGCTGGTAGAGTTGCAACTAGAACTAGGGCAAGTGTGTTTTTCGATGAGACTGGACGATTAATAGGAGATGTTACAGTTAAGGGATCGTTCGGTATACCTAGGACTACGGGGGCTGTAACCGGAGGAACTACAGATGACATCGTAAGAGCTTTTGTATCTGGAAGAGGAAAACAGGTATTACAGATAGGTAAGTTTGGTGGAAGAACTAAGGTTAGAATAGATGATTTTAATATCCGTGGTGTTGAATTTGACATTAGTAAGATAGGTGATTTAGGTCGTGGGGTATCTACTACTGCTCCTACTGGTCGTGGAGTTAAAGGTTTTGATGGGGGATTAAAAACTGTCGCTAAACAAATCTCTGCTTCTGTTTCAGATATTATACCTATTGTATCTGCTAAGAATGGGTTTTCTGCTGTTGGTGTAACTACAAGAACCATTGGAGGAGTGTTCGGATTACCTTCTGTGTTCGCAGGAACTGGGCAGTTTGAGAAAACTGATTTTGTAGGAGGTTTAAAATTTGGTGGGGTTCAAGATTTAGGAGGACAACAGCAATTAGTATCACCAGAAAAAGATTTATTAAAAACTCTCGATGTTCCCTTAGTAGATTTGGGTGCTGATATTTTAAGTGATTTGGGAGTTAGACAAAAGGGTAGAGTCACACCAAGAGGTAGAGGTAGGACGGGACAAAGACCTACACAACAACCAAGACAAGATTTTACTCCAAAGTTAGATATAAAACAAGATTTATTTCAACCCCCTAAGCAAATACAAGAGCCAAGACTTACACCTAGACCTTCTGGTGATCCTTTCTTTGATATAGTTGGTGGAGGTGTTCCGCCTGTTGTTACTGGTTTATTATTACCGCCTTTAGTATTCCCAACATTCAGAGGAGGAAGGAAAAGACAAAAAGGTAGAAGGCCTAGAGAAAGAATAGCACCATCATTAACCGGTCAAGTATTATTCGATCTAGGAGATATAACTGGAGATCCTCTGAAGTTATCTGGTAGAGGGGGTCGTTCTCCGTTTGACATAAGATTCGTACCAAGAGCACCCAAACGTAAATCCAAGAAGAAAAAATAAAAATGTTTATAAAGAAAAAGAGTTGTTAATTAATTATGGGTAAGCCACCAATAACAGAAGCTCAGATTGCTGTCACACAACTAGGACAGAATCAACAACAAATTGATAATGACCCCAACGCAATCTATGCAGACACCTTAAGAAAAGAAGGTACAGCTAATCTTCTAGACCAACTTAACCCAGATAATCTATTAGTAGATATTGAACACAGAATAAGAGGTGAGAAAAAAGATCCTTACTCTGGAGCATGGGTTCCAATATCACCAGGACAAACTGGAATATCTGAAGAATTAGTTTCTAACTTTATATCATTCTTAGGAGCTATATTAAACCAAAATACTTCGATGTCCAATTTTTCAGCAGATGAAATAAATAATATGATGGAGATGATTGTAGTCTATGTTGGTATAGATTTAGATGTCAATGATGTTAAGTATGGTATAGAAGATAACTACCCTGAGATGTGGAGGATAGCACACATAATTTCTATATCATGTTTCGCAACTTTCAAACAAGCAATGAATGGAATGTTATCAAAAAGAATCTTCGGAAGTCTAAAAGTAGATGCTCATCTTACAGATACAAATAAATCAACAATGAAAGACGCATTGGCTTTCTGGAGGTAATACTTTAGTTTTATTAAAAATGTTTATAAATAGAACAAAGTAATAAATAATATGTTTTCACAAAAGTATAAGGATGAAGTTGTTGAAGATTTGTTTCAGTCTATGGATCAATTAGATAGGATTGAGTTTAAAACGACATTACTACAGCAAACTCATGGTTATAATATATTGAAGACAATACAATCTACATTTCTAATTGTTAACTTTATATCTATATCTTTCTTAATATACTTCTCCGGTGCATTTCTACATTTAATGTCGCTAGGATTCTATTCTGAAATACATAGACAAGCAGGAATATTTTTCTTCTTTATATTTGCAGTTACTTCTATTTTAATACTTTATATATTATTTCAGAGAATGTCGCTATCAGATAAATTTAAAAAAGAGAATGATGAACAGTTAGATTTCATTCTGAATAAATAATTATGGCTAATGTTGGAGAAGTAGTAGAGAGTGTTGGACCTGCAGCATCAACTGTTATGTGGACAGTTATATGGATTAGTATAGTAATTTTTGTTTTGATTGGTATAGGGTTATTAATTTGGTGGGGAGTAAAGCGTAAGAAGTGGAACTTAAAAGTTGAGATTAAATTAACTAGGAGTGATGGTAAGATAACCAATGCTGAATGGGGTAAGGGATTCTACGATTCTAGGCGTGGAGTAGTAATGATTAAAAGACCATACAAGGGATCTAGACCTATCCCTATGAAGATATTTGACGTTAGAAAATATATGCAGGGTTCTGATTTGATAACAGTTATACAGGCTGGGCCTGAAGATTATAGACCTGTCTTAAATGAGAGTTGGACAGAACATGATGTTAAGTATGATGATGAAACAAAACCTAAGAAAGACAAAGACGGTAATCCAATGGTTGACGAAGAAGGTAATCCTATTTATGAAACAACACTAGTAAAAGAATCAATTCTAAACATACAGACAGATACTGGAAAAAATAAAGCATGGAGAGTTGCATGGGAAGAGGCTGCGAAAAACGCATATACAATAAGAAGTTTCCTTAAACAATATCAAGCACCAATCTCAATAGGAATAGTTGTCGTATGTTGTTTTATTGGTTTTGCAATATTGTGGACTAAATTATCTTCAGTATGTTAAAAAGAAAATGTATATAAAAAGGTGTTGGATATAATTAGTATGGTCAATAAGAATTTATTATTTTTATCTATGATACTAATCCTTAGTATGTCAGTAGTATATGCACAACAAGAGGATATAAGATTTTACCATCCACAATCAACTAACTTAACTATCTATGAGAAATGTAGGATAGATGGTGCAATTTGTGATAGTTCTTATGACTGCAATCTAACAATACTGTCTCCAACTCAGGTCTTAATAATAGATAATGTCGCAATGTTGGGCGATGGGATATACAGAAACTTCACTATGACGGAGGAAAACCAAAGTGCTAATGGGATATATGAATCAACTGTCGATTGTACTAACGCCTCTTTCTCTGGAAGCAATACTTTCTTCTACGAGATAACACCAAACGGATCTAAGCCAATAGATGAAGGTCAGGGCTTAATACTTTTGGGTTCTATATTCTTTCTAATTATTATATCATGTTCAGTAGGGTTTATGGGGATAAAATCTACAAACACAACAGTCAGTATTTCTTTCTTGGCATTTTCAACATTGATAATGGTTTTCACATTAGGATTAATATTAAATGTACTAGAATTATCCTTCGGGACATTCTCAGATATAATAAGTAATTATTCAACAATTTATGTATTATTTACCACGCTACTTATTGCTGGTGCTATGGGATTAATAGTTTACATAATATTCATTGCGTTAAACATGTATAACAGATTTAGAGGATTAAAAGATGAGTTTAGTGTAAGGACATAATAATGGGTGAACAATTAAAGATAGTGTATAGAGATTATGGTATTGCTGATAGGTTCCCTGATAATGTTATAGAATTAAATAAACATTTAAAGAAGTGGCCATCACTACATAAAGCTCTAATAGAACATGAAGCTAGACATACTAATAGAAAAGGGTTTACTAAGGAAGATTTACTTCACGACTTAAGTACACCTAATCAACTTAGTACATGGAAGATGATGAAATTCATTGTAAGACATCCTTTTAGTTTAGTGCAGTTTGTCCCTATCTATTGGACAAAGAAGAGAGGTTTGATAATAGATTATAACTTGATAATAATTTGGTGTGTTATATGCTTGATTACTTTCTTGGGGTTATTTTTTGGTAATGTTCTATAATATTTTTAAAAAGAAAATGTATATAAAAAGGTGTTGGATATAATTAGTATGGCTACTAAAAGAAAAACTACTTTTATGCAAGTGGACCCTAGTTTCTTTGATGAACTATTTGAGCCGGCTAGAAAAAGGACTATGAAGAAATTAGGTATTACCAAATTAGGACAGAGAGAGTTTAGTCAAATGATTTTTAGAAGTGGGATAAAATTTGATATAAAATTAAATATAGCACCATTGAAAAATGTTAAAAATAAGTAAAAATAAGAGAGGCGATGTCACAGACATGCTTATATTTTTAATATTAATCTTCGTATTCGCAATGATACTTTTTATATTTACATTTGTAATATCTGAAATATCAGACGGATTAAGGACTAGTGGATTGAATAATACTAATGAGGGTTCTGATGCCATAGACCAGTTAGATAGCTTAGGATCAAAAGGAATACAGCGTGGGTTTTTTCTATTGTTTATAGGATTTATAATTAGTACCTTACTAACATCATTCTTAGTCAGAACACATCCTATATTCATGTTCCTATATATTTTCGTATTAGGTATAACAATATTTATAGGAACATTCTTAGGTAATGCTTATAATGCTCTAGTAACAAACCCTATTTTTTCCGAACAATTAATTAGTCAGACATTATTTATTTTAGTAATGGATAATATAATAACAATTCTAGTTGCTGTTGGTGCATTAAGTATGATAATAGTATTCTCTAAATTCTCTAGCTTTGGGAGGAGTGTTCAAGGAAAATTATGAAGAAATTATTATTAACTGTACTTGTGGGAATCTTACTAATTAGTCTTAGTAGTGCTACTCTATCTGATGGAGTAGTCTCTTTTTGGAAACTAGATGGGATTGCTGGTGATGTGGCTGATGTATTAGGTGTTAATAATGGTACTCTCCCAAATGGTGCAACTCGTGGAATAACTGGTATAGTTAATAATGCTTTTAATCTCAGCCTCGCAAGTAGCCAATTTATAAACACCACATTCCAACCCGATATTCCAAACAGAACAGCAAGTGCATGGTTCTTTGCTAATGATATAACTCCATCAACACAACAAAGTATATTTAATTTTGATGGAACATCGGCATCAGTTAATGGTGGAATTGCTATTGGACTCAGGACAAATGGTTCAATACGATTCATTCAGGGAGATACTACTGTTTTCTCATCCGCAATATCTACAGGATGGCATCAAGTCGTTATTACTCAGAACACTACATCAGTCTCTGCTTACTTGGATGGAATCCTAGTCGATACGATCTCTAATAATACATTCTCTTCTGGGGATGTTACGGGTTCTGTAAAGATAGGTGCAGCTAGAGATGAAACAGAGATATTTGATGGTGGAATTGATGAAGTTGGTTTTTGGAATAGAAGTCTAAACCAGAGTGAGATTACAGAATTATTTGATTTGCAAACTGCTGGAATAACTTACCCATTCATAAATGTTACTGACTTTGAAGTTACTCTAGATGCACCAGATAATGATACTATACAATCTGGTAATGTTAAATTTAATACTACATTAATCCCTGGTACTACATTTAATTTAACAAATGCAACCTTATTTATATGGGACTCAGATAATGATTTAGTATTTATAGAGACAAAAAATGTGACTGGCAATGAGGCCAATAAGACATTCTTTATAGTTGATAACTTAACTTCTGGAGATTATAATTGGAATGTGTTTGGCTCATCTGCTAATTCCACCGGATCAGTGACATCAAACTTCTCTGAATTTAATAACACATTCACATGGGTTCCTTTCTCTGTAGATAGTGAAAGTTTTAACACTGAAGTATTTGAAACATCTAGACAAGAATTTTTTATAAATATAACAACATTGTCTACCGTATTATCAGTTGATGCTATACTTAATTATAATGGCACAAGATTCACATCAGACACCTCATGCTCTAGTGGGTTATGTCAAATTAGTACGGCTATAGATATACCATTAGTGTCTGTAGGTGAATCAGAAAATAAATCTTTCTTTTGGGAAATAACAATATTTGACGGTACATTATCCTTGTCTATTAATTTAACTGTTAATGAACAGAATGTTACTAGATTACATTTAGAGAAATGTGATGGAACATTCACAAATCAAACATTGAATTTTACTGCTTTTGAGGAAGAAAATCAAACAGCAGTAGATCCATTTATGTTTGATGCGAGTTTCCAGTTTTGGTTAGGAACTGGAAGTGTTAAAAGAAATAATTCTATATCTGAAGCATCTATATCGTCTTTACAACTATGCTTTACACCTGCAACAGAAACGTTGTTACTAGATGGGACTGTAGAATATGATGAGGCAATTGGTACAAACTATACTAATAGAAATTACTTCTTTCAAAGTGATACAATTAATAATGTTAGTCAAGATATAAGACTAGGATTATTATTGGCAGAAGATTCTACTAGTTTTATATTAAAAGTTCAAGATAGAGATATTTTGCCAGTAGCAAATGTACTAATATTTACTGAGAGATTCTACCCTGGAGAAGGTATATTTAAAGTAGTACAAGTTTCAGAGACTGATGACAATGGGAGAACTGTTGGATTCTTTCAGACTGAGACTGTAGAATATAGATTTATTTTGAGACAAAATGGGGCAACTGTTTTAACAACCAATAAGCAGAAAATAGTTGGTGAGTCTGTACCTTTCACATTAACATTTACTATCGGTGAAGACGAAGGAGCTTCGTGGGAACCATTTGAAGAAATAGATAATTTAACATCTCAAATTACTTTTAATAAAACATCTAACATAGTCTCTTTTACATACTTAGACACTTCTGGAGATTTTGAATTAGGGAGGTTAATAGTTGAAAGAATTAATGCTTCTGGATTACAAAATACTATTATCTGTAGTGAAACTTCTGTACAATCATCGGCTACAATAACTTGTAATTTAACTGGTAATTCTATAGCAGGATATATTGCTAGGGGAATTATAACGAGAGATGGGACAGCACAATTAGTAGAGCAAACATCTTTTGCTATAGAAGACTTTAGTACAATAGCTGGAAGATTGGGATTATTCTTAGGATGGTTTGTTATTTTAATTTCAATATTTACTTTTAAGTTTAATGAAGTTGCAGGAATTATTCTAGTTAATTTATCAATCATATTTGTAAATCTTATTGGACTGATTTCGTTTGGATATGTATTTATATCAGCCATGATTGCAATATCTATAATAATATTGGTGGTGCTTGAAAGATGATGAATAAGAGGGGTGCTGCTGGATTTTCAACTCAGGATTTTATAATTGCTGGATTGTTGTTTACTGCAGTTATAGTATTCTTTGTTATTGGTATAGCAGATATTCAAAATAATTATCCTGATAGTCCAAATATAATTAGTGATTCTTTTAGTACAAATTATAACAAACTTACGGACCAAACATCAGATATAAATACAATGCGTGAGACATCTTTAAGTGGTGAGGGTTTGTCATTTAGAGGAGCATTTGATGTTACGTTTGGATCATTCTTTACTATAATCCAATTAGTGTTTAATACTATGGGACTATTCGGAGATATGTATACTAGTTTAACCAGTGACTTCCCATTCGTAAATTCATTTGTATTAAATCAGTTTTTAATAATAGGACTTGCTATAATTACAGTGATATTAATTTTCTCACTTATTAACGCAGTTGGGAGGAATAGAGTATAATGGCAACTTTCCCCACACCAAACGCTACAGATATGCAGGATATAGAAAGTATATTCGGATGGGTAAATGGTACTGCAACCGGAGGAATCTTTTTCCCAATAATATTATTAGTTATATGGACCATTACATTTATAGGATCAATAGCTGAAGGTAGACAAGTCTCTAGGGGATGGATATGGGCCAACTTCTCATGTTCAATTCTAGCAATCATACTTGGCTTACTAGGTTTCTTACAACCAGCGTATATTTACTTCTTCATAATATTATTAGCTTTCGGGTTGATATGGTTTAAATTATCTAATAGTAGGTTATGATGGCAGAGAAAGAAAATTACGTTGTAAAGATAGGGCCTCTATTAAAAAATACGCTAGATAAACAAAAAGATAATATTAAAAGAGAGACTTATGATGTTTGCAATGCTAGTGATTATGAAGCTGGTGAAATAATAGCAAAGAAGATTATAGAGAATAAACTTATATAACCTTTAGTAACCTTTTGTTACTAAAGGTTACCTTCTATTTATTAATGTAAATATATATTTATTTTGTTGTTTTCTTATGAGATTTATTTATTACAAGGAGGTATATTTATATGGTTACTTCTAAGAAAGGTATTCAGCTCAACCAGGCTTTTGGTGCAGTTTTGGCTGTAGTTTTAATTGCTGTTTTAGTTATTATTGCTATATTCCTATTCGATGCACTTGGAGATAGTTTTACTGCTGATACTGCCGCTGCTAACGCAACAGACGAGATGATTACTCAGTTTGCTAATTATCCTGCTTTGATTGGTTTGGTTGGTACTATCGTATTCCTTGGATTAGTGATTGGTGTTCTTGTAGCATCTTTCGTTTTCGGAGGAAGAGGATCTGCAGTTTAAACTGTGATTCTTAATAGTATTGGGGCTACTTAATATCCTAGCCTTTCAACAGAACGGTGATGAGCCGAAGGATACAGGAATAGTGATGAGATAATATCAAAGACTATTCCGTTCATACTCATCCTTAATTTGGTATAAGGAGGTTAAAATATATGATTACAAAGAAAAAAGGAATAGAATTGAACCAGGCGTTTGGTGCCGTATTAGTAGTTGTACTTATAGGTGTTCTAGTTATTATAGGTATTTTCTTATTTAATACGCTAGGTGATACTTTTGTAGACACATCACAATCTGTAACTAATGAGAGTGTTACTGCTAACAATGCTACTAATATAACTCTTGCCGGTGCAGCCGCATGTAATTTTCAAGGAGATGTAACTGGGGGAACTGTTTTTAATTCCAGTAATGGAATAACAATTACATCAGGTAACTATACTATAGCTATTGATGGTAATATGATATTAGATGATGCTCAGTTTAATAACACTGCAATTTTAGTTTCATACACCTATACTGATGGTGGTGCTGCATGTACTGCAACAGACGATATGATTACTCAATTCGCTACATATCCTGCTTTGATTGGTCTTGTAGGAACAATAGTGTTCTTAGGATTAGTTATTGGGGTACTGGTTGCATCGTTCGTTTTTGGTGGCAAAAAAGAACGACCATAAAAATAAAAATTATTATTTGGCTAGTTTAATTTTTTACTAGCATCTCTTAGGAGATTAGAAAATGTATATAAACAGAGAAACGCATAAACATATATGGCTACATTAAAACAATTACAGGCACAAAAGAAAAGAATTCTTGACAAAAGAGCTGTGGCTGTTAAAAAACAAAAGATAGAATTTGAGAAAATAGGTTTGGAAAAAGAGATTAAACAACTTCAAAGAAGTCCATCTACATCTAAGAATATACGACTAGCAAAGAGGACTGGACGTGGATTTAAAGTATTGGCTAAGAAAATTGGTGGTGCTGCAATAAGACAAGCTAAAAGAATTAAACAACAACAACTTAGAGATGCAGCAAAAATTAGTAAAGCTGGTAAGAAAAGTGCAAGACAACAACAAGTTATAATTACTAGAACTATAACCGGTAAGGGAAAGAAGATAAAAGTTAAAACTACTAGAAGAATAAAAAAACTTAAGACTGGACAAAAACTATCTAAAATAAAAGAGGGCCGAGGGTTTGATATTTTTGACAACCTAGATTTCTAATGGCAAACGGAATTCCTGCATTAATTGGATTGACTGGATCTGTTGTGTTGATTGGTGTTGGATTAAAAGTAATAGAACAAATAGATGTTCAGGGTAAGAAAATAATTAATCCAACTAAAATGAAGTTACCTAAATTGGGATTATGACACATAAAGTTAATGAAACAAAAGAGTTACAAATGGGGTTAAAGAAATCTACGGATATAATAGAATCTAGTATTAAAAAACTTCCTAAAACTCTTGGACTTAATAAAGAAGTAGGAGTTGGACTATGACAACTGAATTAGAAATTAAAGTTAAGGATCGTCCCAGAGCATTAAGACTTAAGAAACACCTTGAAAAAACTCATCCATCATTAAGGGGTAATGTCAAAATAGAGGGTGGCTGTCTATTGAAGTCTAAAAGTAAATTTAAATTTAATCCCATGGCTCAGGCCAGAAGGGTTACAAAATTATAATGGGTAAGAAAATAAAAACTTATGCTGATTTGATAACTAAAAAGAATACTACAATACCAAAGGTTAATATGAAGGGAATCTCTATTAAGACTTTAAAGGAACTCAACATAGGACAAATTAAGAAATTAGATATGGAATTAAAAAAATCTAAGGGTAAGATTATATAATGGTAAAAATAAAAAAATCAATATTCTTTCCACCAAAAGATAAAGTTTTAGCTAGAAAGATTTCTATTAAAACTCCTGGTCAATTTAGAAAAAGTATATCTATGCTAAGAAAGAATGGAATAACATTGAAAGAAAATAAAGCTTTAGTATTGGCTAGGACTAGAGCAAAGGCTCAATTAAAAAGAAAAAACTTATCTAAAAGAGAACGTAACCAGATGATGGCTATTGCAAGAACTGTAATACCTAGAGTTACTAGATAAAATGTGGCTCAATATATTTAACATCAATAAGAGAAAAAAGAGAATATATCTTACATTCCTTAGCTAAGGTTGTTCATCTGATAGCTCGGTGGTAGTGGTTTTTTTCTCTCTTCCACTATCATCGAGTGCTTGAATTTTTGAAAATGTATATAAATAACTCAAAACATTAAAATATATGAAACTCAGTCTTGCGTTAGTAGTTATGATTTGTTTGTTGCCAATAATATCTGCAGACTTATTCCCTACCCCAACAGAAATAGTAACTATTGGCTTTGGTGGAGGGAGTGGACAGACTGGAGTTAATGTTTTTATTCCTGATGAAATATTTAATTCATCGGCTGCAACTTCTAATTCTACGGAGTTTTGGATAACTAGTATTGGTGCATTAGATAATGTAGACGCAGTCCAACACAATAACGTCGGAGGAGTTTTGACTATTAGTGAGACTTATTTAGAAAATCTTGGTTTCTGGTGTAAATTAACGGGAGGAGTTGATTGTATAATGGCTGGAACTATTGATATAAATGGAAATATGATAGATAATATATTTCAATTATCAGCACCAGATGGTTCATCTATAGCTTTTGGAGATAATCCAATATATGATTCTTTCTCAGGTTTAGACCAAGCAATAATAATATCTACAAATCAATCATTACCAGCAGGAGAAATAACACACGCATTATTAGATACAATTAACAATAGGGTAATTGCTGCTTGGCAGTCTGGTAAAAATGACTCTGGACAATACACCAGAAACTCAGGGGGATACTTCCCAGATTTAGGAATAATAAACGCTTCAATCCTTACAAACATGGAAGAAATGTGGATGAGATTTAATATTACTCCGTTCGCAGATTATTTTTCAGCAGATAATAAGACAGCAGTTGCATCTCTTTACGCATTTGAATCACAGAAATTATTCCTACACGATGATATAGGACAGGGACAATTATTAGGAGAAGGTGATTTTAGATGGATTTCAAGAGAGGGGTTAGATATTGATTTATATAATGGAGTTGGAGTTCATATTAAAAAAGATGTTATAAAGGAATTTGGATTTAGTGCAGGTGATAACATTACTTCTTTTATTGCTGATTTTGATTCTGCGGTTTTATCACCATTTGTTCAAACAACAGGAGGAGGATTAGCAGATTGGAATGTTGCAGCTAATATTTTATGTCACAGTGAAGAGTGTGCAAGGGCATTAGGTGGAAGTGGTTCACCATTAAGAAGTATGCAAGCAAACTTTTCTAGTATAGATCAAGATAATTTAAATCTTAGCTTTTGGATAACTGCCTCACAATCACCATCA
>SDBU01007484.1_pt1 | contig 12576 bp, 10 predicted proteins | sample 2277071 | NCBI WGS metagenome assembly SDBU01 (sample SAMN10397929, study PRJNA504765) | marine sediment metagenome | isolation source: marine sediment core GS08_GC12, 126 cmbsf | place: Arctic Ocean: Gakkel Ridge, Loki's castle | collected 2008 | reverse complement strand
AATCGGGGACTTCTATCCAGTCCCCCACCCGCATCAGGTCGTTGGAGCTGATCTGCAGGCTGGCCACGAAGGAGAGTAGGGTATCGCGGAATATGAGCAATAGCACCGCCGTCAGGGCGCCCACACCGCTGAGCAGCACCCAGGGCGAGCGGCCCATCAGCAGCGAAACCGCTATGATCAGCCCCAGGATGTACAGCACCAGCTTGACCACCTGCAGGAAGCTTTTCAGGCCTAGCCGACGAGCGAACTCGGTATGCTCGAAAATGTCGTGACCGGCGTTGAGCAGGGCGCCGATCACCAGCACCACCAGCCAGGCGATCACCGCCGAGAGCAGTCTTTCCAGCGGCGCAGCGTAGGCCGGCAGTAGCGCTGTAAAGTAAAACAGTACTAGCACCGGAATAATGTGGGCCAACCGGTGAAAGACCTGCCGCCTCAGCAGTATATCGTCCCACTGGGTGGCACTGCGCTTGATCAGACTGGTCAGGGTGCGCCGGATAAACACCTTAGCCGCCAGGTACGAAAGAATGCTGAAGGCCAGCACCCCCGCCAGGGCCAGATAACGGCCCCAGTCAGATTGTCCCGGTAACCAGCTGGTTATATCATTAGGAGACATCGCAAGCCTGCCTTTCAGTTGCAATCGGGATCACCGGCCAACCCCCTTTCAGGAACCCTCCGGCCTATCCACTGTTCGGGATCTAGCTCTCATAACGCAGGATTTTCTTCATAATAGTGCTCAGGCTCTGCGCCTCCTGGACCCATTCACTGTAGTTGTAACTATCGCCGTACCAGTCCAGTTGCACCGAAGCCGGCTGCACGTCCAGGGTAACGTTTACTCCTGTTGCCCCTGGGTCGTACAGGATCCGGATATTCCCCAAGTCCAAATCATTGGCCAATATCCGGTCGACTGCGCCCCAGAAACCGAGGGCGTGGGGCGCGATTATAAACACCTGCAGCCGGTGCAATTCCGCTGGGAGCAGGTCGTATCGCCGCGAGCGCCGCAGAATTTCGCCCGGCATGTCCGTGCGGCGATCGGCCAGGATCGTATTGACCGCATTGATGGGGGCCTTCCGCGTGCTCCAGCCGGCCCAAACCAGACAGGCGGCTACTATCAGAATCACGATGGGATATTTATTTCGCCGAATCATAGCAGAACGAATTTCACAACGCGAATTTATTGGCCTTTACCCTACCGGTAGCACAACAATTAAGGGCCGGCTGATCACCCGGCCAGTGGGGAAAGCTGTTCCCCTCCGCTCCTCGGGGCCTTATATTCCCGCCCATAAGGTAAGGGGGCGATTAATCTATGAGGTTGCTATGTCATCGGGCCACCCTGCTAGGGGTGACCATAGTAGTCTTCTGGGCCTGCGATTCGGGCGGTGACGAGGACGGCGAACCCGATTGGGGCGCTCTGGACTTCAGCCGCTACGTGGCCGTGGGTAATTCCCTGACCGCGGGCGTTTCCGACGGCGCCCTCTACGAACAGGCCCAGCGGAACAGCTTCCCGGCCCTGATTGCCCGGGTGACCGGTGTCGAGACGGACTTCGAACAGCCCATCATGACCGCTAACGGCTTCAGTTGGGCCGATTCCGTGGGCCGCATGAAAATCAACCTGGACTACAGCATCAGTTTCCTGGAGCCCGGCTCTGAAGCCAACCGGGAATTGGCGCGGCCGTTCAACAACCTGGGTATTCCCCGTCTGGAAGTTCAGCAGCTATATGCAGCTCCCACCGGCCAGGCGGCCGGCGGCAACCATTTCTTTGATAAGGTCCTGCGCGGCTCCGGCCGGTCACCGCTCGAGGAAGCCCTGGCACTGGAACCTACGGTGATTACCCTGTGGGCGGGCAACAACGATATCCTGGAAGCCGCTTCCCTGGGAATGGTGGATTCGCTGGGCACAGCTACCCCGGCGGACGAATTTTCCGCCCACCTGGACAGTGCCCTGTCCCTACTGACAGCCGGCACTATGGCCCCGGTTTTCATAGCCAACGTCCCCGATATCACCACCCTGCCCTATTTCGCCACTTTGCCACCCTATGTCATCGACAGTACCACCGCCACTCGATACTACCTTTACGGGGAATGTGAAGACGGCGTGCGGCAGCTCACTGACGAGGACCTATTACTGTTCTGGGCCCTGTCGGACTACTTCACCGCCCGCATAATGTTGACCCTTGGCCAGGCCCCCACCCCTGATCAGGCCTTCGCCGATCGAGTGGTGCTGGACGCCACCGAAAAGGCCGAGGTGCAGCAGGTGATCGCAGCCTATAACAGCGCTATCCAGGTCCGGGCGGCGGCCTACAGCCACGTTCAGGTGGTCGACATCCACGGGCGGTTCCAGGAAATCTCCACCTCGGGCTTCGAATTCGGGACCATTACGTACACCCCGGTACTGGTTTCTTTCGATGACCAGGGGAACTTTGTGCTGAACACCACCGGCTCGTTGTTCAGCTTCGACGGCCTGCATCCTAATCGGGTGGGTTACGCCGCCGTCGCCAACACTTTCATCGAGGTCATGAACAGCGCTTACGGGGCCGAGATTCCCCCGGTGGAGCCCCAGGACATGAGATAATGCCTCCGGTGCCGATGGCCAGCTACCCGGCCGGGCGCCGGATTCCGGCTTGAACGGATGATCGCCCAGGCCCAATCCCGATTTCACCTGGCGTTGATTGCGGCGGCCTGCCTGCTGGGCGGGAGTTGCACCCTCCCCGTGGGGCTGGAACCTGTTTCGGGCGTGGCGGGGGATATTACGTTCCAGGGCAACTGGCCCGACAGCCTCACCGCCGCCGCCCTGATCGTCCTGGATGAACTAGACCTGAAGGCCCCCGCCGAACATCTGATCACCTACAGCGATCCCGTGCTGGCCGGCGCCACCGCCAGTGCGTATTTCGTGCAACTCCCGCCGGGGCAGTACTTCCTGGTGGCCGCCGGGCTGACGGTCGAGCCGGCCCTGTTCGCGGCCCGCATCGACTCCTTCCTGGCCGCGCCGCAGGCGCCTATCGTCATCATCGATGATGACCTGATTACCCTGGCTACACCGGTGGTGGTCAGGGACCGGGAGGTCGCCATCCTCAACCGGGTCGTACGCTTTTGAGTCCTTTCCGGGCCCCACACACCCTGATTGGCGCCACCGTTCTGGCACTGGCGGCCGGCCTGGCTGCCCAGGAATCCGGGACCGTCAGTGGCCTCGTGACCGACGGAGAAACCGGCCGGACTCTGGCCGGGGTGAGTGTCATGGTCCAGAGCACATTCATCGGCGCCGCCTCGGACAGAGAGGGCCGCTACCGCCTGGTGGGAGTACCCCCCGGTACCTACAACCTGGTAGCCAGCATGATCGGCTATCGCCAGGCGACTGTGCAGGGAGTAGAGGTGCAGCCGGGAGAAGAGCACATCCTCGATTTCGGGCTGCAGCAAGACGTGTTGGCCACCCCCCAGATCGTTGTCACCGCCACCCGCCGGGAGCAAAACGTCATGGAGGCCCCCATCTCCGTGACGGTGATCGGCCTGCGGCAGATACTGGAGAAGGGAGCCATCAGTCTGGAGGAGGTGGTGCCGTTCGAAGCGGGAGTCACGGCGGTAAAAGGTCAGTTGAACATCCGGGGCGCTTCCGGCTACACCCTGGGGGCGGGCAGCCGCTCGCTGCTGCTGCTGGACGGCGTACCGCTGCTGGGCAGCGCCGCCGGGAACATCGTCTGGACAGTGATCCCCGCCTCGGAGATCGAGCGAGTGGAGATCCTCAAGTCGGCGGGCTCGGCCCTTTACGGCTCCAGCGCTATGGGAGGTGTGTTGAACATCATCACCCGCAATGGTCCCCTCGCGCCCCAAACCCGCTGGCGTACCCGCCTGGGACGCTACAGCCGGCCCCGGTATCGGCAGTGGCGCTGGCGCGACGACTCCGGCTGGTTGCATACCACCGAGGTGACCCACGCCCGGCCGTTCGGCGAACATGGCGGCTGGCTCCGTCTGCAGCGCAACTATTCCCCGGGGTATAACCGGCTCAACTGGCTGGACGCCTGGAACACCACCGGCAAGGTCAAGTTGAACTTCGGCTCCCGTTACAACGCCGCCCTGTTCGCAAATTACTACTCCGAGGAAAAGGGCCTGGAATCGGTGTGGAAGAGCGCCGCCGATCCGTTCCAGGCGCCGGTCGGCAGCGAAAACGACCGCGGTGTCGGGCAGAAGTTCAACCTGAACGGTTTCGTCAATTACATCTACTCGCCGGCGGTGGTCCTGAAAATGAAGGCGGCCTGGTATGACGTCTGGTGGCGCAACCACGGCTCTAACCGTGACTATTCCCAGGAGGACAAGTACTACGGCGAGCTCCTTGTGGCCACCGATTGGTCCCCGACCCTGAATACCACTACCGGGGCGGTGCTGGAGCGGGCTACCATCGACGCCCGCATTTTCGGCGTTCACGCCAGCCGCTCCCTGGCCGTTTACGCCCAGGTCCGTGGTCGCCCGGGTAGGGGCTTTCTGGTGTCCGCCGGTAGCCGCGGGGAAATCTACGCCGTGGACGGCCACACCCTGAATCGCACCGTGGCCCCCAGTATCGCGCTGAGCTGGCATCGGTTGCCGTGGCTGGCACTGCGAGCCTCCGCGGGGCAGGGCTTCCGCGTACCCACCGTGGCTGAAATGTACTCCCGTGCCCAGCTGAATGTGTTCCGCGTTGAGCCCAATCCCGAGCTGCAGGCGGAAACTTCGGTTTCGGCTGAAACGGGCGGCACCCTGATGCTGGCAACCACCCGGCTGGCCCAGCTGAAGCTGGACGCCTCGCTGTTTACCACCAGCTTCCACAATCTGATCGAACCGGTCCCCGACCAAAGCGGCATCATTCACTTCGAGAATATCACCACTGCCCGCATCTCCGGGCAAGAGCTTAGCTTGGTGGCGGCCCTGGCCGAAGAGCGGGGCCTGCTGAAGGTAGCCTATACGCACCTGGACCCGGTTGAGGTGGACCGTAAAGGCCAGGTAATTGACACCCTATCCTACCGCTTCCGCCACGACCTGACTGTTACCGTTACCGCTTTCCTGGCCGGCCTGGCCGCCACTGCGGAATATCGCTACGCCAGCCGGATGGACAAGACCGAGTTGTTCGCCGAGAATCCCCTAACCGGCCAGGATAAGCGGGTGCCGATCCACCTGTGGAATGTCGGGCTGGGTTACACCCGGCGCGGCTGGGAAGTCCTGCTGCGGGTGGAGAACCTGTTCCAGTACTATTACGTGGAACTGGAGCGTAACATGGGCCGTGAGCGTCTCACAACGCTGAGTGTCAGCAAGGAATTCTGACGGTAATCCCGGCCGCCGGTCTAGCCCGGCATTAATTCCGCCCGCCCCGGACACTGCCGTTGATGGCCCCCATGCGCAGACCGGCCAGCCCGGCGAACGAGTGCGCCGGGAGGTAGGTCAAGTCATCCTCCGTCAGAACGGAGTGCCCTGCGCCATGGAGGCTGTGATCAGCAGCAGAGTCCGCCACCGATTCGGCGGCTCCACCGAGGAGGGTGGAAAACGCACAGGCCCATGTGAATATTGCTATTTGCCGGAAGACGGCCAAATTTTTAGGCATATTGTTCAACTTACTATTATAGGCCTAAGGATTAGGCCGGATTAGCAATAATAAATTAAGGGATGCTGCCGGTTCATGCAATTAAGCACTTTCGTCCGGACTGGAATTAGAATGGCACGCCAGTGGCCGGGGGTACTTCCGCTGCTCGATAAAGGCGGTAAAGCACGACGCCCAATAGCCGATAAGGAATGTCGTGGATGCTCAGAGCAGAAAATATTTGAACGCTTTAAAGCGGTTGGGGCGCAGAAAGAGCGCCGAGCGGGAGCGCCGCTTCACTGCCGCCGTGGAGCATTTCTGCGGAGCCATGCTGGCGGAACTCCAGGCTTCCTCCGACCTTAATACCGAGCCCGATGTGCTGAATTTCCCCGGCAACCTTATCCAACACTTTCGTCCTGAGGAGCTGCACTAAACCGAATTGGCATCGGTTTTGGGCTGACAGGGATCAGCGGTCAGGAGGTGGCCGGTTCCAGCTTCCCGGCCGGAATCAGGTGGATGCTGAAGGTGGTCCCCACGCCCATCTCACTGCGGACCTCAATCTCGAAACCCATCGCCTGGCACAACGAGCGGGAAATAGCCAGCCCCAGGCCGGTGCCGCCGTATTTGCGGGCGGTGCCACTATCGGCCTGCAGGAACGCGCCGAAAATCTTTTCCAGCCGGTCGGCCGGGATACCCACGCCGGTATCCACCACATCGATCCGTTCCGGGCTGGCGTTTTCCGGGCCGGTATGGACCCTGATGGTGATATTGCCCTTTTCAGTAAACTTGATGGCATTGCTCACCAGGTTGATCAGCACCTGTTTCAGGCGGAATTCGTCCGCCTCCACCGGCGTCAATTCTGAAGGAATCTCGGCTTCGAGCTTCACCGGCTTGTGCTTTAGCTGGCCCTCCATCTGGGTAATCACGCCATCAATAACCACGTTCAGGGAAACGGGCGCCAGCTCCAGTTGCATCCGGCCGGCTTCGATCTTGGACAAGTCCAGGACATCATTGATCAGGTTCAGCAGGTGCCGGCCGTTATCGGTGATGCGTTCGATGAAGGTCAGGTCCTTTTCCTTTAGGTGGCCGCCCTTGTTCTTGGCCAGGACATTGGCGAAACCGATCACCGAGTTGAGCGGGGTCCGCAGCTCGTGGCTCATGTTGGCCAGGAACTCGCTCTTGGCCCGGGTGGCTTCCTCGGCTTCTTGCAGGGCTTGCTCTAAGACCATGGCGTTCAGCTCCAGTTTCTGGGCATAATCGCTGAGCTTGGCCTCGGCTTTCACCCGCTCGCTGATGTCCATGAGAAATCCCACGAAAAGCACCCGGTCTTCCAGACGGACCTCGCTGACCGAAAGGTGCAGCGGTACCGTTGAAGAATCCCGGCGCACACCCAAAATTTCCCGCCCGATACCGATGATGTGGCGTTCTCTTGTATCGAGGTAGCGCCGTAAGTAGCCGCTATGCTCCCGGCCGATATCAGCGGACATCAGCTGGGTCACGTTCCGGCCGATAATCTCCTCCGCCTGATATCCGAAGATCGCCTCCGCCCCCTGGTTGAACTCCTCGATAAGGCCCTCTTCATCGATTACCAGGATGCCGCTTACGGCAGTGTCCACAATCGCCCGGCTGCGGGCCTCGCTCTCCTCTAGAGCAGTGCTGCCTTTGACGATCTGACGGAGGAATCCGATGAGCAAGCCGCTGGCGATAAATATAACCGGGATGATCAGCAGACCGAGGAAAAGGAAACGCAGGATGCCGGTAACCGCCCGGTCGGTTTCCTGTTCTTTCTCGGCACTCTGCCGATGGAAAATTTCCGTCAGGAAATTCAAGGAAGCATAAGCCGGTGCGTCGTTTACCTGCACCTGGGCATCGATCTCCGCAGGGGATGCATCTTGAGAAATAAGCTGCCGGGCAAGGTCGAACTTGGCCACGTATTCCATGAATACAGCTTCATACTGTCGAATAGCAGTCTGTTCCTCGGAAGTCAGGTCGAGCTGATGGAATTCTGCCAGTGTGGTCCGCACATCGGAAATATCTTGCTCGACCGGGACGATCAGACTTTCATCCCGCCGGAGAACGAGGTTCTTGAAGTTGTGTATGAAGCCCCCGTAACCCATATGGGCCCGGAGTTGATTCAACAGATCATATTTGGCTGTGGCTTCCTGATGATATTCACTCCAGAGGCTCTCGAGTCTGATGACCCGTACCCCCAGCGTCGTCCCGAAAGCGAGCAGGATGATGGTGGTGAGCACCGCCAGAATAATGATCCGTCGGCTTTTTCTTCGGTAGTCCACGACAGCCATCGGATTATCTATTCGGGCCTGGACAGGTTAACCGGCCCTGGTCGGTCACCACACGGTTTCAGGCCTTGCCCAGGAGTCGCTCGATCTTTTCGATCAGCACATCCTCGTCCACGATCGGCTTGGATTGGTACTCATCGAATCCCTGGGCCAGGTATTTATCGCGATCACCGCCCATGGCGTGGGCCGTGAGAGCAATCACCGGCAGACCCTGTAGATCCACATCCGCCCGCATGTGTTGGAGCACCTCCGGGCCGTCCATTTCCGGAAGGGAAATGTCCAACAGCACGAGGTCCGGTTTCTCCCGTTTCATCCCCTCCAGCGCTTCCTTGCCGTCGACATATTCCTGGATGGTGTACATATCCTCCAGCAAGGCCCGCACCAGCAACCGGTTGTCCGGGTTATCCTCCACCACACAAACTTTTTTCATTGCCATGATAATGCTCCCCCTCAGTCCCGGTTACGGGAAAAGCCTTGCCCTTTTAGGCCCGGAATTCATACCTGGTTCCCCCCGGCCGGCGGCACCGGATTCTAACTTACACGCTCAGCGGCCGTGCAGCCCGTCACCAAATGATACCCTGTTCGCGGGCCTCCTTCAGGCAATCGGTTACCGCTATCTTTAATGGGATTGCCTGGAGCTCCTTGGCCGAAACACAGACCACTATTTTATCGGTATGAAACTTGGACACTATGTCACGCCGGAAGCCTTGGGCAAGCATTTCAACAAGTATTTCAGCTCTGGTGACCATTGATCCTCCTTACCGAGCGGGGGAAATTCCTCCGGTCGCAGTTATTGGAATCTAATAAGAATGATACCGCCCGGGGAGATTTTTTGTGCTCCTGGCCGGTTTGTTTCCGGTACTGGGGATCTCAATTGAGATTGGCCGGAGATGGCAGGCAATTATGACCCAACCAGTAGTCTCCCATGGCTCGCATCATGTTCGAGAATTCCTCGCAGTTGGTGGATTTCACCAGGTAACCGTTGGCATGCTGATCGTAGGCCCGGTGTAGGTCGCTTTCAGCTTCGGAGGTGGTTAGGATCACCACCGGAATCCAGCGCGTTTTTTGTGAGCCCTTCAACCGTTGCAGCACTTCCAATCCATCGATTTTGGGCAGTTGCAGGTCCAGAAGCACCAGGGAAGGCAGCCGTTCCTCACCGCCGTTTAGCTCAAGAGCTGCGGCTATATATTCCAGCGCGGCCTCGCCGTCGATTACGTGAATCATTTTTACTGCCGGTTCAATCGCGGAGACTGCCATCATTATCAGCTCCGCGTGCGCAACATTGTCCTCCACCAGCAACACCAGGCCTGACTGCCTTCGGCGATTATTGACGATCATTGCTCAGCTCCTGCTTTTATCGGTAAAGTGACATAAAATCGGCTGCCTTCCCCCGGTTCAGATTCCAGCCGGATTTGTCCCCCGTGGCGATCGATAATCTTCTTGATGAGTGTCAGGCCTACCCCTTCACCGGTGGTTTTAGAGGGGTGCATGCGGTGGAACAGTTGAAACACCAGGTCGTAGTGCTTGGGCGCTATGCCGATACCATTATCTTCCACGCAATACTCCACCAGCCGGCCGGTCTGTTGACCGCTAACCCGGACAACGCCTGACCGCTCGGCATCCAGGTACTTGAGAGCATTGTCAAACAAGTTTGAAAACACCTGTCCGATTTGCAGCCGGTCGCCGCAACAAGGCGGCAAATCCCCGATTTCTACCTGAACCCCCGCCTGTTCAATCTGGTAGGAAAAGCTCTGTGTAATTTCACCCAGCAAGGCGTTCATATCCAACTGTTGGATTTCGACGTCCATCTTACCCAGGCGCATCAGACGCAATAGGCCGGAGATGAGCGATTCCATTCGCCGGGCGCCCTTGCTGATATGCTCCACGGCTTCACGAGTATCGATTTCCAGTAGGGGCTGCAATTGCCGGCCGGCCTCATCTTCCTTACCCGGGGCACTGAGCATTTTCACGGCCCGCTCGATGTTCCGATCGATCACACCGGCAAATCCGGAAATATTGATCAGTGGGGAACGTAGGTCGTGAGAGCTGATGCGTACTATCTGTTCCAGGTCGTCGTTTTTTTCCTTCAGTGTCATTAACAATCTTTCCCGCTCCTGTTCAGCCTTTAGACGTTTGGTAATATCCCTTGCTATCGATAATACAGCCGTACGGCCGTCCAACGCGAATAGATTGGCGCTTACCTCTACCGGTATTTCTCGGCCATTTCTCGCTACATGGACGGTTTCTAGTCTGATCTGTTTTTCATGGAGCAACCGTTTAAATCCTGCCTTGAGGGCTGCGGGTTCCAATTTACTGATATCTGCAACTGTCAGGTTCAGCAATTCCTCCCGTGAATATCCCAGTCGCTCGCAGACAACATCATTGACCTCGATGAGTTTGCCGGGACCTTCCTCAGTAAGATGATAGACAAATAGGGCATCGTCGCCAACATTGAACAGCAGACGATGTCTGTTTTCGCTTTCTTTCAGAGCAATATCGGCCCGTTTGTGTTCGGTAATGTCCCGCACGATTCCGAGCACCTCATTGCTACCCATTCGAACCTGCCGCGACTCGAAATATTTTTCCTCGCCGTCCATCGGTAGCATATATTCAAAAATCGCCGGTTCACCGGTAGTAATTGCTTCCTGCAGTTTCTCCAGGGACTGGCTGGCAACATCCGCGGGCAGTATCTCACGGATATTGCGGCCCAGGAACTGTTCTGGTGGGATCACGGTTACGAACTCGTCGGCGGGTTCAAACTCCAGAAAAGTGCCCTCATGGTCGAAAATAAACAAACCATCAGGAATTGCATTTATCAAGGCCCGGTTCTTGGCCTCGCTTTTTTGCAACCGGGCTACCGATCCTTCCAACCGGGTAATTATAGGATTGCTGACCTGCAGAAAAATCCAGCCCCCCAAGGCTATCACCAGCACAGCGATCACAGCGACGACTATACCTGCTCGCCAGAACGGTGCCCGTATCTCGGCCATGTCGATTTTGGCCACAATCCCCAAGTCTAACTCACCCACCGGCTCATAGGCCGCCAACACCAATTGGCCGCGATAATCCAGCCCCATCAGGGTACCGGACTCACCCGACAGCGCCCGCCGCGTAGGCTCTGCCAAGTCAGAATCAAAAGGCACCGGCCGGGGATGTTCCAGGTCATAATGCCGGTGGCTTAAAAGAAATACAATCGAGTCGGCCGCCAGCTGTGCCAGGGTAAACTCTCCGGTCTCCCCGAAGCCTTTGTATTGGTTATGGGCGTCCACAATCTGGCTGATGGTGGCCTGGCGGGCGCCGGCCGGATAATCCTGACTGTAGGCCGCATCGAACCGGGCCACAGCTTCGATCAGCCGGGCCTGGCTCTGGGCCGTCTCTACCAGGCGGTTGTGTTGTTCTGTTACAGCGGCTATGTATAAAATACGGATGGCCGCAGCAGTGGTGATCAGGGCAACCGCCACCATGATTGCTATTAATACCAGGAATCTTCTGCGTTCGCTCATTATCCTTCCTTCGCACTCACGTATAAGGTCTTTTGGGATATCTCACTGCCGGGTTGAGGTCGGTCCGGCTGCCACCCACTACTGTCAATTACTCCGGGGCAGAATTACCAGCCACTCATCGGGGGATATTTCTTATACCGCCGATACAAGGCTATAATGTAAGTAACTTTTCGGGCCAGGGCTATAAAATAGATCACCTGCCACTCCGGGGATATTGCCAAGTACCAAATCAATCAAGGCATGCCCCTCTGGGCGTAGCCCAACCCTGGCTGTACCCGCCACGGGGAGGCCGGGCGAGCCTGAGTTCGCCGATGAGGGCTGATCCGCCAGCTGGCGGACTGACCGCTCCTCCGCGCACCAGGCGAACGACAAGGCCCTTTGCATACCTTATATTCCGAGCGCTCTTTGAAAAGATAGTTAGCACCAAGTCCCATTTTTTATTTTGCACTTTTTATTTTGCATTTCTCCCATGGTATCACCTCCCCCGTCGGCGATGGTGAACCTTTTGATAGCCTCTGGCGGACCTTCAGTGGACCTTTTGATAGCCAATCGCTAGCCTATTAAGGGTTCATTGATGCCCTAACGTGACCCCTAAAAGGCGCAATAAGTGCCTATTTGCGGTGGTTTGGATTGGATTAGCGGGTTCGGCGAGAGTGGTTTGGGCGGCCGGCGAGCTTCATGCCCGCACCTTGCGCCGTACCAGGGCCGGCTGCTTGTCCCCGCTGATCACCTCCTTGGTGATCACGCAGCGTTCCACCCCTTCCATGGACGGCAGGCGGTACATGACATCCAGCATGGCCCCTTCCAGGATGGAGCGCAGCCCCCGGGCACCGGTCTTGCGCTTGGCGGCCTGGCGCACTACTTCCTTTAACGCCGCCGGCTTGAACTCCAGGGCGATATCCTCCATGGCGAACAGCTTCTGATACTGCCGCACCAGGGCGTTGCGCGGCTGGGTAAGGATAGCCAATAGGGCCTTCTCACTGAGCTCTTCGAGGGCGCAGGTCACGGGCAACCGGCCCACCAGCTCCGGGATGAAGCCGAAGCGCACCAGGTCCTCCGGCTCTGTCTGCTGTAGCAGGCGGGTGATGTCCATAGAGTGTTTGCTTTTAACCTCAGCTTTGAAGCCCATGGCCGAGGACTGCACCCGCTTCTGGATGATGGTCTCCATCCCCTCGAAGGTGCCGCCGCAGATGAACAGGATGTGTTTGGTGTCGATATTGAGCAGGTTCTGCTCGGG
>SDBU01007483.1_pt1 | contig 12577 bp, 24 predicted proteins | sample 2277071 | NCBI WGS metagenome assembly SDBU01 (sample SAMN10397929, study PRJNA504765) | marine sediment metagenome | isolation source: marine sediment core GS08_GC12, 126 cmbsf | place: Arctic Ocean: Gakkel Ridge, Loki's castle | collected 2008 | reverse complement strand
CCCAACATCTCCACTGTTTGCTTCCGTCTGCAGACCATTGGCACTCGGATGTAGACTGACTTTTTCCTGACTATGATCAGTTTCGCTTTTGCTCTTTTTCTCGCATTCTGGACAGAATTGTATTTCATTACTTCCAGAGTAATTTACTTTTCCACAGATAACCCAATTCTCTGATTCATCATAAAATCTATTCCCACAACCTTTTGATTTTGACGAGCCAGAAGTTCGCGGGTTACCCCTAAAGACCTCTGGCTCTTTGTCCTTTAATTCGGCGGGGTTCAGGGTAGCCGAACCTACCTTCCTCCCCTGCGGACTATTATTTGATTCGCATAAGCTCGGGTTTGTGTCCTTTTTTAATTCTTCAATTAATTCGAGCAAATCTCCTAAAGTAAACTGCCCATTCCAAGTATCTTCATTAATCCTCGCTTGTTTTATTTCTAATAATCTTTCTTTAAATTTATCAAGTATCATTCTTTATCCTCCTTGCTTTCACAACTATTATGAGAAAAATCATATCTCCAAATTACTAAATTTAGATAAGGAATTTTAATTGCACTATTTCCATAATCTTCATTTCTTTTGTCAATCCTTTTTCCACAATGTCTACACTCACTCATGTTCGCCTCCGCTATCTTCTGCGTCCTTGAATCTTTCAAGTTTAGCATAAATTGTTTCAAATGCTTCTTTACATCTTGCATCTAAAAAATTAACTTCATTCACAATCTCATCAAATATTAACTTTTGAACTTCATTCATCTTGTTCGCCTCCCTCATCATTAGCGTCATGCTCGTCAGTCCATTCTCTTTTATCAATTTCCCAAATATTATAATCTGGTTCATTCTCTTCATACACATTCTCCTTTATGAATAGAATAGTTGAATTAAGAGAAATCTCTTTTACAAATTTAACAAAGTTCTCTCTAATTTCTTTTGCTTCTTGTTGGACATCCCATCCTTCTTTACTTCCATCCCAAGCCACAAAATAAAATAAATAACCATTAGTAACACTATGAAACTTTCCAAAAAGATTTCTATATTCTTCTTTTATTTTCTTAATATATTTATCAATCTTCTTTTCAGTAGGTTTGTTTTCCCAATCTGATTCCCATACATTTACTATCATATGTTTTTCAATTAAAGTTCCCATTATTCCTTATCCCCCATTTCAGTTTTGCCCTCTTTTGCGCCCTCTAGTTCTTTAACTCTCTTAACTAATCTATAATAACCCCAATAGAACCAACCCATTGAAAATGCTAATATTATAAGAAACAACTTAACTATGTAAGGACTTGTAAATCCCCACATATCCATTGCTAGAGTATGAACAAATAATGCTTCGTAACCAAAAGAAATAATTATTAGTAAACCAGTCCAATAATAAACTCTTCTCCCATCAAGTCTCAAACGATTATCTTCTTCATAAAACCCCATCCATTTCATCAACTTATTAACTTTCATTTTCCTCCTCCTTCGGTTTTGTCTTCTTTTACGTCCTCTTGCACCTCTTCAGGTAAAGTCTTGCCTTTGAATATTCTATATCCCATCGCGGATAGAATTGCAATAGTTATGAAAACTACCAAGGAGAGGGTGAAATAAATAAATATTATTGTTTCTAGTTGATTCATTTTGATACCTCTTTGTTGTCTTTTACGAAATTTAACAATTCCCCTTTCATAACAATTATTGCACAGCTAATAAAAATCCCTAGAATAGTTCCAAAAATCCAACCAAATTCTCCATTCCATATTGTCCCAATCATGCTTCCTAATCCACCACATCCAGCTCCTAATAGAAAAGAACTGATTATTCCTTTATCCATTTCTCCCTCCAAGTTCGTTTTTTGTATTTAATGTGTATTTCATTTTAACTGAATTCTCCTTCTGAAAAACTATTTTCTTCATCATCTAAGAAAGAATGATCATAAGGATCGTTGCATTCTTTAGCATGATTATGTGGAGCATCTCTTTTCTCTTTTACCATTTTCCTAAACTTTTTTAAAGATATTTCTTTATCATACTCATCAAAAATCTTTACTCCATCTTTCTGTAAAAACCATAACCATTGTACATAGCTTTTAATTTCATCAGTAGCATGGAAAGTAAATGTCCATCCAGCACTAGATTTTCCAATATGAATTACTTGTTTTGAGTGTCCACAAATTTTACATGGTCTTGCATAATAATTAGTTCCCACTTTCATCCTCCATTACGCTATTGGTTGAGGATGCGTCTTTTGACTTTTCAATTTTTATTGAAGATTTACATCGAGGACAATTTGCATAAAAAGGATTTTCTCCGTTGTAATCCCATTCATAAGGTTTGCCCCCATTAGCTTCAATACACCTTTTATTTTTACACTTAATTTTCATAGTAGTAAGTAGTAAGTAGTATTTATAAACCTATCGTTTTAGAAGTAGTTGAAACCCTACAAATTAAAGTTTCCAATTTTTTGGGTTAAGAAATCCACCAGGTTTCTTCCCTTGGATTCGATTGGGGATACCACCACCAGGCGTTAGGCTTTGAGTAACAACCCTAGCACTTCTTAAACTATCTCTCTCTCCGCCAGACAGAGATCTTTTATAGGCACTTTCTATTGTGTTCAGAATATTTATAATCAAAAGGGCACATCTTGATTTCTTCTCCATAGCAGACAAGCCCATTTTTTCATAATTAATATCAACAACATCTGTCAGTTCATTTCCTAGATCAAATAAAATCTCATAAATCCTAACCTCATTATAATTAGATAAAATTGTGTTCCTATTTAAATAAAAAGAAATAACATTCATAATCAACTGAACTCCATAATCATTTAATATAATTAAGCTTTTATCTGTTGGTGTTTTATAGACTATGTTTCCTTCTCCATCGTCCTTTATTATATCGCCTTTTAAAAGGTGTTCAATTCTTTCAAGAATATTATCAAGTTCTAATTGCCAGATTATAAGATTGTTGTCTTGTGCCTGATTATTATATACGGTGTTGGAAGCATAACCAGACAACTCATTAATTTTATTATCTTTATCTTTTATTGCCTGTTCTAACAATGTTAAATGTTCATCTGATACTTCCATTTTGATTATGAGTTTATGGGAAGCCACACAATTTATTGGGTGGTTATTCACTTCTTAAGTTTTACCTCTTCGTTTCATCTTAAGATTTCTCGCTGAGACAGATCTCCTCTCTAAAAGCCTTGTGACTTTTATACTTTTCTTTCCAGTCTTCGTTGGATTCTTAATTGTATCCCCAGGTTCGGCAGCAATAATTTTATTAAGTAAAGTTATTGGAATATTCTTTCTTTTTACAATCCCTAATTGTCTTCTGAATTCTTCTGGGTGTTTGATTGATAATCTCATAAGTCTTCTACCAGAAGATTCTTTCTCCTTCAACATTTTCTTCACCATTATTTTTTCTTCCTCTCTGCTAAAATTTTTCTTCCATTAGTTAATGCCTCAAGTTGAGCAGAAGTTGCCTGTCTCTTTTTTGGTTGGGGCTTCCTTATTGGAGAATTCCTCACAGGCATCCTTGTTGTAGTTTTTCGGCTAACAGGTTTTCTTCTTACTGGAGTTCTAGTTCCAGTGAATCCTCTTTGCTTTGCTAACCTAGCTAAAGTTAATCCTCTTTTTTCTCCCCTAGTATCGATTCTTGGCTTACCTCTTTTTTCTATATGCTTATCTTTTAGTACAATTCTTTTTCCTTTTTGTATTCTGTATGATCTATATTTCTTCTGTGTCTTTGAGAAGTGTCCAAGTTCTCCTTTAGTTAATTTTCCAAGTTTTTTAATTTTTCCTACCCCTTCTATTTTAAAAGTATTAGCTGTTGAATGGTCTATCGCAAAAGCTCCCCTGTCTAATGCTTGTGATTTAGATAATGGTTTGACATTTAATTTTATAAACTTTTTTTTATGCTTTCCATAAACATTATATCCTTGAAATCTCTCTGGTTTGATTTTCGGTTTCGCTACTTTTTTCCTTTTTCCAGTAGCCAACAATAGAATTCTCATCTGTTTTGGAGTTGGGATAATTGTTGGTTTGATATGAATCCCAGCCAATACTGATTTCTGCACAATCAATGTTTTCAGTCTCATCTTTAATTTTTGCTGTTGTTGTTGTAATGTTTTTTGTGCGGCTTTTTGTTTTACTCTCTGCCTTTGTTTAGTCACTTGTCTTAACTTCTGTTTTACTTGTTGTTGTTGCCTAGATAATTGAGCTACTCCTTGTTTTACTTTTGCTTTAGAAATTACCAATGGTTTAGTTTTTGGTTTAACAACCATCTTTTGTATTGTAGGAGAGACTGATGGTTTTATTGATGGTTTGATTTCTTGGACAGTTCTTCCTGTTATCGTTGCTTTAAGTGTTGGTTTAGATGCAATTATTTGTCTAGCAAATTGTGTGGATGCGGCAATCCTTTGAACATTTGTCAATCCTTTTAATTTATCTGCTTTTGCTAAAGAAGCACTAGCAACAGAAATAACATTCTGTAGGGCTTTTTTATATTGTAATTTTTGAGTTCCAGATAGAGTAAATGTTTTCCCTGCCCTAGCAGTTCCTTTGATTAATCCTATAAAATTAATCTTTGCTTGTTTGGTTGTTATAGCCTTACCAACAATTAAGCTTAAATCTTTCCTTGTGATTGCTGCTGAAAAAGAAGCAAAATCATTAACATTTATTCTAGGAACTTTTTTAGTAACTAACTTTCCTGAAGGAAGTTTAATCCCTGTATGGAAAAATCTTTCTCCTTTTACCGTTGCTACTTTTCCTACACCAGCTTGTTTAAGTCCTTGAATGTTTCTTCTAATAAGAGTTAGTTTACCACGAGGTGTTTTTAGTGGTGACTTAAGTTTGAATACAGAAGGGGATACCCTTGATCTTTCAACACCAGCAAATACTCTTTTCCTTATTAATGCTCTTCTACCTGAAGGAAATCTAGTTCCACTAATACCAGATTTTCCAAGAACAACAGAAGTTCCTTTACTTCCTTTGATTATTGTTACACCTCTTGCCATTCCAACTCTTTTCTTTCCAACCGTAAATACAATATCTGTAATTATCTTATTCCCTTTTGCTTTTTGAGTTCCAGCAAAAACAACATTTGCATTTGCAGGAATACCCGCAGTAAGAGCAAGTGGAACAGTCCCAGTTCGTAATTGTGTGACATCTCCTCCTCCTTTTAGTCTAGTAATCTCTTTATTAGCCCCACTGATTTGCCCCGTTAATAAATTCCTTTTAACACTTGATAATCCCGTTTCCTTTAATTTATTTTCATTTGTTTCAATCACCTGTTCAAACTTATTGATTGCTTTATTTCTTTCAGCAGAAGTAGATTTAAATTTACTTCCGAAGAAGAAACCCTTCACACCACTCCTAAATGATTCAACTGATTTATCTCTATCCTTAATTATATTTTTACTTTCTTTATCTATCTCTTGCTTTAATTCATTAGCAATTTTAAATTGAGTTTCAGAGAGTCCTCTGTCCCCAAATTGTTTATTAAAAGTTTCTATTTTCTTATTAAGATTTCTCTCTCTTCGATTTATTCTTGAAGTTTCTAAACTTCCACCTGTTGCAACATTGAAAACTTTTCCTGTCTTCGTTTGCCAAAATCCTTCTATAAGGTTAGAGAATCCTTTTTGAAGTTTTTTTCCTTCTGTAGATACATTAAACGCTTTTTCAATATCTTCCTTTTCTTTTATTATTTTTTCAGCTCTCTCCTCAAGTCTCCTCCTAGCTTTCTCTAATCTTTCACTTAACTTAACATCTTTCCCACGCTGCTTTTCTAATAGAAGAACTCTTTGTTCATCTAACCAATCCTGTTGTTCCTTGTGAGATAATCTTTTTAATTCTTGCGGTGATGTTTTCTTAGTTGACTTCTTGAAATTTTCATTACTGGTTATCATAAATCTTTGTTTTTGTTTTCTTGATGCTTCTATAGCTCGTGTAAAATCTTCCCTTGCTCTTGCTCGAGCAGTTAAAGATTTTTTTGCCCTTGCTCTTTCAAGTGCTTGATTAAGACTTCTTCTTGCAGCTTCTTTCTGAGCAGCCTCTCTCACCAAAGCTGCTTGTCTTGCTTTTTCTAACTCTCTTCTTGCTGCTTCTTCTCTAGCTTTCTTTGCAGCAGCTTCTTTCCTAGCAGCTTCCTTAACAGCCCTTACACGCATAGAAGATTGATTCCATCCCCTACTCCTAGCTCTACTCGCAGCTATGTCAAGTTCTTCTTTAGGATCTATTTGTCTTCCTGTCCTCGCCCTCTCAACAGCTCTTAGAAAATCTGCTCGTGCTTCAGCAGCTGTCCAAGCTGTGACCATTAGAAATCTACCTCAATTTTTTTCATCTTTTTTATAATATTACATAAGAATTAAACTTTAAAAATCTTTTGAGTTATGAGTTATTTGCCTCTGCACAATAATCCTTAATCTTCTTATTAGTTTCTTCTATTATTTTTTTGTATCCTTTCATACATCTCCTACATAATTGTGGTCGAGTAATCTGTAAATCTTTCCCAAATGCAGAAGATACATTATCGACTATCTCATCGAAGCCATCTGATTGTATATCAATATCTTTTCCACACCTGTCACAAAAGTGTTTCTCTACCATTCCCTTACAGAAAAAATAAAGTTTATAAACTTTGTGTACATGAAAAATTTATGAAAATATTAAATCAAAAAAAGAAAAAACAAAGACAAGAGCTAACAAATAATTCAACAATTTAATTAGTTCTTCGTTCTTTAAATACTTTTTGATTTAGATAGTGAGAACTATAAAGTAGGGAAACAACTAAGAAGGAAGAAGGTAAAATTTATAAGTTCTGTTAACGAATATGTGTTATAGAAAATGGTGGAAGAAAGAGAGGAGAGTTCATCGAATATAGATGTCTTGTGGCTAAAATCAATTTACGAAGACCTGCGTGATTTAGAAAAACACATAGTTATATCAAAGAGTGGTTTCGAGGGCATTGAAGATATTATTTCCCTTCAGGCAGGAGATATAACCGAAATTCAATTAAGGAATCTTAAGCTATCAACCATTAAATTTTTAAGTATCTTAGACAATGTTCAAACAAAAGTTTCTGATAATTTCTTCAAGAATACAAGAAAACAATTAAAATTAATAGAAAAAGCAATAGGTTTGGAAGAGACAGGAAAGATGAAACCTATCCATTATAAGTTAGTGAAAAATGATCCCAAACATTTGGTACTAAAAGTTCTTACAGAAAAATTTTACAAAAGTCTCAATTTCCTTGATGATACAAAATCAAAATTAATTAAGGAGTTAGACCCACTTCTTTATTTTATTCAGGAAGGGAGTTCTCTTGATAAAACAAAACAGAAGAAAAAAAGAAGATGACGGATGAAGATCAAATAGTTGCGATTGATGAAGGATACACTGCCAATAAATCAGATTTGTCCATCAGAGAAATAATTTTGAGGCACGTAAGAAAAATCTCTGATTTAAGTTGCCAGGAACTAACTGAAAGTTATTGGGAGGAAAGACCAGTGAAGATTGGTTCTGGTGTAAGTATCATAAAAAAGTATCATCCTGATTTGAGATGTGCCTTTATTAATGCAGTAGATTTTCTTTATCATTTAATCGCTCCTTATACCCCAAAAGATACGTCAGGGAATTTCAAAAAAGAAGTTGGTAGGTTGAAAAAATCAGAAGATAATAAATGGAAAAGCAGTAAAGATGAAAGCCAGAGTGATTGGGTTGATAAAAAATTAGATATGAAGAAAAAATTATTTGCTCAAATAATGCTGTTCTTACACAAAATTAAATTTTTCCAGTCAGACGATTACAGTGAATAAAAATGGGTATGGTTGTTTATAAAGATCCTAAATCAAAGCAAGGGAATAGTTGGGTTCATTATCTTTTATCAAGAATAAAACAGAATAAAAATAATTTGGTTGCAGTCACTGGGAAAACTGGGAGTGGTAAGACTTGGAGCGCAGTGGCTATCTGTGAAATGATTTCAGAAGAGAACGGAGCTCCTTTTGGAATTGAGAATATTGTTTTTAGTTTAAAAGATTTGATGGCTTTGGTTAATTCTGATAAACTAAAAAAAGGATCTTGTATAATTTTTGATGAGCCACAAGTTTCTATTTCTTCTAAAGAATTTCAATCAGAAGCCAACAAGGTTTTTAATTACCTTCTTACGACTTTTCGCCATCGTAATTTAACATTGTTTTTCTGCACACCATTTGAAGACCTACTTGATCTCTCGACAAGAAAACTCTTTCATGCAAAATTCACAACCACTTCCATAGACCGAAATAATAACAAAGTAATGATAAGACCAGTTACTGTCGAATATAATTCTAATAAAAGAAAATTTTACGAAAAGTTTTTACGGATTATCTGCAAAGAAAGTGGAGAGGGATATACTAAGCGAGTATTAAAGTCATGGGGTGTTGGTAAACCATCTCCAGAAATGATTAAATTATACGAAGAAAAGAAATTAGACTTTACAACAAACTTGAATAAAGAATTAGAAGAAAGATTGGGTCATCACGACTATGCAAAGAAAAAGAAGTATAAAATCAAGGATGAGAGAAGAACACTCACAGAGAAGCAAGAGAGAGTATTGGTTGCTCTTGCAGAACATAATGGGAATGTAAAACAAGCAAGTGAATCTCTAAAGATGAATAGCAGACTTGTTTATTTTCACCAAGAACAAGCAAGGAAGAAAGATTATGATTGGAAAGAGTTGATGAAAGTTAGTGTCTGAATAATTGCTATATATTGAAATACTTTGGTATAGCAATCACATCACGCGCGTATTAAGTAATTATGAAGGTGTTTGATATTAGAACCTTCCAGCCCAATCCAATCTTTTAATATTAATAGGCACAGGAATAAAAAACAAAGGAGACCTAAGTTCAGATGGCTAAGAAAAGAGATATTGAGATTAAGAAACCAGAACCAAAGACAGAAAAGATTCCACTCCTACTTGTCTATAAAGAGGGTGGGCTTATCAAGACAGATGTCTCAGGGGATGCTAGTGATTATGAACTCTATGGATTCCTAAAACTATTTATTGAAAAGCTGGGAGAACTCTTAAAGGGATACATTGAGGAAAGAACAGATGACGAGGAGTTACTATGAAAATGCTGAGACTTATTTTCGGGATAGGGATTCTCCTAGTCACATTTAAGATAGGGCTAAAGATTCATTACATCTATGCAGGGATCTTATTAGTGATAGGATTAGTTTTAACTCTCACTTCTTTGAGGAGAAATAAGAAATGATCTTTGGAGGACTGCTTGGGGTTTTAATAACAATAGTTGTTATTGTTTATATAATCAGACAGATAAAAAACAAATGAGAGCAGGAATATATTATAGAATCAGCACAGCAGATAAACAAAGTTTAGATATGCAAGTGAAGACTGTTAGGGATTATTGTGAGAGAGAAGGTCTTGAAATCTTTAAGGAGTATTCAGACATAGGACAATCAGGAAAGAAAGAAAGCAGACCTGAGTTTGATTTGATGCTGCAAGATATGAGAGATAAATTATTTGACTGTATTGTTGTTTATAAATTAGATAGGATAGGGCGGAGCTTATCTCACTTGGTTAAACTATTTGAAGAGTTTGAGAAAAAAGGCATTAGGTTTATTTCAGCAACCCAGACTTTTAATACTACAACTCCTGAAGGAAAACTTATGCTTGGTATGATGATGATCCTAGCAGAATATGAAAGAGAGCTTACAGTAGCAAGAATCAATGATGGGCTGAAGAAAGCAAGAAGTGATGGTAAGAAATTAGGAAGACCTTCTGGAGCAAAAGATAAGAAGAGAAGAAGAACATCGGGATATACTAATCGCTGGATGAAAAAACAACCCCCCCATAAATCAAAGATTCCTCCTTTATAAAAAACAATGAAATCAAGAATAGAATATCATGTGATTGTTTACCCTTCACCTATCTCCAGGGAATCCTTATCAAAATAAAATCCAGCATAGTTAGGACTTGTAAAAGAACATGAACAATAAACATCTCCTGTACGATCATTAACTATGTTACTCGCCCCATAGATAAAAGGATTTCCTAAGCACTGCTTAGCATCTTTCATTCCCAACAATAAGCAAAAGCCTATAATTACAAATAAGAAACACATCACCCAGATTATAAGTCTCTCCCTGTTCATACTTTTAATCTGATCTATAAGTTTCATTTTTTTGATTTCTCTATTAGGAATTTCTCCAGTTCCTCATCACATTTTTTTAATGCAGAATTTCCAACAAAGAATAAAACCCACCCCGCCATCATTAGTGAACACCCTAAAAAGACTAGTAAGATAAGTCTGCTCCATCCACCATACCTTATAAGAAAAGGTAAGGATAACAAATATCCAAAAATGAAAGAGGAAACTACTCCGATAATCAACACGATTCTAGATTGATTAGAAATTATTCTTCCAAGTTGATACCTTACTTTATTTACATCACTTAATTTTTCAAACTTTTTTCTCATTAGTTCTTTATTCATTTTCATCTTAACATCCTCACAATAATCACAATCGCAAATCCGAATAGACCCAAAAGTATCACCCAGTGCCACCACTTAGATCCTAAGTGCATTTTTCTGAAAGTTTTTCTTTTACTTGGCATTGGCGGTAGTGTCATTTTTTCCTCTCTGACAAGAAATTTGTCAACTGATTAAGCAATATAAATATTAAAGAGAAAGCTATGAATGCTTCGGTTTGCGTAAAATTATAACCAAGCCCTCCTCCCCTATCTGCAAATATAGTACCAACCACGACAAGTAGTGAGATGCCTAGATTAATCCACCACCATTCACAACCCCCTAATTTGAACTTTGATTTTTTCATTTCTTTCCCTTCCCAGTTTTCTTAACTCTCACTTTCTTCATTTTTTTCTTCTCAACCTTCTTAGGTTTTTTCTTATCAACTTTCTTCTCCTTAATCTCTTCCTTCTTCTCAACTTCTTCTTTAGGTTTCTTAAAAAAGTTTATAGGAACTCCTCCATCTCCAAATTTTGCATCTTGTTTTCTTATATTCTCAACAATATGTTTTTTATCTAATTTCTTTTTAAATAAAATTAAAAGAAAAGCTCCACCAATACCAAAAACTATTCCAAGAAAAATTCCCATGCCTATTAATGCTTGATCCATTTTAAGCTCCTCTTATTCCACTGCCAGTACAAATATTATCCATGCTGCCTAAAACATCTATTAATCCTTCAAGCACAGCTTTATTTGTTTCTGCTGTAGAAGCAAGAATTGCAGTAGCTTTATTTGCTTGGTTTATTACAAGGAAAGCAGCTATTCCTAGAATAAGAATTAAAACCCCAATAGCAATGTAAGGAGCAAACTCTTTAACCCAATTAAGTTTTTTATAATTTTTTTCAATAAGTTTTTTTAATGCCGCATTCGCCATCCTCATATCTGTGTGATCATAATGAACATTCAACTCATCCAATTTTTTATTTAAATTTTCTAATCCCATATTAATCCATTCGCCGTCGTTCCTTATGAAAAACCAATAATGCCCAATTCCTGTTTGAATAGAGGGTCTCGGAAGAAAAACTTTTTTCTTCTGTAAATAAAATGCTCTTATTGAAGTATTTGGGAGAATAATTTCTTTGGCTCTATCTACACTGGTTGGAATTGCTTTTCCAGCTACTTCTTCAAATATGTGTATGTGTTTATTGTATTGTTTCTTATTGGCAAAATAATAAGCAACTCCTGCAACAATGAAACCAAGAATTAATATAAATATGAAAACCTGAATAAAATTACCTGCGCTACCACTACCCTCTGGCAATTTAATTCCAGCTTGTGCCAATAAATCCTTAACACCCATATTATAAAAATTAGTAATTTATTATTTATAAATATGTTGTTTTCGTTAACAAAGAAAAAAAGAAAAAAAGAAAAAGTTTAGGTTATTTAACTCGCAAATTCTGATCTGCCTTTTTTACTACCCATACCAACACCTGACGCTTTCCTAACCAATCCAATCACTCCTAAGACAATACCTATTAAAATAGTTATTGCTGTAAGAATAAACCATACGTTAGAAAATGTGAAGAATTGGGTTGCACCACTAGTTAAGTTTGAAATAACAGCTTCTGTGTTTATTTCTCCTGCTCTGTCAAATGAAACAGTATATGAAACATTTACTTCCCAACCAATATATAAAACAGTATCAGTACTCGCATTGATAACTACTCCTGTTATAGTATAATTATCACTTGTAACTGTTTCACCACCTGAAGCATTTGTTATTACCACAGAGGCTAGTGAACCATCAACTCTACTTGATGCACCTGCTGGAATATTTCCTGCACCAGTTAAATTAATAGTTTGGTTAGTGTAAGCAGCAGAATCTTGTACCCATCCGAGATTATTAGAAAGATTTCCGTAAATTATAAGGAATAATAATCCAATTAAACCTATGGTAAGCAAAGCCAGAAATATAGCTTCTGCTCCTTTCAATGATCTTTCTGCACTCATGGTTCATTAACTCGAAAAGTTTCCTCCACCTGACGCTTTCCTAACCAATCCAATCACTCCTAAGACAATACCTATTAAAATAGTTATTGCTGTAAGAATAAACC
>SDBU01007482.1_pt1 | contig 12579 bp, 23 predicted proteins | sample 2277071 | NCBI WGS metagenome assembly SDBU01 (sample SAMN10397929, study PRJNA504765) | marine sediment metagenome | isolation source: marine sediment core GS08_GC12, 126 cmbsf | place: Arctic Ocean: Gakkel Ridge, Loki's castle | collected 2008 | reverse complement strand
TCTAGGTATTGAGAGAATCCCTGAAAGTGTACACAAAACAGGCACGTCTCCTTTACCTTCTAACTAGTTTAGTATAGATTTTCAAATTTCAAGATCATCTTTAAATTTAAATTAATTGTATAAGCTCGCTTTTGATAGTTTTATTGATTAGAAAAGTGACATACTAGTTTTTAGATTTTGCAAGTAATTCTTGTATTACATAACTTCGAACATTTACAATCTCCCAATCTCTTAGATTTGCGTTCTTGCATTCTTCCTTTATTACAAGACCCACAAGACCCTTACTCCAGATATGGTGTTCAGGATCATACATTTCGATAATCTTCCCATGTTTTGTGATTTTGATTCCTCCATGACATCTTTCAATTACTTGTAATGCCACTTTTTTGTAGAGTTTCTCAAAATTAACCATACTGCAAAGTCATTTAGTCACATCAAAAAGGTTCTGTTTTAGATGGAATGATAATATACCATAGAAATTACAACAAAAATTGCTGATGATTAATCAACAAACTAAGCTATAACTGACAGATGATGAGTTTGCCGAATTATGAAGCATATTTTAAAATAAAATCAAGAATTCATTTCACGAACTTTAACTATCATAGATAGAGGAGGGGATAAAGCCTCAGGGTTTGTAATACTTTCCCAAACAAAGATCTGAATGTGATAATTTCCAGATTCATTTGGAATCCATGATTGTGCTGGAGAAAATGATTGTCTAGGAGACAACGAACCTGTCAACCAAGATAATGAAATTACAACATCCTTATTGTTTTTCACTTGTGTGATATATGCAAAGTTTTGTTGAACGTCTTGATTGTTTGAAATATCAGCCATTATCATTATTTGTTCATCAACAAAATGGATTTTCTCTTGAGACGAAACTTGAGCTGTAATAGGCTCTGCAAATACATATCCCATACTTGTGAGAATCAAAAATACTGAGAGTATCAGAACTTTCATAACTAGTATTAGTAGGATTGATATTTAATCTAGCTAATGAGCAAACTACCTGAGAAATTTCCAGAATATTCTATTATGTACAAAACACTTTCAAAACAAATCAAAGAATTAGAAAAAAGAAAAGAGGATACTCAAGAAAGTGAAATAGAGAAAATACAATTAAAGATTCAAAGGTATCAAACCGAATTAAACAAAATTAAGAAAATGTTTCCAGACAATTTTTTTGATGAATGAAATGAATTATCTTAGGAGGATTCTAATTTATACTTCCATTGTTTCTTTAAGTAGATTCTTTCTAACAAGAATTGGAATAGCATAATATGATGCAAGTGCCATGGCATCAGATGCACGATAGTTTCTCAATACAAGGTCTTTTTTGCCTGTAAAGTATAGATTTGCTCGTAACACTGCACCGCTCTCATAGATTTTTACTTTGACTAGAATCAATTCATTTTCCTCACAAATCTCTTCAATCATCTTATAGATTGATGGTATAGGTTCTCCTCCATTTTCACCAAAACTTGAGATGTGTTTTACAACTTCGCCAGAAAATGCTCTCATGTGAAATTCTTTTCCATTATCAGCCTTTAGAACAACCATGCCTTCAACGGCATAGGGATCAACGAACCCAACGTAATCAATTTTGACTGATTCATAATCAGGCTCTTGCGCTTGATCAATATTCATGGTATAACGCATAAACTCCAGATTCAGTGCTTATAAAGATAGCAAACATTTTGAGAAGAGATATCGAAAAGATCGAAGGTAAGTTATTTTTTAACAATCAAGACTAGTGAGTAACCCCAAATTATTTTAAATCCCCAACTATGGATAGCTTTATGTCAGAAAACCCAGAACGTGCTGTTTCATATATTCTAACTAAGAATGTCACGGCATACATGGACAAGGATGTACTTATCCTCAGCCCTAATACACTAACTAGAGATGCAGCTAGATTGTTGCGTCGCTATGAAACAGATGACATTATTGTTACTGATAAAAATAATATCCCAATGGGAATTGTCACAGATAGAGATATTCTAAGTAAAGTTAGCGATGTTACAGTTTACGTTGAATCCACTAAACTAAAGGAAGTGATGAGTGTCCCACTTATAACAATTAATGAAAAGGCAACATTGCAAGACGCTTTGCATAAAATGAGAGATCATGAAATTGGCAAACTTCCCGTCCTGTCAAAGAAAAACAAAGTAATCGGTATGATCTATCAGACAACCATTGCAAATGCAATCAGAAATGCTACTGTTACTGCTCCTCGCGTTTTGAGCCCTCCTGTAAAGGCAGTTCTAGGTAACCTAGGTTTTGTGTTACAGTTTGCAGGAGTTTTGTTGCTTGTACCGGCTATTGTTGCAACAGTTTTAGAAGACCCAGTAATTGCTACTGGGATTTACCTGACTACAGTTCTTTTGCTAGTTACAGGATTCTTTCTAAACTCTTATGGTGAAAAAGCAACTCTAAATCTACAGCAAGCATCTATCCTAGTCTTTTCAAGCCTATTTTTACTATCACTGTTTGGAACTGTACCGTATCTGTACGTATTTCCAAATGATGGAAATGTTGGAGATCTCTTTGCAAATGCATTCTTTTCAAGTGCTGCAGGATTTACAACTGGTGGGATATCCTTATTTGATGAACCAGAGAAACTTTCTCAGAGTTTCACATTCTTTCGAAGCTACACACAGCTAGTAGGAGGAATGAGTTTCATTTACCTGGTAATTACAGCATTTTATCCAGAGTCAAAACTGCAATCCATGCGCGGTTTCATATCAGGAAGAACACTTCACATGAAGGAACTTTTCTTGACCATCACAATCATTTTTTCAATTTACATTGTAATTGTTGCAACCATATTGTATTTCTTTGGAGAAAGAGACATACTTGATAATTTCTCATTGGCAATGAGTACTCTTTCAACAGGAGGATTCATTCCCACATCCACAATCCTTGAAGATTTAGTTTGGCAGGAGCACATAGTCTTGATGGGCGCTATGATACTTGGGGCATTGCCATTTACATTCCACTATGCATTTGTCAGAAAAAAATTCCTTTCACCAAAACTTGGAAAGGAAGTTCTGGTATATTTTGCAATTTTAGCTAGTGCAACTGTTCTGTTTGTAGCAGTTAGTGGACTAGATCCTCTGGAAAGCGTATTTTATTCTGTATCAGCTAGTACTACTGCAGGACTTCAACAAGAAAGTCTTGCAGGACTTAGCGGCGGAGCTCACACCATTTTGATAATTTTGATGTTTATTGGGGGATGTGGATTCTCAACTGCTGGAGGTTTGAAAATATTTAGACTATTTCATTTAAAAGATGTCAAATCTCTCTTTAGTAAAATAAAAAGAGACAAACTATCAAGCCAAGCAAAAAAAGAAGTCATTTCTACTATAATCATTATTGCACTATTTCCTACAATCGCGGCAATTACAGGATTGCATCTTGCAGCAATAGAGGATGTATCATACGAAGTTGCATTCTTTGAGGCAGTAGGGGTTATCACTACTGGTGGACTATCAGCAGGGGTAATTGACACAGATACAGATTCTGCAACTAAAATTGTTCTGGGATTTTTGATGATATTTGGAAGACTGGAAATAATTGCGATTATCTACATCTTTGTTCCCAGACTCAGCTAAAAATCATTTAGATATATCGCAACTGAGAAATTCATGTGTAATTTGAAAAACAGATTAGAATCTATTTTCAGATAATTCTGTACAGGTTATCCGACGTGTAGTTCTTCAATTTGTACACACATTTCTTTATTATATTCAAAGTTGTATATTATACATGAACACCATTACATGGAAGTGTTACAGATGTGATTTAACTTTCAAAGAAAAATCCATTGCTACAATACACAAGGAACTCTCAAAACATCCAGTACGACAAATGAAAATAATTTCAGAAGTATAACAATTGTGCCTACACTTAGATAAGATAGGATTTAATTTCATAGGAAAAAAGTTCTTTATCATGGGAGAGCAGTCAGGCAAGAGCACAAATACAGGAAAGAGGCTGATTGTTTTTGGATTTGTAATAATTGCAATTCTGTTTTTGCTTTATCATAGATATCAGGATCCAGAGCTTATCACGCCTGATGCACTTAATTCCATACAGAGGATTGCCTATGGATTTTACATAACACTTGTTGCGGCATTTGGTGCTATTGCTTTTGGCATGTATCGATATCACAAGCAAAAAGTTGAAAACAAAGGACGTGACCTAACAACAATAATTGCACTAGCAACATGGAATTCAAAGTCACGCAAAATCTTTGTTGCCACATTTATTGGATACGGAATATTCTTTTCACTAGTATCAGGTACATTGGTGTATCAACCTGAAGTTAATTTTGCAATTCATTATGGTGCAACAATTCCATCTGGTTTTATTGCACCATGTTGTGACAGTCCAGGATATATGCCAAAGATAATAGTCTACTTGACAGAACATGTAGGTTTGCAGATAATTCCAATTAATTTGGTATTGCAAATAATTGTATCATATCTAGTTGCATTAAACGCTTCAATTGCTATTAGTGCTTATACAATTTCAAAAAAAGGAAGTGGTGTAAGTACAATTGGTGCAGCAACAGGACTATTCATTGCATGCCCAACGTGTGCTGGAACATTTCTCTCAATATTTATTGGAACTGCAAGTGGAATTGCATTATCAATTGCATTAACGCAAATGCAGACATTATTCATTGCAATATCAATTCCAGTATTGATTGCTACACCATATCTAATGGCAAAAAAATTACGAAATGCAGATGGCAGTTGTAAGATAGATCCTACAAAGTAAATTTTTTGACTTCAGGAATCTTGTGATTTCCTATATCATAACCGTCTCGCCTTAGAAACTTTAGAGTAAGCTTGTAGATTATCTCATCATGATCTACTTGCGTCAATATTTCAGTCCATAGAACTTTGCCTTTATCTTCAATTTGTTTTTTAAAATCAGGATTCATGGATTCAGCCATGTCTCTGCATTGATCAAAAGTTTTTCCATTTTTGTAAGCACGAACACGCCTATCACAACTATCCATAATCAAATGTTGCTCAAATTCTAAATAAACCTAGTTTACATGTGTTTCAAACAAATACTGGAAGGAAAAATTAGGAACGATGGGGATTCAATCAGCCTTAGAATATGTGGATTTTTTCATTAATCTTGATATGGGAGAAAATGTAAGCCTGCTAAGTTTTGTTAACAATGAAAAACTTGTTCTCAAGCAAAAGCTAGAACACAAAAATTTAGAAAAAGAGCCAATTAAAAAAGGAGTAGAAATTTTAGAAGGATTAGTAAGAGAGATTAATGAGATTGGAGAAAAGGCAGTACTAGAAAAATATCAAAAATAATTTTTAGGAGGGAACACAATGAAGAAAAATTCAGAAATAATTAGAACTGAGATCATCAGAATCCTTAATGAAAATGGAAAAACACGTGGGACTGAACTTGCTAAAAGAGTCATAGAAAGAGTCGGCAATGAAAAAATGGTTTACAGGGAAATCAGCGAATTAGTTGAAGCAGGTGAGATAGAAAAGAAGATGCACAGTAGATCACACATAGAATACGAGTTGATCAATCTATCTGAATCAGTAAACAATCAACTAAAAAATCTCCACAAGGAAATTGAGATAATTTTTGATGAGATATCTAATTTTGACATTACTAGTAAAGAAGAAGAATTTTCCTTCCATGAAAGGTTAAGATCAGTCATTCATAGTATAAACATAGTACAATCAACTGACGGAGTAATGAAACTGTTGTCTTATTACCCTGCATTCAAAAAAGACAAAATGTTCTCACAAATAAATAGAAAGATTAACGACTGTTGGAAAATAATAATGAACACCATTGCACACCAACCAGAAGATGATTTTCTAAATGAGATTCTTGCAAACCTGAGAATGTTACAGTTTGATTCAAAGAATGTAAACTAGAATTTTTTTAGTTTCTCTACAATAACCTTGAGAATTTCTTCATCATCAAGAAGAATCAGTGGGAAGTCATTTTCTTCGCTTGCTTTACGAAATTCTGTATCTTTGGTGACTAAGATCATGTTATTTTCACGAGCATAATTAATTATAGAATAATCAGAACCAAGTTTTTTCCCTGAAATTTGCAGTTTTCGCACGCTATAAGCATCATAGCCTTGTTCTTTAAGCCGTTCATCCATACCATCTAGATTTTCATCGACTAGAATTTTCATATTATTTCATGATTTTATTTCAATATTAGTGTAAAATAAGTCAGTTTTTTAAATTACATACGGGCCTTATTGTAAGCTAAATTTGAAAATAATCCATTGAGAGACTTGGATCTTGACGAATGTGTTAATTGCGGAACAGGACTTTTAGCTGGTAGTAACATTTGTCCACAATGCGGTTGGCTAAAAAATAAGCCTATTGAACATGATGAAGCTGAAGAAAAGCTAGAAAATGATATTGAGATTGATGAAGCTGAAGAAAAAGTAGAGAATGATATTGAAAGTGATCCATCTAAAAAAGAACCTACTGAAATTAAAAATAAAATATCTCGCCCAACTGGGGTGAGACTCGTAGGCATTTTTCTAATGTCCTATGGAATATTTTTGGTAGTTTTTGGAATAATTTTTGGTTTGGCAGTCATGCTTTTGGTGTTGTCAAGTGGATTGTTCAGTATAGATCCATCAACGATGTCATCCCTTGATATGATTATCGGACTAAATGGAGTTGTGGGTTCTCCTAGTGCAAGTGAAATTCAGGGGATGGCAAAATCAGGGGGCATATTGAATGTAGAAATAATAATTGAAGTTTTGACGGAAACAATGGTTATTGCAATTATTGAGATATCACTAGGAATATTTGCTGTTATAGTAGGAAGAAGTTTGTTTAAAGGTAAAAAATGGGCCAGAATTATGACAATTGCATCTACAATTATTTCTATTCCACTTGTTGTATTATTTTTAGACGAGCTTGATAATTTGATTCTTCTTGGAATGGCTGCTTTTGATGGGATAGTACTTTATAACATGTTCAAACCAAAAGCTAGAGAGTACTTTAGTCAAACCTCAATAAAAAATTCTGACAAAAATTCCATACAAAAAGCAATTTAATCAACATGTATGGTTTTTTCGAGATATATTCTTGGCTAAATTGTCATTTGTGGTTGTGACATATAGCATATTGGTACTATTCATCTTGCATTGTCTGTACCAAATTGTCATTACTGAATGGAACATGAAGTTATATCGATCAAAACCCATACTATATTTAGAGACAAAATGAATCTATGTGTCGAGGAACATGTGCCAAAATATAAGGTCACATACAAGCCTGGTATAGACGGGAAAAGCATTCCTGTATGGTTAGTGTGTGAATCTTGCATGGAAAATAAAAAAGGTTTTAGCTCTGAAGATGAAATTGTACTTGTTGAGACATTGGAATGAAAATTTAAAGTTCATGAAAACCAAAATAGCAAATGATCAAGTACTTATTTTCAATAAAATCATAAATTTTTGATGGATGTAAAAGAAGAAGACAAATCAGAAGAATCAAAGAAGAACCATATTGTATATTACAAATCACTAACCAAGGTAATTTCTGACATTCAAAAAGAAATAGAACTAGGGGGAGACCCAACAATCAAAAATCATCTTAATGAAAGAATTGATGCAGTTGAAAAAGATAGAAAGAGAATTAGGGAAATGTTTCCAGAAATCACTGAAGAGGAATGGAATGGCAACACCAACTGAGAAAAATCACAACAAGCATCTAGACTTACTTCAAGACTATAAGACACACTTGGTAAAATACATCCAGGAATTAGAAAAGATAGACAAACAGTCAGAATTTGCAAAAAAATGGAATGAAACTACCATCAAAGAGAGGAGAGAAGAACTTCAAGTAATCGACAAGATTCTAAAAAACTTGATTAGATTCTAGTTGTGATATTTCTGCGTCAAGTCATAAAGACTTTTACAAAAATTATCAATATTTTCAGGCGATATTCCATCAAACCAAGCAAGTTCTTTGTCAATGTTGAAGTTCTGAAAATCGGACTTTGAATTTGACTTTACAAACTCTATTTCATTTTGGACTAGTTTTTTGATTTCTTCTTGTTCTTGATTTGATAGTTCATAGTCACATGTCATCAAATCAATCTGAACAAAGTAATTTCCATGTTTAGGACTTTTCCTTGCCTTGATAAACGGCTTGTTTAGTTGCTGACATTCACGGTAGTGCTTCTCATACTCAAACATCTTAGAGTCTCCAAGATATTTGTGAAATGCCATAATGTTTAGAAAAAAACCAGGTAATCTAAATTTTCTCTAGAGAGCAGTAGTGATTTTCTTTATTTTTGTAATTAATCTAATTTTTGTGTCAATTGGCATCTCAGGTTCCATTGAAAAATAGACAATGTTTCTTTGTGTGTAAATTACCATCTGAGACACTTTTTCTCTTTCAACATGAACGTATCTTACTTTGCCAAGAGTTCTGTCAAATTCTTGTCTCATTGCTCTTCTTTGAGCAACTTGTTTACAGAAATGCTCTTCTTCTTTTTGGGATTCAAGACTTGTTTTTCCTGTCTTCATAATTGCCTCTCGAATGTTTCCTTTTGTATCAATTATTGCTGCAAATCTCATTTGTGGATCCAAATTAAGAATTTTTTGAACAATTTCTAACAAATCAATTTTTTCCTTTACGGCCATGTCTGAATTCAAAAATTTCTTCACTAAATATAAGCCATTGAACGCGTTTCAAGGATGTGAAGATTGTAGTCATGGTTAAATTATTTTAAAAATACACAGACTATATGATAGACTCGATCTCCAATGTACTTAACAAATTAGAAACACAATCAGATTTAGAGAAATCCAGAACAGTCGATGTTCCTCATGAAGACAGAATGCTTGCAATAACAAAAGAGACAGGAGAACTACTCAACATGATTTTGCGTCTAAAAAATGCAAAAAACATGCTTGAGGTAGGTATGTCAACAGGATATTCTACCATATGGTGTGCAGAGGCCATCTCAGTGCAATCAGGCAAAATTATTACAATTGAGCAAAATCCAAGCAAAATTAAAAGAGCAAAAGAGAATTTTCACAAAGCAGGAGTTACAGATACAATCACAATAAAGGAAGGATTAGCAATGCAAATACTTACAGAATTGAGTTTGCAGCAAAGATACAAAGATTTTTTTGATTTTGTTTTAATTGATGCAGATAAGGAGAATGTAAAAGAATATTTTGATTTGATTTTTCCAATGGTTTCTGCTGGAGGGGTAATTGTTACTGACAATATGTTGTATCCTGAAAAGTTTAGACAAGACATGAAAAAATTTTCAGACTATCTCAGAGAGAACCCAAAACTTCGCACCATAACATCGCCAATTGGAAATGGTGAGGAGATTACAATAAAACTAAACCTGTAATGTAATCGATGTTACAATTCCAGAATTGCATTAACCTAACGAATCTGAACTAATTAAAACTAAATTCCAGAATGTTGTTATTTGAGAGTTCATCACCAGACTTTTGTTTTGAATCTCTGACTCAAAACTATCATTGATACAACAGATATTCCAAGAACTGTAAAAGCCATTGAGCCAAATTCTGGCACTATTGATGTTCCAACAATGGTTAAAATTTTTGAATCAGCATCCAATGGTACAAACAACACATTAAGATCTCCTTCTTGGATATGCTCAAAATCTGAAAGTTTTTTGCTATCTACCCAGATTACAAATGGGCCATCAATTAATCCTACTTTATCATCTAAAGAACGAGGTAACCGAAGTTCTAGCTCATGATTCTCAGATTTTGCATCTCCAACTATCTCAAAAGTAATTGATTTTTGATCCTCATTAATTTTCACAATATCTAGTAAGCGATTAAAGTCATACTCTACATTAAAGAAAGTAGTGCCATCACCTACTTGTTTGCCTACATTTGGAACAATAGAATAACCAGATGTCACAATTATTGTACCCTGCATCCAAGGATGCAATGTACAATAATATGGATAGTGGCCTATCTCTGAAAATTTGTAAGTGAATGATTTTCCAGGCGCAAATTCTTTACTATCAAAAAGGCCATCAAGACCATCTGCTTCGGAACCAGAAGTCACTGTATGAAATGCAGTATCAGCATTAGACCAAACAATAGTGTCTCCAATTACAATTTCAACAATGCCTGTAGTTGAACCGTCTTTTACACTTTGCCAGAAATATGGAGCCTGTGGATCTGATGAACCAGTTGGCATCTTTACTTCATAACTAGTTTGGGCAAACACATTAGTTGAAAGTGGGATTGAAAACAAGACTGCAAATGCTATAAGAATAAGGATTATCCTCACAGAGATAATGACGACAATTTAATTAAAAGAGTTTACTGTGTTCATAAAGACACACATTTTTGTTCCTGTTATTTATTAATCAGAAAAAATGAATTGAGGCATGAGGTCAGGGATGTTAATTATCATTATAGGAGTAACGATGTTTGTTGTTGGACTAGTGTTGTTTTACTCTATAGAGTTAGGTCAAACAGATCCTGTTTTGAGATTTATCAAGAATCTAGGCACGTTTGTAGGTATTAGTGGTATGGGTGTTACTCTGGCAGGAATTTTATTATATCTAATCAACAAGAATGAGCCGCCCATAAAAGAGAGTTTTGATGTCTAAATTTGTGAAAGAATCTTTTTGTATTCATCATTAGAATATGATTTCATTAACATCTAAATTATTATAATATAGTAACTCAACATTGAGAAATGTCTGAGAAGATTTGGATTGGCGCAATTTATCTTAAAGACGAAGGAGGATATGAAATAGTTCTAAAATCATTAAGACATTACAAAAATAGATTAAAAACTATGGGTAATAGCCCAGAGCTAAAAGATGCAGCGGCAATGTTTGCACCGATTCTATATCAACAAGCAATGAAAACAATTCCAAAAATTGATGAAGTAATTCAAAAGGTTCAAGACAATCTTGGAGATATTCAATCAGTTAACAAGCTAAGTGAAGATGTCCAATTTTTAGAAAAAGCGTTGTTATGTTATGAGGCTGATATTCACAAAGCACAAGATACAGGACATGAGTATTTTGTAAAACTAGTCGGAGACATGGTAGTAGCAAAAAACGATCTAGAGACCATCAAAATAGCACTAGATAAAATAAAGCAGTTTTCGGCATAATTTTACAATCCGTGAAGATACCAGTCCAAATATGGAGTTAATGCCTTACACTGTTTCTTCTTTTCAACCTCATTATTTACCTCTAAAATCTTTTGGATTTTTCCCTGAAGATATTCTGAGATCAGTTCACTTTTGAATTTAGGTTTTATCTGGTTTAGAATTTCAAAAATCTTCTCTGATGGAGTGTTTTCAAAATCATCCAGAGTCTGTTTAACTCGATCTTCTAAAGACATGAAATTCTTTGAAAAATCCCATAATTATGTGGTTGAGAGAAGGACATCCTCATCGTCCCAGGTAAGACGGAATTTTCCTGTAACTCTAATCATATTGAATTTTCCTCCTTCCTTAAAATTCAGTTTGTACGATTTGTGGGAAGTGTCCTCTATTTCCAAAGTTACACCATCTTTGATTGTCTGAAAAACTATAGGATCATTTGAAATTTGTTTCCACCCTTCTTTATCAAAGTCCAAATAGAATTTGGTGTACAGTAATCCCATCAATTAAAGATAAAATGTACCCGAATAAATAATTAGATGAAATGCTATTTATCTAGTGAGTCTTTTGGCATGATTATTCCCAGATAACTAATTATTGTTGGAAAAATTATCTCAAAGTCCTTGTCATGCCTTATCACCTCAAAGATTTGGTGAATTAGCTGCTGAATTGTCAGATGCTCATCTCTATACAATGTCTTTCTTGGATTTTTTGCTGAATCCAAAATAGTAAATCCGTTGTCTGTCTGCAAAAGATTTCTTAGAAGAGAGTTTGCAATTATTATCTTCTCATCTACATCCTTATGTGGATAGTCCGTTTCTAGTTTTTTGATTTTCAATTTTAAATCATGAAAAGAATTGTTTGTACTCTGCTCAATGTGTCGTTGTGATTTTTGTTCGTAGTTTTCAGTAGGACGATAAAACTTCATGTTTCCTTTGCTCTGGACTGTAATGATTTCTTTTTCAAGCAAAGAATTCCTTGTTTTCTCAAAGGTGGTTTTGGCCATAAATTCTGGTACTACTAGTTTTAGCACTGCGTTATGATGCAAATCTGGATTGTTTTTGATACTCTCGAGTACAATCCTCTCACGCTCATACATATCTAGGTTAGGCTCATGATGACTCATTTTAACTAGGTCGACCTACATAATACAGGTCAACTATTAATCAATAGCGTTTGGACAAAATTTGACATCTAAGAGAAATTTGAAGGGGATAAGACCCCCGATCGCTTAATTCTTAGTATCATGTATAATTTCATAATGACAGTTGGAACTGGCAATTGCAGAGTTTGTGGAAAACAGGTTATATTTGATTATGAGGGAAAAACGTTAACTACGGAGATTCTTGATAAACAAAAATGTAGTGATTCAAGATGTCATGGCGTAGGATTACTCCCACCACGATCTGATTCT
>SDBU01007481.1_pt1 | contig 12579 bp, 14 predicted proteins | sample 2277071 | NCBI WGS metagenome assembly SDBU01 (sample SAMN10397929, study PRJNA504765) | marine sediment metagenome | isolation source: marine sediment core GS08_GC12, 126 cmbsf | place: Arctic Ocean: Gakkel Ridge, Loki's castle | collected 2008 | reverse complement strand
AAAAACGTTTGACTTTGCCCTCATGTATATTCCGGCAGAGAATGTCTATTATGAGACCATACTCCGTGGTTATGCTGAAGAAAGTGAGATATATTCCTACGCCCTCCAAAAGAGGGTTATCCCAGTATCACCGAATAGCTTTTATGCCTATTTACAGGTTATTATACTAGGCCTAAAAGGGCTACATATTGAAAGCGCCGCACGCGAAATCCTCGGGCACCTGGGACGTCTGCAAGGTGACCTTACAGATTTTCAAAAAGACTATACCACATTGGGTACGCATATTGGGCATGCTTCACAAAAGTATGACGAGGCTGCAAGAAAATTGACAAGACTTGGTGATAAGTTGCAAATTGCCGGTGAGACTCCTATTGAGAAATTGCCAGAAGGGAGTACTGAAAGTCATAGCAAAGATGAGTAGCCGGCGAACAGAGGCGGGTTTTCTTATCCAGAATCGGTCTGGAATGGCAGGGTAATAAAACGTTTGAGAGAGTTGCGGGGAGAAGTCCAGCAAGAGGGAAGTGGTTAGGTGATGATATTCAGGCCACTACCGACTTGACTTAAGGCATGATATTTGGTAAATTGTAATTGTAAAAAGAATATTTCCCTCTAATAGAATCTAGCGGAAGGAGGGATGCGTAATGAAACAAGCTTTGTTATGCATTTGGATTTTTCCCAGGTGGGGCTCTTCGCTGATGATTGGTAGGGGGATAGGGGTTTAGACTATCAGCGAGGAGCAAAGAGGAAGGTTCCCGAGCTCCTCGTTAATTATTTAGCAGACTCCCAGTTGAGGAGATATCTGGTTGATAACCAGAGTGGGGGAGTAGGGAACGAAGCGGAAAGCACCCCCTACATACAAGGTAGGCTCCGGGGATTGCGGCAGACAGTTAGCTGTTCTTGGAGCCTACTTCTTTGATGTTAAGGCTCCTCCCCTTGAACGCACATCTGCATTGGAGGCAATATTAAAAAGAGAGCTCAAGCCTATTGATTGATACCCCCAATATGGTATGATTAATCATCGAAAAGTGTGGTAGGCATTCAGTGAATAGGACTAGAGGTTTTGTTAATCTAAACAGATTCAAGTCGGGCCGGGCGATAAAACGGCTCAGCAAGGCAGTGGACGATTTTCGTAAAGAGAGACCAAAGAAAGTAAAGAAATGAAATGGAATGACGGCTCCGTATCCTGAGCATCTTGCCGGGATTGGTATCATTACACTTTGTGTTGGTGTAGCCCTCCCCTTTATTAGGTAGCTTTAGCCTTGACACTTCATGATGGCAATGTTACACTTCCTTTGCCCCTGGTTGATCTGGAGAATAGGCTATGGTTGTGAACAAAGTTGGTATCGTTTACCACCCGATGAAGGAAGCCACAAGTACTCTGGCTAAAGAGTTAGAGAAATTCTTAGGCAGTCGCGGTATTTCTGCCTGGTTATGTTCGGCCTGGGACAGGGAGAGGATTAGGGCTCAGCTAAATGATACCGATCTAATTCTCAGTATTGGGGGTGATGGCACTATTCTGCGAGCGGCTCAGGCAGTGGTTCCTGGCCTGACCCCGATTACGGGGATAAATTTGGGCAAGTTAGGTTTTATGACTGAACTCAGTGCTGATGAGGTTGTGGATAAACTGCCGGCGTTACTGGCAGGGGAGGGATGGATTGATGAGCGAGCTATGCTTGAGGCACGGGTTTCCGATACTGAGCAGATATTTTATGCCTTGAATGATATGGTGGTGGCACGGGGGACAATAGCTCGAACAGTCTATATTGAGGCTCGTATTAACGGTGAACAGCTAACCACTTATAAGGCTGATGGGGTGATTGTGGCTACCGCCACTGGCAGCACCGGTTATTCACTGGCAGCCGGTGGCTCTATACTATATCCGCAGGCTAAGGAATTCTTACTCTTGCCAATAATGCCCCATCTTAGTTCGGCTTATGCCTTGGTGCTTCCGCCGACAGCGGTAGTGGAATTACGCGTCGTTGCTGCCTATGAGGCAATGCTGAACGTTGATGGCCATATAAATCTACCATTGTCAACTGGTACCAGTATCACGGTCAGGCTTAGCGCTAGTAAGACTCGCTTCTTGAGAATTCATCCTGAGGCTTTTTATGGCTCTCTGGAACAAAGGTTGAAAGGAAAGCGGTAGGTTGAAACGAATGGAAAAAGCCAAAATCACCGATGTCCCCCAGATACATCAGTTGATTAACTATTTTGCCGACAAGGGGAAAATGCTGCCCCGCCCGTTGAGTGAGATATATGAGAATATCAGGGATTATTTTGTGGTCAGGCAGGGTGAGCAGGTGATTGCCTGTGGCGCATTGCATGTTAGCTGGGCAGACCTCGCTGAGATAAAGTCCCTGGCGGTGGCGGAGGATAGTCAGAATCAGGGCATTGGCGCCCAGTTGGTCGAGGCGTGTCTTGACGAAGCCAGGGAGATTGGTATCCCCACCATCTTTTGTCTGACGTATCAACCGGACTTTTTTGAGAAGTTCGGTTTTTCACAACGCGATAAGATGGAGCTGCCCCGTAAGGTCTGGACCGAGTGCTACCGTTGTCCCAAGTTCCCTAACTGCGATGAGGTAGCTCTTATCTGTTCCTTGGAGATTTAGTTTGGTTGAGGAAAAGACGTTATCCAGCCAGATAATCTATGACGGACGGGCGGTAAGACTACGGGTTGATACGGTGCGGATGCCCGGTGGCCGGGAAACCACGCGGGAGATTGTGGAGCATGTTGAATGTGTTGCCATAATAGCTATTGATGACAGCGATAACGTGCTCCTGGTAAATCAATTTCGTAAGCCAGTGGAGAGGAAGCTACTGGAGATACCGGCCGGCGGCATTGAACCTGGTGAAGACCCGGTAGCTACTGTTCAGCGTGAGATGCGTGAGGAGACAGGCTACCTGCCACAGAAAGTAGAGAGATTGGGTGGTTTCTACTCGGTACCAGGTTACGGCACCGAATACCTTCACCTTTATCTGGCCACTGACCTTATTCTCAGTCCACTTCAGGCTGAGGATACCGAGAGCATTAAACTAACCAGGGTATCACTTAGTCAAATACCCAGCCTTATTGATTCGGGCAGTATTTGTGATGCCAAGAGCATTGCCGGGTTACTTATCTACCTGGAGCGCTGCAGAGCACACAAGCGCTGACCAATTAACCTAATGACCCCGACAGGCTTCGCCCCCCCAGAAGGTGCATGTGCAGGTGCGGCACCAACTGTCCCCCTTCCTGGCCGCAGTTTATCACCAGGCGGTAGCCACTTTCAAAAATTCCCTTGTCTCTAGCTAGCTGATTGGCAACATCTACCATGTGGGCGATAAGGATTGAATCGGCTAGCTGGGTAAGGGCGGCAATGTGATTCTTAGGTATAATAAGGATGTGCACTGGTGCTTGGGGGTTTATATCACGGAAAGCAATTACTTGTTCATCCTGGTAAAATGTTTCGCTGGGTATGTTGCCGGCTACAATTTGGCAGAAAATGCAATCCATTCAGCCTCACCCCCTGTATCCCCCTCTCCTTTGAAGGAGAGGGGGAATTGGTTTTAGAAGAGAGGCTTCACCTCTCTTTGACTCTCTTTGTCTCTCCATTATCTCCCAAAATACCGAGGGAGTCTAGAGGGGCGCTAGCCCCTCTTAAAATAAAGTGTTCCCTTCCCCTTGTCAAGGGGAAGGGAACACAGGGGATGGGGTTATACTAAATTATCAAATGGGGGGGAGTATTACATGGGAAGGGGGTTCACCCTTTCCCGTCTACCTTTGTTGCTCAATTAATGAGGAGTCAATCTTTCTCTGAATAGTATTCTTGAGTTCGCTCAAAGCGCCGTTGTAATCAATACCCTCTCTAAAGTCTTTCAAGATATACTCAATAGGAACTTCCTTCCCCATCTGTGCCACATAGAATTCTGCCAACTCTTTGCGCCAGCCATAGGAGTTAAAAGGGGGTGTGAAGACGTGGAAGAGGATAATCTTTTGATATTGCTTGTATCTTTTGTGCAAGAGCCAATATTTTCCAGTGTTTGTATCAGGGTGTGTTTGCCCTGCCTCAATTTCAACAGCGAGCAACGTTTTTCCGTCTGTCAGCATACCATCACTTCGAAAACTAACAGATGGGAAACCGACAATGCTTTGGTAAGAGTTTCTGAATTGAAATCTTGATGAATAATTCCTCTTAAGCCACCTAACAATGTCAGCCTCAAAGTTCGTCCAGCTCCCCTTGTCGCTCATTAATTACCTCTTGTTACTTGCTATAGTATTTATAAGCTGCTCAACTGCCTCGGCGGAGGTGGCTAGGGCTTACTCGCCTCCAGTTTCTCAATTACGGCATCGGCTACCTGAGAAGTGGTGGCTATCTGGTTACTTGGGGCACTAGGCTTTAAGTCATAGGTGAGTGTCTTACCCTCGACAATAACATCAGCTATAGCCTTTTCCAGTCGGTTAGCGGCTTCTTCTTCCCCAAGGTGGCGGAGCATCATCACTGCGGATAGCATCATTGCCATCGGATTGGCTTTATTTTGACCAGCATACTTGGGCGCACTGCCATGTACTGCTTCGAAGACGGCTATTTCATCGTTCAGGTTGGTTCCAGGGGCTACTCCCAGTCCACCCACCAGCCCGGCACATAGGTCAGAAACAATATCACCGTAAAGGTTCGGTGCCACCACTACTTCAAACTGCTGCGGTCTTTTCACCAGCTGCATACTCATGTTGTCAACAATCCTGTCCTCAAATTCAATGTCAGGGTACTTTCTGGCTACATCTCTGGCAACGGCTAAAAACAGGCCATCGGAGAATTTCATTATGTTGGCTTTATGTATCGCGGTTACCTTTCTCCGCTGATGGGTTCGGGCATATTCAAAAGCGTACCGGACAATTCTTGCGCTGCCGGTTTCAGAAATCACTTTCAGACTGATGCCGGAGTCCTTCCTGACAGTTTCCCCTTTTGTCTCCTGAACTAACTCTATCAGCTTCATCGCCTCAGTAGTACCTTCCTCGAACTCGATGCCGGCATAGAGGTCTTCTGTGTTTTCTCTTATGATGACGATATCCACATCTTTGTAAAAGGAAGGAACGCCGGGGTAGGTCTTACACGGGCGGACACAGGCATAAAGGTCTAACTGTTTGCGCAGGGCAACATTGACGCTTCTGAAACCGGAACCCACCGGAGTAGTAACCGGCCCCTTAAAGGCAACCTTGTTTTTTCTAATCGACTCCAATACGTCGTCAGGGAGAGGTGTGCCAAACATATTCCGGGCAGTATCACCAGCATAAGCCAAATCCCAGTGGAAGGTAACGCCGGTTGCTTCCAGAACGCGTTTGGCTGCCTCAGTAACCTCAGGGCCTATTCCATCACCGGTGATAAGGGTAACATTGTGAGCCATTGGACTATCTTCCTCTTTCAATCCACCATTTACAGTCTAAAGTCACCGTGCTTCTGAATATACGGGATAAGGCCGCCTTCGTCAAGGATGCTGAGCATGACCTTGGGGATTTTGCTGAAGGTAAGCTGATTACCATTGGTTACATCGATAACGGTGCCTGATGTCAGGTCTATCTCCAGTTCATCCCCATCATTAATTCTATCAGTATCACACAGTAGTACCGGCAGTCCCAGGTTGATGGCATTTCTGAAGAATATTCGGGCTACTGATTTAGCCAGGATGGCGCTCACCCCGGAGAGCTTGATAACCAGTGGAGCATGCTCACGGCTGGAGCCAAGGCCGAAGTTGCCGCCGGCAACGATGAAGTCTCCCGGCTTTACCCGGGAAGCAAAAGTAGGGTCAGCATCTTCCAGAACATGCTTTGCCAGCTCAGGAAGGTTGCTCCTCAAGTGAGCCAAACGCCCGGGTGTAATGTGGTCGGTAGAGATACTATCACCGAATTTGAAGGCCCTTCCTCTAGGCATCTAAACTACCTCTCTTGGGTCAGTGATTTCGCCAGTAATAGCAGTAGCCGCCGCTGTCGCTGGGCTGCCCAGATAGATGAAAGCCTCAGGGTTACCCATTCGTCCTTTGAAGTTGCGGTTAGCCGTGGACAGGCAGGATTCTCCATCACCGAGCACTCCTTGATGGACACCAAGGCAAGCTCCACGCCCTGGCGGTAGGATAATTGCTCCGGCAGCAACTAGGGTTTGGATATAGCCGGCGCTAATCGCGGCTAACAGAACCTGCCGTGATGCCGGGGCAATTATTAACCTGGTCTCCGGGTGGCACTTCTTCCCGTTCAGGGTCTCAGCTGCCGTAGCCAGGTCTTCCAAACGCCCATTAGTGCAGGTGCCAATAAACACTTGCTGAATCTTAGTTCCCTTAAGCTCTTTAGCCGGGACGGTATTATCTACAGTATGAGGCTTGGATACCATAGGCTCAACGCTAGCAGCGTTAATATTGAAGATTTGTTCATAGGTGGCATCGGCGTCGGGGATAATTGGCTGGTAGTGGCTGATCCGTTCCTGGGAGGTTAGATAATCCTGGGTGGTCTTATCCGCCGGGAAGAGCCCCACCTTAGCCCCGGCTTCCACGGCCATGCTAGCGATAGTAAGACGTTGCGATATGCTCATATTGTCCATGGTATCACCGCTAAATTCCAGTGACTTATAAGTGGCGCCATCGGCGCCAATTTGCCCGATAAGATAGAGAATGAAGTCTTTAGCCTCAATGCCATCAGGGAAATTACCGGTAACCACTATTCTGATACTCTCCGGGACACGGAGCCAGGTCTTGCCCAAAGCGAAGGCAACGGCGGTGTCTGAGGAGCCCATGCCAGTGGCAAAGGCGCCCAGCGCTCCAGCAGTTACTGTGTGAGAGTCGGCACCGATGATGATATCACCAGGCTTAGCCAGGGATTCGGCCACAATCTGGTGGCAGACACCATCACCAATATTAAATATAAGGCACCCGCTCTGCCGGGCAAAGTGGCGCAGTAACATGTGGTCAGTGGATAGCTCGCGATTAGGACTGGGGGCAGCATGGTCAAGGAATAGGGCTGTTTTTTGCGGATTTGCCAGGCGCTCAAATCCAGCGGCCTCAAATTGCCTTATTGTCAGCGGTCCGGTAGTGTCCTGAGCAAAAACCAGGTCTACATCGGCAATAACAATATCCCCTGCCTTAGCATCACTCCCTGACTTTAGACTGAGTATCTTCTCGGCTAATGTTTTCCCCACAGCCTACCTTACCTTGATTAGAACTTGCTCCTATTGATAGTTAAAAGTATCTTCTACTATAACGCTTGGCATAATGGATTTGACTAGGGAGAATTGGGGCACGTTCCTATTAGTAGCTAGTTTATTATCGCCAGGGCAGCATCTCGCTCAACACTGTCACCAGCTTTGAAGTTGATGGCTTTAACCCGCCCGCTAACCGGGGTGGATATGGCGTTAGCCATTTTCATTGCTTCCAGGATAACTATTTCATCATCAGCCTTGACTTCGTCCCCCACATTAACCTCGTAGCGGATTATTATGCCTGGCAGTGGAGCCAGAATAGCTGTCTCCTTCTCCTTTTCCTCGACCTTTTCCTTTGCCTCTGGCTTTGCCACCGGTAAGGGCGGTGCTTTCTGTTCCACCGGTTTGGCTGGCAGTGGAGCCTTAGCCGGCGTAGCAACCGGTGCCGCTGGTGGTGGTGCATCCACTGCCTCCACACCAATGCTATAGGACTCGCCACCTATATAGACGTTGAATGTTCTTATACCGGTTCCTGGTGTTTCTTTCTCTGCTAGTTTGCCTGACTTGGCCTTGGCAATGAGCTCGTCTTCGCGTTTTACGTCCTCTAATGTCTTTGGCTTTGTTTCAGGGGGTGGCGTCTCCAGTCCATACTTCCACCTCAGGAAGCGCATCCCGGTAGTAGGATAGAGGGCGTAGGTGAGCACATCACCGATATCCCGGGCAATATCTTTGGTAGCTTCCTTTGCCTTATCTAACTCTGGCTCAAGTATGTCGGCGGCTCGGCTGGTAATGGGCGTCTCTCCTCGTTCGTAGCCCTTGAGCACTATTTTCTGAATCTCAGGGTCGATGGGGGCTGGGGGTTTCCCATATAGCCCATACACGTAGTCCTTTACCTGCCCTGATATCATCTTATATCTACCAAAGAGAACATTCTGAACCGCCTGAATGCCGACAATCTGGCTGGTAGGGGTAACCAGGGGTGGGTAGCCCAACTCCTTTCTGACTCGTGGTAGTTCGGCATACACCTCGTCAATCTTATCCAGAGCCCCGGCTTCTCGTAGCTGAGCCACCAGGTTAGTGGTCATACCTCCGGGAGTCTGGTGTATTAGTACCCCGGTATCAATGACGGCCATCCTGGTAGCATCCAGAAAGTCACGGTACTTGGGGGCGATGGATTCGAAAAACTGCCCTAACTTGAACAGATGAGCTAAATCCAGGCCAGTATCGCGAGATGTTCCCCGGAGGGCAACGACAAATGGCTCAATGGCAGGGTGGGAGGAGCGCAGGGCAAAGGGAGCTAAGGCGGTATCAATAATATCTACTCCAGCCTCAATCGCCTTAAGGCAGGTCATTGATGCCATGCCACTGGTGTAATGGGTGTGTAGATTTACTGGTATCTTAAGAACGTCTTTTAATGCTTTGATAAGGCTGTAGGCATCATCGGGAGCCATCAAACCGGCCATGTCCTTAATACACAGGCTGTCTGCCCCCATATCCTGAAGGATGAGGGCTTTCTTGACATAATATTCAATGTTATATACTGGTCCCCCCAGTTTTGGCTCGGTGAGGGAGTAGCATAGCGAAAGCTGAGCATGCTTACCGCATTCCTTAATTGCCTTGATGGCGGTCTCAAAGTTGCGCTCGTCATTAACGGCATCAAATACCCGGAAGATATCAATTCCAACTTCAGCGGCATGCTTAACAAAAGCAGTGACGACGTCATCGGCGTAGTTACGGTAGCCGACCAGGTTCTGTCCCCTAAGCAGCATCTGTAACGGGGTATTGGGCATCAGCTTTTTCAGGGTGCGTGGTCTCTCCCACGGGTCCTCGTTGAGGAACCGGGTAGGAACATCAAAGGTGGCACCCCCCCAGACTTCCATAGAGTAAAAGCCGGCTTTATCCATCTCAGGAGCAATAGCTTCCATATCCTCAGTTCGCATTCGGGTAGCAAATAAGGATTGATGCCCGTCACGAAAAGTAAGGTCAGTAATCTTGAGTGGGTTCTTTGCCATCTCTATTTTCCCCTTTCTAGCGGTTTATTTAGCATTATTAGTCTTGGGTTGGGTCGGATTGGGTTGTTGCTGACTTACTTCTGGTTGGGGCTTAGGATTTGCTGAAGACAGCTGCTGCTCCATCTGGATGTAAGCGGCGATAGCCCCCATGATAGCGGGCAGTAACTGCCGTTTGTCATCCATGTTCCCCCCCTTCCCTGTTTTACAGCGGAATATTCTCGTGCTTCCTACAGGGGTGAGTGGTGTGAGAAATTTGGGTATAGACGCAAGTATCATACCATATTGGCTTTCACGCAGGCAAATTGATCTGGATGCGGTCGTCTTCTAAGGGAAGCTGAAGGGGACTTGCCCCTTTCAAAACCCGTGTCTCCCCCTCCCCTTCGATAATTAGTACAACCCTATCCCCTGCATCCCCTTCCCCTTATTAAGGGGAAGGGGAAGTTTTTGGAAGAGGGGCTGTCGCCCCTCTTAAACACCCACCAGGCTAGGCCTTCCACCACGGGAGAGTAATTTCCCAGAGAGCACAGTCACTCTGAACTCCCTATAGCTGTGAACTTTCTTTGGAGAAATAGTCCCTTAAAATTCCCTTTGCTCCAAGTGGAGAGTCAAAGAGAGGCGAAACCTCTCTTACATAACTGTCCCCCTCTCCTTTCAAGGAGAGGGGGACACAGGGGGGTGAGGTAGATAAATAATCTCATATAATATAAATCATACTCCGTGGAGAGGATACTTGATAAGTGGCGAAGGGATGATGTTACAATATGGGGGAGACAACACAGGTAATTCTTACAATGGCGGCATAGATTGAAGAAGAGTAGCTTACCACTGGCTCCTACCCGTTGCGGTAATACTGAATTCCGCTGGGGGGAGCGAACCTATGTTATGGGTATCTTAAACCTCAGCCCTGATTCCTTCTCCGGGGATGGGTTGAGCAGTAATGAGGCTCTAGTTCATGCCCAGCGCCTGGTGACTGATGGCGCCGATATTATTGATATCGGTGGTGAGTCGACCCGCCCTGGGGCAGCACCGGTATCGGCTGATGATGAGCTACAGCGGGTGTTACCGACTATAGAAAGGCTGGCTGGTGAGCTATCAATACCGCTAAGTATCGATACCTGTAAGTCGGAGGTAGCCAATCGCGCAGTAAGGGCTGGTGTCAGGATGATTAACGACATCTGGGGGTTAAAGCAAGACCCCGGGCTAGCTCAAGTAGCCGCCGAGCTGGGGGTACCGATTGTCCTGGTAAGCAATCAACAGAATACTGTGTGTCATGATATAATGGTTGAGGTCATTTCTAGTCTGGAGTGGAGCATTAGCCTGGCACTAAGAGCTGGGGTTCCCGAACACAATATTATTGTTGACCCGGGCGTTGGCTTTGGTAAGAGCGTAGAACAGAATCTGGAGATTATCCACCGTCTGGAGGAATTGAAAGTTCTGGGCCGGCCTATCTTACTGGGGACCTCGCGTAAATTTATGATTAGCCAGCCACCTGACCAGCGTCTGGAGGCGACGGCGGCGACAGTGGCTATCGGCATTGCTAATGGTGCTGATATGGTGAGAGTTCATGATGTTCCGCAGATGGTGCGTGTATGTCGAATGAGTGACGCTATCATACGAAGGAAGCAAGTTACAGACTAACATGGTAACGGTATATCTTGGTCTGGGCTCAAATATGGGAAACCGGCAGGAAAATCTGGACCGGGTGCTGGAATTTCTATCACAAAGGATGCGTGTGGAACGGGTCTCGTCGGTGTATGACACTGAGCCGGTAGGTAACACTAAGCAGCCTCGCTTTCTTAATCTTGCGTGTCAGGTTTCTACCGGGCTGGAACCAATGGCACTACTTACTCTGGTAAAAGGCATTGAGAGTAAGCTGGGCAGGTTATCCCACACCTCAAATCTGCCTCGCCCAATTGATATCGACATTCTGTTTTATGGTGACCAGGTTATTGAAATCCCGAAGCTGACTATTCCTCATCCCAAGCTGACTGATAGAGCCTTTGTCCTTATCCCTCTAGCTGAGATTGCCCCCGACATGGTACATCCGGTAAATGGCAAAACAGTGAAAGAGTTGGTGAGAAGCGTAACCAATGTTCAGGGTGTGCTTAAATTGGAAAATGAGTGAGGAAGAGAATGTATCAGATATCTATCGAGCAGCACTTTGATGCCGCCCACTTCCTACGAGGTTACAAGGGTAAATGTGAGGCATTGCATGGGCACCGTTTCCGAATAGTGGTGAAGATAAGCTCTGCGGTGCTTGATGACATTGGCATTGCCTATGACTTTGCTGATTTGAAGCAGCACTTGGGAGGTATTCTCGTCCGGTTTGACCATACCTGCCTCAACGATGTGCTACCATTTGATAAAATAAACCCGTCCTCGGAGAATATTGCCTCTGTAGTTTATGATGAGCTTAAGCCTAAGCTGGCAGCGGCAACGGTCTCAATATCCAGTGTTGAGGTTTGGGAGTCTCCGCAGACCGGGGTCAGCTATACCCCTGACTAGTCAGGCTGGTCTGGCGGCAGTAGATTAGGTATGGTATCCACAATAGGGTAGCTGACTTTGCACCTTTGGCAGAATAGGGAGCCGGTAACTATTTCCCGTTCATCCTCCTTCTCAATGCCAAGCTCTAGCTCCCCCTTGCACACCGGACAGACCAGAATATCCATTAATTCTTTTTTCATAGCTCAATTATACCACTAATTTAAGTTTCTCGAGGCGCGCAGTTCCTTAATTCTTCGGCTTAACTGAACGATTGATAGTTTTCTGGACTCACACTCGCTCAGAATTTGCTCCAGCAGCTTATCATCTCTCCCCTTGTATATTCGTTTGAATTTTAGTATCTCATACCACTGGCGAAAGCTGGCCCTTTTTATATTTTCCGCCCTTTGCTTCCCCAGGTAATACATTATTTGGGGATACCTTCTTGCCTCTTCCCAGTCTTTTGTTTTCCCACCAAACAAGTCTGGGCGAAGATCGTAAGCCATTCTGCGCCAAATAAGTCCCTTCCTGTCTGTGAATCCTTTGTCATCTACAAACTGAAGCACCTTGCCCACTTCATAACAGTACCATATATCCTTCTCTTTGTCAGGATATTTTTGGGCGATAGCTTCTATCTCCTTTAACGCCTCTTGGATTGCCTTTTCTACTTCTTCTTGTGTTAAAAGCTCATCTATGCTTTCAAGTTCTTTCCCACTGCCTAAGATAACCGTTGCATCAAATGTGTCAACTTCTATTTCCTTTCCACTATGAGGTGGACCCCATCCTTAGGACAGGATAGAGGCTATATTAAGAGTGGGTACCGCTATCCTCAAGGGGTCTGGTGCTAAAGATTCTACCATACCTGTGCTGGTGGCTTCTACTGGGGTTGAGGTGAATACCTCGGCCGGTGTCCGGTAGCCCAGAGC
>SDBU01007480.1_pt1 | contig 12580 bp, 12 predicted proteins | sample 2277071 | NCBI WGS metagenome assembly SDBU01 (sample SAMN10397929, study PRJNA504765) | marine sediment metagenome | isolation source: marine sediment core GS08_GC12, 126 cmbsf | place: Arctic Ocean: Gakkel Ridge, Loki's castle | collected 2008 | reverse complement strand
GTCATGGTCGGTGATAGCAATAATGGTTGTTCCAAGCTCCACTGATTTATAGACGACTTCTGCCGGGCTAAGGCGACCATCGGAGGCAGTAGAATGTATATGGAGGTCTGCCCTAGCCACTATCCCACTTCCCGATCGATTCGTTCAATGCTTGTTGCTCTACCACTGTCTTCAGCCACCTTAATCATTACCGCATTCAGGATTGTTTTTCCCTTCCCTACAGAAAGGCGATGGGGCATTCCGGTCAGAAAACGCTGAAGCACTGCTTCGATTTCATTACCTATGACTGAGTCCTTGGGTCCGGTCATACCTATATCTGTAATGTAGGCCGTGCCATGAGTAAGCAACTGGGCATCAATGGTTCCTACATGGGTATGGGTGCCCAGCACAGCACTGACCCTGCCGTCCAGGTATCGCCCCATTGCTACCTTTTCCGATGTTGCCTCAGCATGGAAGTCAACGATGATAACTGGTGACTTGTGTCCAATCTCAGCCAGCAGTTGGTCCATAGCTCTAAATGGGCAATCGAGATCGCCCATAAAAGTTCTACCCATCAAATTAACCACTATAGCCCGGCCCTTAGCTATATAGCCTTTACCCGGTACCCCCGGAGGATAGTTCAGCGGGCGCAGGATAGGCATTTCACTATCCAGGTATGGAATAATCTCCTTCTGCGCCCATATATGGTTACCTGTGCTCAACACATCAACACCAGCGTCGAGCAGTTCCTCGGTTGTAGCTGGGGTTAGACCTAAACCGCCGGCCGCATTCTCAGCGTTGGCTATAACCAAATCCAACCCGTATTGCCGCCTTAAGTCGGGCAAAAGCTTGCTTACTGCCTGCCTGCCAGGCTTGCCAATTACATCACCAATCATCAGTATTGATATACTACTTGGCATAGTCTACAGCTCTTGTCTCTCTGAGTACGGTAACCTTTATCTGCCCCGGATACTCCAGACCTTCCTCTATCTTCTTAACAATGTCTCGGGCAAGCCTCATTGCCCCCAGGTCATCAATCTCCTCCGGCTTTACCAGGATGCGGACTTCACGACCGGCTTGAATGGCAAACGACTTTTCTACCCCCTTGAAGTTGTTGGCTATGTCTTCCAGTGCTGTCAGCCGTTTCAGGTAGTTGTCCAGTGACTCGCGCCTGGCTCCTGGCCTGCCCGCACTAAGAGCATCAGCAGCTGAGATGATAAAACCCCAGGTGCTGGTAGTAGCAGTCTCACCATGGTGCTCGGCAATTCCCTGAACTACCTCAGGAGATTTATCCCATTGCTTAACGAGGTCAGCCCCTATAGCAGCATGACTGCCCTCCACTTCGTGGTCTACAGCCTTGCCAATGTCATGAAGTAGACCGGCTCTCTTGGCTAGGGCAATATTGGCGTTCAAATCAGCAGCAATCATGCCGGCGAAATGTGCAACCTCAATACTGTGGTCCAGGATATTCTGTCCGTAGCTGGTGCGATACTTAAGGCGACCAAGCAACTTAATTAATTCAGGGCGCAAGCCCGCGACTCCCACCTGGTATGCTGCCTGCTCCCCGGCGTCGTGCATGGTAGCCTCTACCTCTTCCTTGGCCTTGGCTACTACCTCTTCAATGCGAGCTGGATGGATACGGCCGTCAAGAATAAGCTTGGTTAAAGCCACACGAGCTATCTCTCGCCGCACGGAGTCGAAGCTGGACAGAGTCACTGCCTCAGGAGTATCATCAATAATCAGGTCAACACCGGTGGCATGCTCCAGGGCTCTAATATTACGGCCCTCTCGTCCGATAAGCCGTCCCTTCATCTCATCACTGGGAAGGGGAACACTGGATACAGTGGTCTCAGACACGACATCTGTGGCACAACGCTGGATTGCCTGGGACAAAATATCTTGTGCTTTCTTATCAGTATCCTCTTTTAACTTATCTTCCCACTCTCGAAGACGCCGTGAGGCTTCCTGCTGCATCTCAACTTCTATAGCTTCAAGCAGCTTTTGCTTTGCTTCAGCGCTCGACATACCTGAAATCAGCTCCAGTTGCTTTAACTGCCTGTCTCTGACCTCCCCAAGGTGAGCACGGATTGATTCTGTCTCCTTTTCTCTACTTGCCAGATTGCGATCGCGTTGTCCCACATCTTCTAGCTTGCGCTCCAGGGTTTCTCCCTTTTGAGACACACGGTTCTCCTGCCGCTGCAGTTCAGAGCGCCGTTCCCGATACTCTGCCTCCGTTGCTAACCTTGCTTTCTCTGCTTCCCCTCTGGCCGAATTGAGTACATTTTTGGATTCGGTTCTGGCTTCGGCTATCATCCTGGCCGCTTTCTTCTCAGCGATACGGATTTGCCGGTTAATCATCATTCTTCTGGAAAGAAAGGCAGCCATACCCCCGAATATCACGCCTATAACGAAACTAAAGAAAATAGCTAATACTACATCTATTCCCATTTTCCCCCCTCTTTCATTTGTAGCATTTCATTCGTGAGGGTACGCTATTTATAGCATACTACTCACTTTGCTCGTTTTGTGTCAAGGCAAAGTGCTATTTAGACTCGCTCCTGCCATATCCGTCCTACAGTTTGGTTTATTACCTCATAGCCAAAGCCACGCCGCTTGAGATGTGCACCTAATCGGCGGCGAAAGCCCTGGTAGTCAGAGAGAGGCAAAGTGCGGGCTCTGCTCGAGGCAGCTCTGTAGGCATTATCGGCATCATCAATGTCATCAATCACCCGGTATATGATATCGTCGGCCACCCCCTTTTGCCTCAACTCGTGCCTGATTAGCCATCGGCTGTGCGGTCTAAACGACTGGCGGTTCTCCTTCCAGAATTGGGCAAAAGCCATGTCATTCACTAAACCCTGCTCCCTTAGCCTGGCTATCACTGCCTCTACATTCTCACCATCAAAGCCACGCTGCTGAAGTCGCTTCCTCATCTCAGACTCACTCCGAGGTCGGTAGCTGAGGTAATGAACAGCGGCATTAAGGCAGCGGTGAAAGTGGTCAGACCTGGCCAGGGCTTCGATTTGACCGGCAGATAGCTCCTGGTCAACCTGCAGATTCTCTCTTAGCGTCACCTCAGCTTCCAGGCTAAAGGCGAACTTACCATCCAGGAATACGTTTACCCGTTTGCTTCGCCCTCTTCCGGCACGGATGGCAGTAATCCTCATCACAACTCGCTTTACCCTCCTTTTTAAAGCACAAGGCTGAGGTATAAGCCTCAGCCTTGTTTACGCTTATTTCCTATTAACTTATTTGTCCAAAATGCCCTTAATTGCTAGCTAAGGGTTTATGGATGGTGACGGCTGAGGCTCTAATCTGCTGCTCAAGCTCCCGAGCCATCTCAGGATTCTGGCTCAGGTATTGCTTGGCATTCTCCCTACCCTGCCCCAGGCGAATGTCACCATTGGAGAAAAAGGCGCCAGTCTTCTTTATTAGTCCCAATTCCACGCCCAGGTCAATGATATTGCCCTCCTGGCTTATCCCCTGGGCAAACATGATGTCAAAGTCAGCACTCCTGAATGGAGGAGCAACCTTATTCTTAACTACCTTGGCTTTTACATGGCTGCCTATTGCTTCGTTTCCCTGCTTGATGAGCTCAACGCGCCTTAAGTCTAACCTTACTGAACTGTAGAATTTTAAAGCCCTGCCGCCCGGTGTAACCTCAGGATTACCAAAGATAATTCCGACTTTCTCTCTTAACTGGTTAATAAAAATCACTGCTGTTCCTGACCTGCCAATAGCGGCGGCCAGCTTTCGCAGGGCTTGCGACATCAGGCGGGCTTGCAAACCAACATGAACATCGCCCATCTCCCCTTCAATCTCAGCCCGGGGTACCAGGGCAGCTACTGAATCAATCACTATTACATCAACAGCCCCACTCCTGACCAGTGCCTCAGTAATCTCCAGGGCCTCCTCTCCAGTATCAGGTTGAGAGATGAGCATGTTATCAAGATTGACGCCGCAATTGGCAGCATAGGTGGGATCGAGGGCATGCTCCACATCAATATAGGCAGCTATGCCTCCACCCTTTTGCGCTTCAGCAATTATATGCTGGCCTAAGGTAGTTTTCCCCGATGCCTCGGGACCGAATATCTCAGTTATCCGTCCCCTGGGAATGCCTCCCACACCTAAGGCAAGGTCAAGCGCCAGCGAGCCGCTGGGAATAACTTCCACCTGTACCTTGCTAGCAGCCTCCCCCAGCTTCATCACTGCACCTTTGCCAAACCGCTTTTCAATCTGGTCAATAGCCAGCTCTAGTGCCTTGTCTTTCTCCGTGGTCATATTCGCCTATTTGCATCATAGCACAAGTAACCTACCAAAACAAGCAAAAATGCCTGTGCTGAAAGCCGAGTTTAAGTGTAGTTTTGATAAACTTTGCCCCTGGGGAGGGGGTATGGTTGAGCCTAAAAGTCAGCCACCGGGGGTGACTGGCGCTTATGCTTGGCGGCGGCTATCATGGATTCAATTTTCCCTCTCAGCTCATTGCTGACTTCGCCGGTAAGCAGATAGCGGTCAAGTTCCTCATAGCTGAGCCCCAGCTCGCCTTCATCGGTTTGTCCCTCCCATAAACCAGCCGAGGGGGGCTTGTCAATGATTTGTTGTGGAATGTCCAGGAAGCCTGCCAGCTCCTTTACCTGCCCTTTGACCAGATTTCCTAAGGGTAAAATATCTGCCCCGCCATCACCATACTTGGTAAAATAGCCGATGGAAAGCTCGCTTCTATTACTGGATCCAGCCACCATGTATCCAAGTCTATTGGCAAAGTAATAAAGGGTGAGCATCCTTAACCTGACCTTGAGGTTGGCTTCAGCTCGCTGGCTCACACCAGGGTTTATCTCATTACCGGGCAATGCCTTGAGCAGGGTATCGAAAACACTGTCAAGGACCACCATTTTGGTCGGGAGAGAAAACTTGGCAGCTACAGCCTGGGCATGTTCCATATCTTCCTGTCTGCTGTGGCAGGGCATAAAGACCCCAAGCGTGCTTTGTGGGAAGGCGCGCTGACACAATACTGCTAACACTGAGGAGTCAAGTCCACCACTCATGCCCAATACCGCCCCCTTACACCCACAGGGCGAAACACTTTCCCTTATCCACGAAATCAGCTTATCAGCTAGCTGCTCTGTATTCATAAACTTATGTTGTAGTATACTATCCTATAGTCGCTTGGTCAAAAAGTTAGATTCAAAATGTCAGCCGACCTTATCTTTAAGAATGCTAACGTGATAACTCTTGACCCGAGGCAGCCTACCGCTGAGCTTGTGGCAATCAAGGGCAATAAAATCTGCCTCGTCGCCACTAGCGAGGAGCTGGAGTCAGCCACGGGAGCCAGGACCAGGATAATTGACTGCCAGGGTAAAACGGTGGTGCCCGGCTTTAATGATGCCCACTGCCATATCCTTTCCTTTATGAGGAAACTGCTCAGTCTCGACTTGAGCCCGTCATCAGTCGGCTCCATCGCCGAGATAAAAGCGGCTATCCGCCATCGAGCCGAGCGCACCCCGTCGGGCAAATGGCTCACTGCTACCGGGTATAATGAGTTTTATCTTGCCGAAAAACGCCATCCCAACCGATGGGATATAGATGAGGTGGCACCTCAACACCCTGTAATCCTGGTTCACCGCTCCTTGCACGCCTGTGTGCTTAACAGCCGTGCCCTTTCCCTGGCTGGCATTACCGGGGAAAGCCCGGAGCCAGCGGGTGGACTGATTGATAGAGACCTCAACACCGGAGAGCCAACCGGTATTCTGTTTGGGATGCTGGGCTATATCAGGGAGCAGGTGATACCGTCTCTAGCCGAAGACGAGTTATCTGAAGGTGTAGCCTTGGCCAATCAGCACTACCTCTCTTGTGGCATTACCTCTCTGCAAGAGGCTACAGTCAGTAACAACTTTATTCGGTGGCAGACCTTCCACCGGTTTAAGGATAAGCTGAAAAGTCGGGTATCTATGATGTTTGGTATCGATGCCCTGAGCCAGTTTCAGGAGGCAGGTTTGAAAGCTGGCTCAGGCGATAGCTGGCTGAGTCTGGGTGGGGTGAAGATAGTGCTGGACGAGACCACCGGTCGACTCCAGCCACCACAGCCGGAGTTAAACCGGCAGGCACTCGGTGCTCACCGGGCTGGCTTTCAGCTTGCCATCCATGCCGTTGAGCCGAGCACGGTGGAGGCAGCCATTGCTGCCCTGGAATACGTTCGTAGCCATTTTCCCCGGGCTGGTCGGCGCCATCGCATCGAGCACTGCTCTGTATGTCCTCCCCCTCTACTCGAGCGCCTGAGCAAGCTTCAGCCCGTCGTTGTTACTCAGCCACCCTTCATCTATTACAGTGGAGAAAGATATTTAGCTGAGGTGCCGGCCAGTCAACTGCCGTGGCTATACCGAATTAAGTCCTTCTTCAATAGTGGTCTGGTTGTTGCCGGAAGTTCAGACTCTCCCGTAGTCCCTGATAACCCTCTGGTCGGAATATATGCTGCCGTTACCAGACGGGCTGAATCGGGGCAGCAGCTTCTATCTCAAGAATGTATCTCGGCTGAGCAGGCCCTAGCTATGTATACCATAAATGCCGCCTACGCCTCTTTTGAAGAAGGTGTAAAGGGCTCAATTACTCAAGGTAAGCTGGCTGATATTGTCGTATTAAGCAATGACCCCACCCGGTCTCCTCCGGAGCAGATAAAAGACATCCAGGTGGAGATGACCATTATTGGGGGTGAGGTGGTGTGGGAAGTTTGACTCGCTGCCCGAATAAAAGTAAACTATTTGTAGAGGGGAAAATGCCGATATACGAGTATGTTTGCCCTGGATGCGGTTTAAAATTCGAGCTACTGCGTCCTTTAAGTCAGGCTGATGCGGAAGTTCCATGTCCGAATTGCCGTAATAGCGCAGAGAGGAAATTCTCTGCCTTCGCCTGCTTCTCCAGGGATGATAACGGAACGAGTAGCCCTGTAGCCGGCACGGGTAGTTCATGCGCCAGTTGTAGCGTTGCTAGCTGTGATACCTGCGATATGTAATTGAGGTGTGGCATGTCAGCCACCATTTATCCCACACGAACCGGTATTGCCAATCTACCCCTGCATTATGGCAAGGCGCCACGCTGGCTATTTGACCGCATGGTCAAGCTCGCCCGGGAAATTACCATTGCCATTGTGGCTGACTTCGGCGCTGAAGAGATGCTGAGGCGGCTATCTCACCCCTACTGGTTTCAAGCCTTAGGCTGCATTCTGGGCTTCGACTGGCACTCAAGCGGCGTTACTACCACTCTGTGTGGTGCTCTCAAGGAAGGGATAAAGGGGCTGGAACGAGACCTCGGTTTATTTGTAGCCGGCGGCAAGGGCAAGACCTCAAGGAAAACCCCCTCTGAGATAGAAATATGGGGTGACACACTTTCACTGGACCCCGCCCCATTGGTATATGCCAGCCGAATGTCAGCCAAGGTAGATAGCTCTGCTATTCAGGATGGCTACCAGCTCTACCACCACAGCTTCCTGTTTACCGCTGGTGGCTCCTGGGCAGTTATTCAGCAGGGGATGAACGAAAATACCCGCTATGCCCGCCGCTACCACTGGCTGGGGGAAGCTGTCGGCAGCTTTGTCAATGAACCCCACTCCGCCATCCTCTCCGAGGCAAGAGGACAGGCACTGAACCTGGTTGCCAGTGAGAGCGACCCCGCCCGAACAACCATCACTGATATAGTCACCAATGAAAAGCCAGAAAACCTCTTAGCCGACCTCAAAAAACTGAAGACCCTGGACCTGCCTCCCCACCACCCGCTGGGTGTCCATGACCTCCACCCCGACAGCATAAGCAATATTTTACTCAGCACCTATGAGCGCCAGCCGCAGGACTTTGAGCAGTTACTGGGGCTGCGGGGGGTTGGTCCCAAGACTATCCGCGCCCTGAGCCTTATCTCAGAGTTAGTTCACGGGGTTGCCCCCAGCTACCGCGACCCCGCCCGCTACAGCTTTGCCCATGGCGGCAAGGACGGCTACCCCTACCCCGTCGACCGCAAGACCTACGACCAGTCAATTGAGCTCTTGCGGAAGGCGATAAACAAGACTAAGCTGGGAATTGGGGAAAAGAGGGATGCGATGGGGAGGTTAAATAGGATGAGGAGTAGATAAAACTTGTTTTAACCTTGGTAATCTACTATGAAATTCTCAAAGAGAAAATCCTTCGTTATCATTCCCGTCATCATTGTTGTCATCGTTGTTGCCTTGATAGGGTTTATCTGGTGGAATTTCAGGGCGGAAAGGCTAACCGACCTTCCCTCGGCTCCCCCAACCGCTGAGCCTACCATTGAAAACGGAATTTCGGAAGACTTGCCGCTGGCGGTGTCTTTAGCCAAAAAGCTGGAAATCCCCTGGGCTCTTGATTTCCTGCCTGATGGCAGCATTATTTTCACTGAGCGCCCTGGCAGAATAAGACTTATCCATGCCCAAGAAGGCTTGTTGCCAGAGCCTCTGTTGACCATTGACGAGGTCGCTCATCGTGGTGAGGGTGGCTTGCTTGGTATTGCCGTACATCCTGATTTCACCAACAACCACTTCATTTACGTTTATTACACGTATCAGGATAACAATAATCTGGCTAACAGGGTGGTGAGATTTAGAAAGGAAAATGAAACGTTTCTGGATAAGAAAATAATCATTGACAATATTCCTGCCGCCGCCATTCATAATGGTGGACGAATAAGATTTGGCCCAGATGGACTTCTATACATCACCACCGGCGACGCTTCAAGCCCTGATTCAGCTCAAGATAGAAATTCTTTAGCCGGAAAAATTCTGCGCCTGAAAGATGATGGAACCGCCCCGCTTGATAATCCCTTTCCCGGTTCTCCTGTTTATACCTTTGGACATCGAAATCCACAAGGCTTGGCCTGGGATGCTCAGGGGAGGCTTTGGGCTACGGAACATGGCTCCAACGCCACTGATGAGCTGAATTTAATCGAACCCGGAAATAATTATGGCTGGCCAATTATTCGTGGCGATGAAAAAATTAGAGGCCTTGAAGTTCCGGTGATTCACAGTGGTGGTGAAACCTGGGCGCCATCAGGGCTTGCCTTTTTAGATGGCGCTCTCTTTTTTGCTGGATTGCGCAGTCAAAGTTTGTATGAGGCAGTAATTGAAAATAAAACGGTTATCCTTCGCCGTCATCTAAATAAAAATTTCGGCCGATTACGTGACGTAGTTGTCGGTCCGGATAATCTTCTACATCTTCTTACCAGCAACCGGGACGGTCGCGGGATACCCGCTGCCGATGATGACCAAATCATCAGGATAAATCCTGATAAATTTTGAGCCTTCTATAAACCCTCAGAGGCAGTTCCGTTAAAGACGAAAAGGTAATCAAGAGCCCAGACGCGGAAAGGACAGATAGAGTTCTCCCAGCCTTGCAGGTATTGCCATAAGTCTGAGCTCATGCTAAAATTTTGACATGAGGCAGATTTACCTCACGGCATTAGTTATTGCTATCATTGCGTTTTCCGGCTGCGCTCAACTGCCAGCAGAAGTGCCGCCGACTTCTCCTCCAGCCCCTGTGCCTGTGCCCACGCCTGCAACTACGCCCACGCCACTGCCCACGCCAACGCCCACGCCTGCACCGATGCCTAGAGGAAATCCAGACCCGGACATACATGTGGATGTGTATAACTCTGATATGGTTTGGGCTGGCACTACGCTATTGCCAGACAACCATAATCGTGGCCGGCCCAGGGTAATAGAAGTGAATATGTTAGGGGAGATTGTCTGGCAATCTGCAGGGTTTGAACGGGATGCCTCTCCTGTCAGAGACGCTGACAGATTGCCCAATGGCAACACCTTGATTACTGGGACAACAAAGATAGTTGAAGTCACTCCTGAGGGTGAAATTGTCTGGCAGCTCACAATAAAAGGCGTAACTTTTGGAAGGGAAGATGCGGCAGGGTTAGGTTTCTATAAGGCTCAAAGGATTGGCATACAGAAATAGATGGGCATGTAAGACATGCAATCGTTCAGTGTGATAACCCCGGGCGGATTAGGCAAACCCTGGATTTGCCTATATAGCTATATTCTATAAAAGAGGGGGATGCCCATGTTGCTTACCCAGAGTGCCTTAAAATTTCTACCCATTAAATGCGCCGGTAACTTTTAGCAGCCTCGTTGAGAAGAAAAGCTCCTCAGTTTTCCCAGGCAAACAATAGCGCCTATTCTATGCCAACCCTGCCTCTTCCCTGACACCTTGGGCAGATTTCCAAGCCTAGTTTATCGGCACGTGTTGCCGGTGCCTTGGGATTGGCCAGGAAGGGGAGTTTCTTGGGTACTTTTCCTGTTCCCTTGCAGACCGGGCATTTAGACAATATCGCCATTCCTGTTACCCCACAGTGTTGCTTATTTTATGACATAAATAAGGTTAATAGCAGCGACAGAAAAGGTCATATAGTCATCCTTTGAATTATGCTCAGTAAGCTGCCCGAGACGTAACCTCACCTGAAAGCGGTGTTTTGCCGGGGGTCGCAATAGCCTGTTTATCGGCAGTAAGACATCAACTGTCTCCGGGGCAGAGGAAGTAGATTTGGTTAGCTCGAAGCCTGACAGATTGAAGTCTCCCCCTTGCAACGGGCGGGCGCCATAATCAACCTGTTCAATATACATATACGAATGGATAAGCCAGGGGTTGCCGACAGTGTCTTCGATGCGCAAAATCAGCTTTGCCTCCTTTATATCAGCACGAGCGAGGCCAGAGATATCAAAACTGAAAAAAGCTCTGGCGCCGTTGTTAGCAGCATTATCTCCCACCACCCAGGAAGTGACTAAATCCCCGGTGGAATAGACAGAGCCGCTTTCATCTGGTAGTGGGTCAAGGAGCACTGTTATTTGTGGGGTTCCTGCAATAATCGTCAGTTGCTTCTCCGCAGTTCCACCCTTACCATCATCAACGGTGACACCGATTACGAATTCTCCATCAGCGGCTGGTGCTTTCCAACTGATAACTCCTTCTGCCCCGCTGAAGGTGCCACCGTTGGCTGACCAGGTATAAGACAAGGTATCGCCATCAGGGTCGGTGGCCGTACAGGTTATGGTTGATTTCCCGCCCAGCTCAACCTTTCCTGGCTCAGCAGTAAGAGAGGCGATGACCGGGGGTTGATTACCGGCTGGTGGCGACGGAGGGGGTGCCGGTGTTGGTGGCGCTGGAGAAGGTGCTGGCGGTGGAGGTGGTGCTTCAGAACCACCGCATGCCAGTAAAGGCATAGCTGCCAGTAATATGGCTAGTGCCGTAAAGCACAACTTGATTAAAATCTTCAACAGTTACTCCTCTGTTTAAAGCCCAGATTCTCAAGAAAAGTATACTTCGCTCCTGTAATTTCGTCAATGCGGTCTTCGTCTGATTATAATCATGGTGTACCCTTACTCTTGGCGAGCAACAGGTAGCCGCCAGCTATGCCTCCCAAAATTACGGCTAGCCCGGCTGTTGCCAGCGCACAGAATAAAGCCGCATCATACCAGAAACCACTGGGAAAAAGCATTATCAGGTAATCTTTGGTTGGGTCGAGCTGCCATAGCTCATTAGTGAAGCTTATCAGGTGAAACTGTAGAAAGAGCTGGTCAAAGTTCAGCAGCATCCCCAGCTCCAGAGCCAGCATCAGGGCTAAAGTAACACCACTCCCGGTAATCATCCCCCACACCAGCCGCCGCCTGTATCCTCTCTTCTGCCAGAAGAGACTAACCCCAGCATAGCCCAAAGCGTAAATCAGTGTCCCAAGTAAAAGATAATAATCCAGCCAAATCAGTCCCTTTACATCCCTGAGATGGGCTACCTCACGCTGATTAAATAGGACAAAGGACTTGCCATCCTTTACTACCGTAATAGAAATATACTCCTCATCAGAGTTAAAGTAGCTGATTAGCCCGGCGGCTGCCCTATCCAGCTCTGCTTCAGCCAGACCGATAGTCTGGCTGACATCGTATTTATGGAAGCCATATTTATATAGCCATAGGCTATTCACTGCCCAGCCCAGGCTAGCTGCAATCAGCAGGATGGGCAGACACAATATAAATAACCATTTAGCAGAAACACCCAGAACCTTCAATTTTGCCCCTATCAAGATTGTACATGGTTCAGGCAAAAAAGAATAGTATTTTATCTGCTTCACCTCCTTTATCCTCCTTTCTTTCAAAGGAGAGGGGGTTAGGCGGTGTTGCCAGGCGGTCACAAATATTTATTGCCTGATTTATGAACCTTCACGGTTGAAAATAATACCCCCAGAAACCGACTCTGTGCTATAATTTAGCCAGACACCGACTTAGGAGATGTCATGTTCACTCACCTCCATATTCATACTGAGTTTAGTCTGCTTGACGGCATGTGCCGTATCCCTCGTCTGGTTGAACAGGCCAGAGAGCTGGGGATGGATAGCCTGGCTATAACCGACCACGGTGTTATGTATGGTGTTATTCAGTTCTATTTAGCAGCCAAGGCAGCAGGGATAAGACCCATTATCGGCTGCGAAGTTTATGTGGCTCGAGATAGCCGCTTTAGTCGCGTTGCTGGCGACAAAGATAGTTACCACCTCGTTCTGCTGGCTAAAAATCTGACCGGGTACCACAATTTAATTCAGATCGTTACTC
>SDBU01007479.1_pt1 | contig 12581 bp, 12 predicted proteins | sample 2277071 | NCBI WGS metagenome assembly SDBU01 (sample SAMN10397929, study PRJNA504765) | marine sediment metagenome | isolation source: marine sediment core GS08_GC12, 126 cmbsf | place: Arctic Ocean: Gakkel Ridge, Loki's castle | collected 2008 | reverse complement strand
GCTCCAGTGGCAGAGCGGATATGGCGTGGTGAGTTTCGGGAGCAAGGACCTTCAATGGGTGGTGGCCTACGTCCGTGATCAGCGAGAACACCATTCAAACCACACCGCGATCGATCGGCTGGAGCAAGTCGAGCCGATGTAAGCACGCTAAAGCGTGCTGGCTTGAGGGGGGGGAGTTTGGACGAGCGGCCCGGCGGTAAAACCGCCGGTCTATTCCGGCCTTCGGCCGGGCAAAAGACCCGTGAACGGGCCTCAACCCTTCGGCCGGGCGGACTCACTCGGGGGCCAGAAGAACGCGGCGGGCATTTTGCTTCCATCGGGCGGGGTGATCTGGTAAGTGCTTTTCCATGGGAGCTTTCGAGATCGTGGCGGGGTTGCTGGTGCTGGCGGCGGTTTTCAGCTACCTCAATCACAAGTTGTTCAGATGGCCGTCGGCGATTGCCCTGATGGTGATGAGCCTGGCGGTGTCGCTGACGCTGATCGCCCTGGGCTCGGCCGTGCCGTCGCTGATACGGGCGGCGGAGGACCTGTTGGGCCAGCGGGTCGACTTCGGGGAGGTGCTGCTGCACTGGATGTTAGGCTTCCTGCTGTTCGCCGGGGCGCTTCACGTGGACCTCAACGACCTGGCCAAATACAAGTGGTCCATCGGCACCTTTGCCACGGTGGGGGTGGTCGGCTCGACCGCCCTGGTGGGGGCCGGCGTGTTCCTGCTGGGCGGCTGGCTGGGGCTCGGCCTGCCGTGGATGCACTGCCTGCTGTTCGGGGCGCTCATCTCGCCCACCGACCCCATCGCCGTGCTGGCGGTGCTGCGAAAGGCGGGGGCGCCCAAGGGGCTGTCGATTCGCCTGGCCGGGGAGTCGCTGTTCAATGACGGCGTCGGTGTGGTGGTGTTCCTGACGATTCTCGCGGTCGTCGCCGCCGGCGGCGTGTCGACCTGGACGGTTCTCCGCACGCTCGCCACCGAGGTGGCCGGGGGCGTGGCGTTCGGGCTGGCGCTCGGCTACGTGGGGTACCGGGCCCTCAAGGGCATCGACCGCTACCAGGTGGAGGTGCTGATCACGCTGGCCCTGGTCACCGGCGGGTACGCCGCGGCCGGGAAGATGCACGTCTCCGGGCCGATCGCCATCGTGGTGGCCGGGCTGCTGATCGGCAATCATGGGCGGCGACTGGCCATGTCGGAGAAGACCCGCCGGCACCTGGACGACTTCTGGGAACTGCTCGATGAGATCCTCAACGCGGTGCTGTTCGTGCTGATCGGCCTGGAGGCGGTGGTGCTGACGCTGTCGGGGGAGGCGCTGCTGGCCGGGGCGCTGGCCGTGCCGGTGGTGCTGATCAGCCGGATGATCTGCGTGGGCGCGCCGGTGATGGTGCTGTCTCGCCGCCGCCCGTTCATCAAGGGGGCCACCGTCGCGCTCACCTGGGGCGGGCTTCGCGGGGGAATCTCCGTGGCGCTGGCCCTGTCGCTGCCCAAGGCCCTCGTGCCCGGCCGGGAGGTGCTCCTGACGATGACGTACGTGGTGGTGGCCTTCTCGGTGCTGGCCCAGGGCCTGACGATCGGGCCGCTGGCCCGGTCGATGGCGAATCGCGGCGCCGGCCCGTCCCCCCGGGAAGCTGAACCCGCATGAGAAAGGGAGTGCGCATCGTGCTGGTCGTCGTAGCCGTCGCCGCCGCGGCATGGTGGTTGTTTTGGCTGACGCCGTCGCGCGGGGGGCAGCGGCCCGATACCATCCGCTTCGGTTTCTGGGGCGACTACCAGGAATACCGGATGTGGCAGCGGATCGTCGAGCGGTTCGGCCGTGAACACCCCGAGGTGCACATCAAGCTCGAGTACGTCCCCGGTGCCGGCGAGTACCGGCGTAAGCTCACCACCTGGCTGGCCTCGGGGGCCGGGCCCGACGTGATGCTGCTGCAGGATGAGCCGTTCCCGCGTTACATCGCTCGCGACGGGGGCCGCCCGCCGGTGCTGGTGGACCTGACCGAGATGATCGCCGGCCGGCGCTTCGGAGAAGAGTTGGCGGTGTCGCGGGCCGATTACGACGCCACGGCCTGGCGCAGTTTCGGCCAGGACGAACCGGACGGCTGGCGCCAATACGGCCTGCCGGTCTTCGGCGGCAACAACCTGATCTTCTACAACCGCCAGTGCTTCCGCCGAGCGGGTGTCGAGCTGCCGGACAGCAGCGGCGTCGACCGGACCTGGACGACCGGGGAGTTTCTGGCCCTGTGCGAACGTCTGACCATCCGCCGGGAGATCGACGGCCGGATGCGGACGGTGCAGTGGGGTTTCGATCGTCCGGCCGGGTGGCTGTACTGGCTGCCGTTCATCTACGCCTGTGACGCCCGGATCCTCGACGACGAGCGGGGGGCCTTCGCCTTCACCGACGACGGGGCGCTGAAGGCGCTGCAGTTATGGGACGAGCTGCGGCGGCGCGGCGTGGTGCCCGGCGGGGGGGAGTTGGGCTCGATGAGGCAGAACGTGGCCTTTCTGACCGGCAAGGTGGCCATGGTCTGCCAGGGACCGTGGGCCATGCCGTTTTTCAACGAGGCGAAAATCGACTACGGGGTGATGTTCCCACCGGTGTCCCCCACCGGCCGGCGGGGCACGCGCGTGACGTGGGATTGCGTCGCGCTGGCGGCGCGACTGGCCGACCAGCCGGCCCGCCTGAAGCTGGCGTACGAGTTCGCCCATTTCGTCGCCTCGCCCGAGGCGGCCAGGATCGTGGCCGAGGCGCAGCGAAGCGTGCCGGCCCATCGGGGTGGCGTGGCGGGCTTCGGGGCCGGCAGCGACCCGACCCGGGCGGACAAGTTCATCCAGGCGATGGCCTTCGCCCGCATGCAGCCGATCACGATCCACTGGTCGGAGATGGATGAGGCCCTTCGGGCCAGCCTCGGCCGGCTCACGCGCGGCGCCATGACGCCCGCGGAGGCCCTGGCCGACATGGCCGAGCACGTCGAGCCGCTGTTCGGCCCCCCGTCCGCCCCGCCGGGGGATCGGCCATGAGCGACCCCACGCCGAACAGGCTCGGCCGGGTGCGCCGGTTCTGGCGCCGGTATGGGGCCGGGTATATGTTCGCCGGGCCGTATCTTCTCGGGCTGGCGGTCCTGCTGGTCGGGCCGCTGCTGTACAGCCTGGCGCTGAGCTTCACCCGGTGGGACGGCATCGGCGGGATCGGGCAGGCCCAGTGGGTTGGCTGGGCCCACTACCGTCAGATGCTCTCCGGGCAGGACGTGCGGTTCACCAAGGCCCTGGCCAACACGCTGATCTACTCGCTGTTCGCCGTGCCGCTGGGGCTGTGCGTGTCGCTGGGCCTGGCCATGCTGCTGAATCGCAAACTGCCGGGAATGGGAATCTTCCGAACGGTCTTCTACCTCCCTCACGTGGTGGCCGGGGTGGCGACGGTCATGATGTGGCAGTGGGTGTTCAACCCCGACCTGGGGCTGATCAACTCCGCCCTGCGGGCCGTGGGGGTCGACACCGACTCCCACCCGATCTTCCAGTGGCTGTACAGCCCCGCCGGGTGCAAGCCGGCGCTGATCGTCATGAGCCTGTGGGGCGCCGGCGGGGCCATGCTGATCTTCCTGGCCGCCCTGCAGAACGTCCCCCAGCGCCTCCACGAGGCCGCCCGGGTGGACGGGGCCGGCTGGTGGGCGAGGTTCCGCCACGTTACGCTGCCGCAGATATCCCCGGCGATCTTCTTCAACCTGGTCATGGGCATCATCCACTCGCTACAGGTGTTCACCCAGGCGTTCCTGCTGTACAGCCCGCAGCAGGACAACGCCCTGCTGATGATGGTGGTGCAGATCTACTACGAGGCGTTCCAGTTCAGCCGATTCGGCTACGCCTCGGCGATGGCGTGGATCCTGTTCGTCATCATCATGGCCCTGACGGCGCTGGTGCTGTGGTCCAGCCGCCGGTGGGTCTACTACGAAGGGGGGCGGTGAGCGTGAGTGGCGTAGGCTCGTCATCCCGGCCGAGGCGACTGACCGCGGGCAACGTGGCGGCGCTGGCGGTGCTGCTGGGGCTGTCGGCGACGTTCCTGTTCCCGTTCATCTGGTCGATCTCGGCCAGCCTCAAGCCGCTGGGGCAGGTGTACGAGTACCCGCCGACGCTGGGGGTGAGCGATCCGCAGTGGAGCAACTACCCCGAGGCGCTGGGCAAGCTCCCCTTCGGCCGATTCCTGCTGAACACCGTGATCATCTGCATAGCCAGCGTGGCCGGGCAACTGCTCACCGGCAGTATGGCCGGGTACGCCTTCGCCCGGCTGAAGTGGCCGGGTCGGGACGTGCTGTTCATCGTGCTGCTGGCCGGAATGATGCTGCCGGCGCAGGTGCTGCTGATTCCGCATTTCGTGCTGTTCAAGCACCTCGATTGGGTCAACACCTACAAGCCGCTGATCGTGCCGAGTTGGCTGGGCGGGTCGGCGTTCTTCATCTTCCTGTTTCGCCAGTTCTTCCGGGCCGTCCCCGGCGAGCTGGTCGAGGCCGCTCGGCTGGACGGGGCGGGGGAATGGCAGATCTACTGGCGAATCTTCCTGCCGTTGTCCAAGCCGGTGCTGGTGACCGTGGCGCTGATGAGCTTCGTGGCCCACTGGCAGGCGTTCATCGGGCCCCTGATTTACCTGAGCGACTTCCAGCGCTACCCGGTGAGCCTGGGCCTGCGGATGTACCAGTCGCTGGAGGGGTCGTTCGTGAACCTCCTGATGGCCGCCAGCCTGGTCGCCACCGTCCCGCTGGTGATTCTCTTCCTGCTGGGCCAGCGTTACTTCACCCGCAGCCTGCTGCTGACCGGGAGCAAGGGGTAGCCGCGACGGCCTCGACCGCCGCCCCGGGGGAAAAAGCGAGCCGCCCCGATCGCTCGGGACGGCTCGGTCGCGAAGTAGCTGCGCCGGGTAAGGCGCGGTTTGGCTCATCGGCGACGGGAGCCGCCGCTGCCGGACCGTCCGCGGGAGCGACTCCCTCGTCCGGAGACGCCACCGCGTCCGCTTGGGGCGCGGCTGCTGATCGTCGGGCGCCGCGATATCGACGGCCGGCTGATCACCGGGGGGCGCCGCGTCACCGGCGGGCGACTGCTGATCGTCGGACGCCGCATCACGGTCGGGCGGCTAATCACCGGCGAACGCTGCGGTATCGGCGGGCGGCTGCCGATCGTCGGACGCCGCGTCACGGTCGGGCGGCTAATCACCGGGGACCGACGGATCACGGGCGGGCGGCTGACGCCTGGGCTGCGACGGATCACCGGGGGCCGGCTGACGCCTGGGCTGCGATGGATCACCGGGGGGCGGCTGACGCCCGAGCGGCGATGGATCACCGGGGGCCGGCGATGGATCACCGGGGGCCGGCGATGGATCACCGACGGGCGATGATGGATCACCAGGGGGCGACGATACACCGGCCGACGATAGTGACCCAGGCGATAATGGGACCCCCAGTAGAAACTGAACACCCACGAACGGTAGATCACCGGAGGCCGGTAATACACAGGCCGGCGGTAGGTAACGTATGGATAGGCCAGGCGCCGGCGGATTCTCCGGGCCGCGTCTTCCGCCTCGTCCCGCACGTCGTCTTCCTCATCGTAGATGGCGGCGTAGTCCAACGCCTCCAAGGCCTCGTACCCGCCGATTTGCCCCAGTTCCTCGGCGGCATCCTCGCGGTCGTCGTCATCCCGGGCGTACAGAAGCACCTGGACGAGGTAGTCGGTCCGGGTGACCACCGTGTCGTATGATGCGGCCCCCGCTATCGACGGCCCGCAAAGCCATGCCAGTGCGGCCAGGACCACAGCACTTGTCAGTCTTGTCGCTTTCATCGCTGTCTCCTTTTCCTTTCACAATTGCCTTGCCGTTTCAGTTGATTCAACTGTCACTCTGAATGACAGGTCGGCCGTGGGGAGGTTAGGCGGCAACGGCGAAATGTTTCGATGACCTCGGTTGCCACCGGCCCGGTTCGCGGCGCGCAGGGCCGCGGAGAAGACCCTGTCGAGGGGTCACCTGATCCCCCCCCGGGTGAAAAAAACTTCCGGAAAACTAAATCCCTCTGCTGTATGGTCTTAGGTATTGCCGAAGAATACAATGATAATGTGAACGCCTGCGGCTGCCAGGACGGGGCCGGGCGAGACGATGCAGGCGGGCATTTCAATGGGCCGATAATGGCCGCCGACCGGGCGACAGAATGGCATCAGTATCGCAAGTACTGTAAACGTATATAGTTAGGTTCAGATAGGTCCTTTTTATTGATCTGCTGTTGGCGAGTTGGCGTGCTCGGAGCACGGCGGCTGGCGGAACTTGATCAAGGAAGGGATGAAGATGCACACGGTGACGAAGAAGGAACTCATCGATCGCATCGCCGAACAGACCGGGAGCAAACGGGTCGTTGTCAAACGCGTTGTCCAGAGCTTCCTCGACAGCATGATCGAGGAGCTTGGACACGGTAACCGTTTGGAATTCCGGGACTTCGGCGTCTTTGAGGCCAAGGAACGGGCCGCTCGCATCGCCCAGAACCCCAAGACGCTCGAACGGGTTCACGTTCCTCCCAAGCGGACGGTGAAGTTCAAGGTCGGCCGGCTGATGAAGAAGCGGTTGCAGGAAGGGTTTGCCGCCAGCATGGCAGCGCCGGCGACACCCCCGGCGCCCTCAACTCCTGCGCCGCCCCCGCAGCCGTTCGGCGGCATCGGCCAGTAACCTCGCCCGCCTCTCGGATGGGGGAGGGCCGGGGTCGCTCTACCCCTGCCCCCCCGTTGGGCCGCCGGCGCAGGCAGGTGCGGACCGTCTACCTACCGGGGCAGACTCCTCGATGATAATAACCCTCGACCGGACGCGGTACGCGCCCGAGAAGCCGGGCGAACATCCACGCCACCGCCAGCATTCGCAACGGCCTCATGGACCCGTCTCGCGGACAGACGCCCCCCCCTCCGCCTGCAGCCCCCGCCGCCAAAGCCATCCGCCCAGCACGCCCAGCATCGCCCCAGCCGGGAGGCCGATGAACAATACGGCCGCCAGCGCGGGGCTCAGTACGTACGTCAGCTCGAGGGGCAGTTGAGGGGAGCCGAGGAGAATCGTCAATCCCACGTGTACCACGCTCGCCGATACTCCTCCCACGGCGGCGCCGACCAGCGTCGCCAGCACCATCGGCCGTTGAATCCACCGGCCGGCCCGGTCGGCCAGACGGGTCATCATCAGGCACCACACTACCCCGCACAGAAGCCCGCTAACACCCCCCAACCACAGCCCGGGCCCGATGCCCAGCAAGCTGTAGTAGAGGACTTGCGAGAGAAACCCGAACGTCGCCCCCGTGCTCACCGCCTCCATACACATCATTATCATGACGAAAGTGATCCGTGGCGCCCTTTTCTTGTCGTCGTCCATGGTGCCGGACCTCCCTGCTCTTTCGGCATCTGATGTTACCGCCTCTGCGGCCGGCTCACAAGAAACTCGCTCACCGCACCTGCTGAACCATGGTCGGCGTCCATGCTCTTCTGGGGCGAGGGCGTCCGGCCCCTTGCCGGGGGCCCGTCGGACACGTAAGGTTCCAGTGGCAGCTCGTTATCGGTGGCGGGCGGGAGTCCACTCGGCATCTCTGCGATGGAAGGACCTGGACCATGATACGGGCAACGCTTGCGTTCGGTGTGCTCACGGCCGTACTGGGCGTCGGGTGCAGCCAGACGACGATGACGCGTTTCGAGTACGGCACGATCACACTTGCCGTCGGGGGGAGCGTCCGTGGGTCTGTCGGTGGCCAGGCGCCGGCGTAGCCCTTGGGGGTGGTCAATAGCCAGTGTAACCGTTCACAGCAAGATCGGTCGACCCGAAGGGCCTCATGGTAGCCACGGGCGCGAGCCCGTGGACGGTCGCCCCGAGACCGGGAGCCCCCACAGGGGGCGAGTCATGCCGGCCGGTCCGGGCCGCATGATTCGCTGCCTCCGGCAGCTCCGTTCGGCTGGTCGCCGCCAACCTACGGGCTCGCGCCCGTGGCTACCATGAACGCCTCGGGACCCGTGGTCAGCGTCCCCATGTCCCCTGTAATCGCTTCCTGAAATCGGTATCCACCGGTATGATAGTCGGTACGGTGGATGCTGATGCGCCAACTCGGACCTCGTGGAACGTCTCAGTCCTGGCCGCGTCTATGTTTCTGGGGTTGCTCGCCCAGGCGACGGTGTTGCCATGCCTGTGCCGGGCCGGCGATATCAAGATGGGTGTGGCGCTGGGGGTAGATGTGCTCGTTATGGTCCGCACCCTCGTTGCGATGCGGATCAAGGAGCAGGGCAAGGGGTGGTTGTTCTACGCGGCCCTGCCGGTCGCCATAGTCCCGGTTATCGAATTGACCGTGTATTGCTGGACATAGCGGCGCCCGCCATGTTCGCGCCTTTCCCGGCGAGGCTGCGTCTTACTTCGGCATCACTTCCTTGACCCACTCGGCATGGAGCTTTGCGAGGCGGGCGGCGATTTCGGGGTGTTGTTTGATGAAGTTTTCGCGCTCCGGCCGGTCGCCGGCGAGGGTGAGCAGCTCGCGGCCCTTGCTGCCGGCGCCGATGAGTTTCCAGTCGCCTTCGCGGACGGCCCACTTGTTGCCCCATTGCCAGTGCATCACCTTGTGGTGGGTGGGGGCGTTGGCATCGGCGATGATCGGCAGCAGGCTTTGGCCGTCGAGGGTGACCTTGGGCAGAGGCGCCCCGCAGAGGGCCAGCAGCGTGGGGTAGAAATCCGCGGCCGTGATGGCCTGGTCGCGGACGGCGCCGCTCGGCAGGCGCCGGGGGAAGCTGATCACCGCGGGCACGCGGATGCCGCCCTCGTAGAAGGTTCCCTTGTGGCCTTTCCACTTGCCGGTGTTGCCCCCGCCGCCGTTGGCGCCGTAGTTGACGCCCTTGGCCAGCCCGCTGACGTGGCCGTCGACGCGGATTCTGTAGTTCTCGGCCGAGTGCCCGTTGTCGCTCATGAAGACGATGATCGTGTCGTCACGCAGGCCCAACTCGTCGATCGTGGCGATCACCTGGCCCATCCGGTCGTCGGTGGTGGAGATTATCTTCGCGTACGACCGCCGGGGCATCGGCAGGTCCTTGTAGCGCTGGTCGAACTTCTTGTCGGCCTGTTCGGGGTAGTGGGGCACGTTGAAGGCCAAATACAGGAACCATGGCCGGCCGGCGTTGGCGCGGAGGAACCGCCTGGCCTCGCGGACACACAGGTCGGGGAAGTAGCTGCCGGTCTCGAATACCTCGGTCGTCCCGCGGTACAGGTCGTGGTACCCCTTGCCGTGGAGGAAGCAGTGGTTGTAGTTGTCGATGAACCCGTCGCGGATGCCGAAGAACTCGTCGAACCCCTGCCGGGTCGGCCCGTGGTCGACGTGGGCGCCCAGGTGCCACTTGCCGAACAGGGCGGTGCGGTACCCGGCGGCCTTGAGGGCCTCGGCGAGGGTGACCTCCTCGACGTTCATATTTCGGCCTTTGGGGCCCTTGGCGTTGCCCTGGACCCAGTTGTTGACGTTGGATCGCTGGGGATGCCTACCGGTCATCAGCAGGGCCCGGGCCGGGCAGCAGACGGTGTGGGCGTAGGCCTGCGTGAAGCGCACCCCCTTGGTGGCCAGGGCGTCCATGGTGGGGGTGTACAGGTCCTCCGAGCCGTAGCAGTGGGCGTCGAGGGTGCCCTGGTCGTCGGTGAGAATCAGCAGGACATTGGGCTTCCTGCCGGCGGCCTTGGCCTCGCCCCACAGCCTTGACGGCACCGCCAGGACGGCCGCGCCCATCCCCATGGCCTTGAGAAAACCGCGTCGGTCCATAACTTGCACCCTTTTTGAATGCCGGCTTGCTATTCGCGATGCCGGCTGGCATAATCTCTGCGGGATTGCCGCCACGGTGTCGATTCTACCGTTCCCGGCCGCGTCGTCAACGATGGCCTGCCGGGGCGTATCCGTGTCGGTCGGGGCGGGGGGGGGGAGAGGCCGGAAAACACGCAGCGCGGTTTTGACCGGCTGGTCGAATAGTGTATGATGGCGCCGGCTACGAGTAACTTGTGGTGAGATATTGCGATGATCCGACAGGCTGATGATACGTTGGTCGCCCCCGTCCGCCAGGTGGATTTCCCCCGGCGGATCGGCGAACTCAGCGACCAGCCCGTCTCCACATGCTACCAGTGCCAGCGATGCTCGAGCTGGTGCCCGGTGGCGGCGGAGATGGACTTGATGCCGCACCAGTTGGTTCGGCTGATCCAACTGGGGCTGCCCGAGCGAGTGTACGCCTCCCGCAGCATCTGGCTTTGTGTCGGCTGCGCCGGGTGCGGGGCCAGTTGCCCCAACGACATCGACCTGCACCGTATCGCCGACGTGCTCCAGCAGACCGCTGACGATGAGTCCCGGCGAAAGGCCTCGGCGCTGCGGGCGTTCGACCGGGCGTTCCTGGCCACCGTTCGCAAACGCGGGCGGGTCAGCGAGATAGGCATGGTGGTGCGGTTCAAGCTGTCCACCGGCAGGCTGCTGGCGGATATGAAACTGGGCTTATGGATGTTTCTTCGCGGCAAGCTCAAGCTCTTCGGCAAGAAGGTTCGCGGGCGGCGCGAGGTGCGCGAGATGTTCCGGCGTGCCGAGCGAGAGAAGGAGGATCGTTCGTGACGGACTTGGCGCTCAGTTATTACCCCGGCTGCAGCCTGGAGGGCACGGCCAAGGAGTACGACGTGTCGGCCCGGGCGGTGTGCGGCGCGTTGGGCGTGTCGCTGGAAGAGCTTCCCGACTGGAACTGCTGCGGGGCCAGCTCGGCCCACCGCACCGACGAGGGGCTGGCGGTGGCCCTGCCCGGACGGAACCTGGATATCGCCGTCGGCCTGGGCCGCGACCTGCTGATCCCCTGCGCCGCCTGCTACAGCCGCATGAAGGCCGCCCAGGTCGCCCGCGGCACCGAAGATGACCTCACGGTGGTCAACCTGCCGGATCTGCTGGCCCGGCCTGAACTGCTCGAGCGGCTCGGGGAGCGGATGGTCCGCCCGCTGGCCGAGCTGCCGGTGGTGCCGTACTACGGGTGTTTGCTGACACGCCCGGCGAAGGTGACCGGCTCGCCGACCCCCTTCAACCCGACGACGATGGACGACGTGTTGGCCGCCGCCGGGGCGGAAGTGAGGCGATGGAGCGACAAGACCATCTGCTGCGGGGCCAGCTTCACGCTGGCGGAGACCGATATCGTGCGTCGGCTGTGCACCGAACTTCGCGACGCCGCCGTCGAGGCCGGGGCGAAGGCCTTCGCGGTGGCCTGTCCGATGTGCATGGCCAACCTGGACACACGCCAGCAAGGCGACCCGGCCGTGCCGGTGCTGTACCTGACCGAGCTGCTGGCGCTGGCGATGGGACTGACGGATGTGCAGTCGTGCTGGGCGGGGCATCGGATCGATCCCCGCCCGCTGCTGCGTGAGTATGGATTGATCGAATGATTGAGCGCGTGGACAACCCGACCGGCGAGACCCCTCGCGGGGCCGTGATGGTCGTTGGCGCCGGCATCGCCGGCATGCAGTCGGCGATCGACCTGGCCGACGCGGGCTTCAAGGTCTACCTGGTGGACAAGGAAACCTCCATCGGCGGGCACATGGCCCAGTTGGACAAGACCTTCCCCACCAACGACTGCGCGATGTGCACCATCAGCCCGCGGCTGATCGACGTGGCCAGGCACGACAATATCGAGATCGTCACCGGCGCCGAGCTGATCGCCCTGGAAGGCGAGGTGGGGGACTTCACCGCCAGGCTGCACCTGGAGCCGCGTTACGTCGACCTTGAAAAGTGCAACGCCTGCGGCGACTGCGTGCCGGTGTGCCCGATTTTCACCCCGGCCGAGTTCGAGGAGGGCACGGCCGAGCGGACGGCGATTTACCGGCGGTTCCCGCAGGCCATCCCCGGCGAGTTCGCCATCAGCATGGACATCTGCTGCAAGTGCATGCGCTGCGTGAAAGTCTGCCAGCCCAAGGCGATCGACCACGACATGGTGGCCCACGAGGAAGACTACCGCGTCGGCGCGGTGATTCTCTCGGCCGGCTACGAGACGTTCGACCCCGCCGCGGCCGGGCTTTACCTGTTCGGCTCGGCCCCGAACGTGGTGACGAACCTCCAGTTCGAGCGGATGACCTCTTCCAGCGGCCCCACCGGCGGGGAGCTTCGCCGCCCCAGCGACGGGGAGCGGCCGCGACGCGTGGCGTGGATTCAGTGCGTCGGCAGCCGGGACGTCACGTGCGATCACGATTACTGCAGCGGCTTCTGCTGCATGGCCTCGGTCAAAGAGGCCGTCATGACGCGCGACCACGACAGCGAGTGCGAGACCACGATCTTCTACAACGACATCCGCGCCCACGGCAAGGGCTTCGAGCGGTACTACAACCGCGCCCGCGACGTGCTGGGGGTGGAGTTCGTCAAGTCGCTGCCGTCGCGGCTGACCGAGCGGACACGCTCGGGGAACGTGGCGGTGCACTTTGCCCGCGAAGACGGCCGGACCGAAAGCCGCGAGTTCGACATGGTGGTGCTGGCCACAGGAATGCAAATGGCCCCGTCGGCGCGGGCGCTGACGTCGGCGGCGGGAGTGCCGACCGACCGCTTCGGCTTCTGCCATCTGGACTCGCTGACCCCCAACC
>SDBU01007478.1_pt1 | contig 12581 bp, 26 predicted proteins | sample 2277071 | NCBI WGS metagenome assembly SDBU01 (sample SAMN10397929, study PRJNA504765) | marine sediment metagenome | isolation source: marine sediment core GS08_GC12, 126 cmbsf | place: Arctic Ocean: Gakkel Ridge, Loki's castle | collected 2008 | reverse complement strand
GTTTGCCCGGTATGTGCGAATTGTAGAAAAGTATCCAGATCAGGAAGCTAATATTCGGGGCTGGTTAAATCATCGGATTCAATAGAAGCGAGGAAGCATAATGAATATTTACAAATGGGTCTGTACTTATTGCTGGGAAGTGTCAACAACCCATGTGGGCGGTAAGCATATTTGCGGAAAATGCAGGCACGGTGATCGTATGCAGTTGATAGGCGCTGACAAATTCACCGACTTGAAACAAGCGGGGTTATAGAAATGGCTTTAGATTTAACGGGATTTGGTTCGGCTTTTTCTTTTGCACAGGGTATGATGGATCGCTTTTTTCCCAAGAAAGCTACTGAGGAAGAGAAACTTGCTGCCGTTACGGGCCTAGCCGAAATGATTGAAGACCGCGACACCAAAACGGTTGAGGGACAACGAGACATTATAGTCGCAGAGATGGCGCAGGGCGACAATTATACCAAGCGGGCACGACCTACTTTGGTTTATGTGGGTTTAGCCGCAATGGTGGTGAACAATATCGTCTTGCCCTTTGTTATAGATATGATTATGATTTTCTACGCTCTAAACCATTTCACCATAGAACAACTGAAGAAACTTTCGGAAGTCGGTGAGTATAATATGCCCACTGAATTTTGGATAGCCTGGGGTGGTGCTGTAAGTATTTGGTCTATTGGTCGATCCGCCGAACGGCGCGGTGCGATTGGCAGGGTACTTTCAATGGTAACGGGTAATAAATAAGGAGATAAAACATGGGAACATTAATCAGATTGTTTGATGCGGTTATAATATACTGGTCGGATATCAAAAGAATTTTCGAGTGGATGAAGGCTAATGAGGCCGATATAGCGGCTATGGCTGATTTTCTGAATCCACTTGATGAACCTCCGGCTTAAATAGCCGGGATCAGGACGGCGATTAAGGGCTAGGCGTAATCACTCCCCCGGCCAGCCGTCGTGAATCTGGCCTAATTCCCGAACAATCTCTGTTGGCCAGCGGCTTCCATTCTTTGGTGATGAATTCTAATCTGTTCATCTTTGGATTCTCTGGAGCCATCCAGGATAAATTTAATGCATGTACCGTGACCATTTTCGTTTATTATCCATTCCTGAGGATACTCGGGGTCATCTGTTCCGTACATTAAGGAGTTCAATAAGAGGATGCAGGCTTTTTCCTCGCCATATTGGGATACGCCGTCATCAAACATACAGCGGTCACAATACACGGACATAAAACCCATTCCCTCTGAGCCATTGGACGGCCTGTATAGTTTAAGCATCACTCCCACCTCTCCTTTCAATCCCAGCCCCTGTGCGGGTGTTAGTCAAGTTAATCCCCCTCACACTGGCAATGACCCATATCCAGGGCCGGGATTTCATTGTTGGTTATATGTGTGACCATACGACCGTCTTTAAGAAGGCCTGTAACGAATTCTATAATCTCATCTTGTTCATCCGGTCCATCCATCATCACGGCCACAACCTTTTTACAGCCGGGGCAGACCCCGATATAAGCTCCATCGTCAGGCATACTCAATCCTCCCGTGGTTTCTCGCACCGTTTAAATTTATAGGCCCAGCACCAATCGTTACGGTCCCAAGCATCCGGGCCGTGGATTAAAGTCCATAGACTGGCAAAAGACAAAATGGGGTTGTCGTAAGTTGGGAACTGATATTCTTGATTTTTATTGGGCCACAAATAATTTAACCATCGGCCATTTTCATCTTGTTCAATCCCCTCCGCAATCGCATCCTCATCCGAAATATCCTGAATCCGCCCAGCCTTCACGTCCAGGATTTCGAGCCAGTTCCGGGCAAGACTGCCGTACATATGGCGGCCAGCGAGTTTTTTATAAGGACTGCCCTTGCGGTCTAAAAACTTTTGCCATTCCTGATTAGTAAGGGCGATATGAAATTCTTTCGGTTGGTCCCCGTACCTAACAACCACTGTTTGCGGTCCTTGAGCATGTGACGTATCTACAATTTCATACCCCTCCGCCACGTAAACGATATCGCCGGGTTGGTGGGGGGGCTTGATTTCTTTTCGATTTCTGTCAAAATAAATCCACTTATCGTCCCTTCGTAGCACAAGGCCGTCAAAGTGTGGCTGCACCCTCATAATCCGGCGCGTTTGAGTTTTCAGGTCGGCCATGATTAGCGGGACCATCTGGCGGGTGAAGGTCATGGGCTTAGGTTTAGGGGTCATTTCTCGCTTTCCTTCAAGCACTGACGACAGGTTGTTGTCTTTGGTACGCGGCGTGTAAACCAAGACTCAATATGACCGCATTCTAATTCAAGCTCATACATGCCTCCACCGCTTCCCCTGACGAACCAGTGCTTTATAACTTTTTGACGTTTCATGAGGGTTCCTTTAACGGGCCGTGCGGCAAGGGCATCCAGTGAGTAGGATTAGCATTAAAGCCGGGATCCATATATATGGACCCGTTTGAATTTAAACAACTGATAAAAAAACCTTCAACTTCGTCCCACCATAAAACGCTCCTAGACGTATATATTGATGACCGTCTTTAGTCTTTATCATTTCTGGATCCGGTCTTTTACGGATATCCATTCCTGCTCAGATGGCTCGGGCGTGGGAGGTTGTTTAGACATTTCGCATCCTTGAGCAAAAAGGGGTTCATCGCTCACCTTCGTACAGGCCGTGCAATTAGCCACATAATCTTCATCATAAAAATGGCAGTTTTTGTCCGTGCATTCTTCATCCATCACTTCTCCTTAATATACTCGTATAGGGCCAGGGATACGGCGGCTGGCCGGGTTTCGGCTGTGCCTTTGACCTCAGAAAAGCCATATTCCTTTTTTGATGTATAGGTAGTTATCGCGGCTTTAAAGGTTCCGTCATTCATTTTATTGATTTTCACGGCATACTGAAAGGGCACGGTATCACTGACGCAAATCACATCCACCGCATCCAGGGCGTCTGAGATGGAGTCAACGGAGTTGAAAGTTTGAGAACAGAAATAACCATCTTTTTTATACCAAAATTTATCAGTAATATCAGGAAACGTACAATGCAACCCCGTCGCCTCCGCGATTACACGATTGATTTCATCCTTTTTGAGCGGGGTCATCACTTTCCCTCCTTAATAATCCACTATGAGCCAATAACTAATTAAGGAAATTGCTATTCCTATAATTACGCCACATAAAAATGATAAAATCATGATTCCTTACCCTTTCCCTATCTCAGGATGATTATATCTAAATGATTTTATTGCACAGAGCGTTCTATTGGGGAAATAATCCTTAATTTTTTCATAGGGAACATATGATTTACGTAAATCCCTTAGAAGATTTTTTTCTTTCTCTGTCCAACGTTCATACATCCTTCATCTCCTTTTAACTCGCCCGATCAGCCGACTTCAGGGCGGATAGGCGTGTTACAGTTATATCTATGTCCAAAATCGCTTTCCTTTTAAGCGTGGGTTAACTGCACGTCGGACTTGTGGGCCGCGTCTAAAGTGCTTCGCCGGTAATGAGCGCCTTTTCGCTAAAGACTTTCCACGCCCCGGCGCTCTTGTAGATTCCTAACCTATCCAGCTTGGCTTCGACCTCATCCCCGGTCAGGCCTTCAGAGGCCATGTACTGCCGGATTTTGTCACCGCCGGTTTTTAAGGGGATATCGGATTTATCGAAGAGGGCCTGCAACTCGTCATTGGGAAACCAGTCTTCGGGATTGTCGGTCATGGTCATATCGGAAACATCCCCGGCTTCACCTGGAAGAGCGATTTGTTCTTTGGTTTCCGGTCTCGAGTCCAGCGGCCACGGTGTTTCCGGATACAGCTTTTCCCACTTCGCAACCATTTCACCCCATAAGTCTGGCCAGCGTTCGAGGGCGGCTTTGATTGCACCCCTATTACCGGGCGTGTGAATATAGGTTGAATAGCCGGGATCCCGTAAATTGATCCATTCGGCATGAAAAGCGTTTTTATTATTTTTCTCATCGTCCGTGGTCGGCTTTCGGTCCTGGCCGGGATTCAAGTTCATTCTGTCTGATTTCTCGTAAGGCGTTTGCTTAAAATAATCGGTCAGCGCTTCGGCCTCGTCTTTGCTGAGGTCTTTAAATTTTTTAATACCTTTTGCATCTATAAGATATCGGCCCACAGCATCCTTTGACCAGCCGGACGCTAGGGCAACTTTGAACATATTCTTCTCTTGGGCCTGAGTTGCCGGCTTGGATTTCGGCTGATTTTTTTCTTGAAATGAATCGGGATCCAGCTTATCGGTAGGTATGTTAAAGAATTTCAGTAGAAAATACCGCTCAGAATAGGTCAAGGCAGATCCGAAAGCCTTAGATGGATCGTTTTGAGCGCCAAAAGCTGCAAACGAAACCGGGAGAGAATCGCCGGGATCTGTCGAATCCATCCAGGTCATTGTCATATCAAGCGCAACAAGGTATAGTTTTTTGCCCTTATCGTCTTGAGTTTCCACCAAACTTTTACCGGCTATGGATGGAATCAAGAGTACCCCTAATTCGTCCATTTTGGGCCGCAGGACGGCCAGGAGAGATGTTCCGGATACATATTTATATTGATACCCCTGAGTATCTTCCTGGGCGTAGGGTACGGCCTTCCTGAGTTCAATCAGTTTTTCATGAAGAGTCATAACCATTTCCTTTCTCTCGGTGGATTAAGTTGAAACGACCTCATCTGGTCCATTTCCTCATATTCCTGGGTTTCAAACCTCTTGCCGGTGCCGGCTATGGCTCGAGCCATGGTGCGTCCTACTCCGCGAATTATCCGTTGCTCTACGGGGTCGGCCGGGCCGTAGGGCCAGAGTTCGTCAAATTCCTCGGTCATGCCGCTTTCTCCTTCGCTTTAAGCTGAACATCAGACCACCAGCCCTTTATTCGCTTGTAAGATGTCCAACCCTCCACTTCATTCGGGAACCCTAGGCGTAAATTTTCAAGGTTTTGTATGTCGGCTTCACGAATAGCACTGAGTAACGCCATTTTAAAGCCGCCCAGCCTTATATTCATCCAGTCCCAGATAAACCTTTCGGCAGGGTTCAAGTCTTTAACGGGCATTTTCAAGCCTCCTTTATCTCTGGTATAGTGTTTCGATAAGTGCGGCCCTTATCCTCCTTGTCTCGTTTAACCGTCCGCAGAGCCAGGGGCCGTTTTTGCAGGCTACGAATAGCGGCCAGGGCTTCGGTGGGGGTGGGGTTCATGATTCACCCTTGGCCTTGGCGAGGGCCTGTTCAAGCAATCTTTGCGCCGTGTTTTCGAGATCAAACTTGTCCGAGGGCCTCATGTCATAGATAACGGCCAGCCCTGCCTCACAGGCCTCCACCAGCGCATCGTGCGAGTTCACGGCCCGGACTATGAGTTCGGCGTTGGCTAAATCTTCTTCATCGTTAGGCAGACCGGGAGTATAAGCAACTTCCCTATATTGGCCCTGTCTATTCTTTCCGTGTTTACCGCCTTTGATGGTTTTACAACCAAGATTTTTGTCATGTTTCCACGGCAATTTTGTATGTTTAGCTTCGGTCATGATTCACTCCTTTAGACCGGCCTCGGCCCCGGCTGGCCGGACCGTGAGGAGTTGTGGGCGTGTATCGCCGGACCCGGGGAATATGTGAGCTGGGCATTTGGAGGCATTAGTTTTTTGAAGCAATAAAAACACGATGTTGAGCGGCACAATCCGCATAAAGAGTTTCACGTAATTCTCCAAGTTCAACCAAGCGGTCAATCATGGCTAACATTTTCCAGGACTCCCCGGATAGAGGGCCGTTACTCATAAAATGACCCATTTGAAAGGCTCCGGCTGTTTCAAGAATTTCCTTTACCCAATCACGGGCTTTTAAAAATTCACGTTGTCCTTCATCGGTTAAGATATAGGGTTTTTCCGTCTCATAATTATAGGACATCCTTCATCCTCCTTTTAATTTAAGTGGGCCGGGGAGTTGGAGGAGGAGTTTAACGCCCCTCCAACCCCTCGATTGAGCTTGGAAATTAAAGCGCTCATGGACCGGCCCACGGTTGGCAAGCGCTCGTAAAAACGCCGACGCTCCACCTGCGTGAACGGCTACCCGCCCTTCGCTTGCCAAATTTTCAATTTCGAGATTCATGGTTTCTAAGATATTCTCTTTGTTTCGGGTTGTCAAGAAAATAATACATCTATGAAAAAAAACTTGACAAGGGGTTTTGCTTAATATATAAGAATCAATATGAAAAATAAAATAAAAACCTGGTTAACGGAAAACAAACGATCACAGGCTTGGTTAGCGGGAGAAATAGGCATTTCTCGACAGCGTCTTCACCTTGCAATGAAAGAAGCGCCTATAAGTAAATGGCCCGTTGGAGTCTGTCTTGCCATTGAACGTATCACTGGGCTTGAATTTAATGAAAAAGACTTACCGGGCTGGGAGGATTTTTAGTAGTGGATATTATTAAGTCGAACCAGAATTTACCAGCGACCGTGGATGAGCTTCACGAATTTCTTTTAATAAACAAGGAAAAGCTAAAGGCACACCAAGCAAAAATACGGGCGATCGATAAGGTCGGCTCGGCTCATGCCGCCAAAGAGGCTGCGCTCTTGGACGGGCAAGACCTGGCCGAAGTCCTTATTGACGCTGAAGCCAAGCTCGGGGAAATGCTGGCCGCGATACCAGACAAAGAAGCGAGTTCCGCGAAGGGAATCCGTTCACTTCCCCCCGGCATCACCAAGAAAGAATCCCATTTCGCACAAGAGATATCGAAGCACCCCGAGATAGCAGAGACAATCAAGGCTAAGGCCAGGGAAGAAGATCGACTTGTAACCTCGCGGGAAGTTTCAAGGGAAATACAGAAGGAAAAACGAGTGGAGCAAAAACAGAAGGAAAACCTTAGTCTCCCTGACGATAAATTTAAGGTGATATACGCTGATCCTCCCTGGAAATACGGCGACCAGTTAATCGAGGGGTATGGGGCCGCTTCTCACCATTACCCACAGATGAGTATTGACGAACTCTGTAAAATGAAAGTTTCTATCCTGTTAACAGATACGGCGGTTTTATTTTTATGGGTTACTTCTCCTCTTTTGGCTGAGTGCTGGCCCGTGATAGAGTCATGGGGATTTCAATATAAGGCCTCTTTCGTCTGGGATAAGGTAAAGCATAATTATGGGCACTATTCGTCGGTGCGCCACGAGTACCTATTTATTTGTACTAAAGGATCATGCCTTCCCGAATGGACGCCAGAGAATAGCGTGTTTTCTATTGAGAGAACGGGGCACAGTCAAAAACCAGAAAAATTTAGAGAATTGATTGACAGGATGTATCCATACGGTGAACGCTTGGAATTGTTTGCGCGCGGCGAACTGCCCGAAAACTGGCGAGCGTGGGGCGATGAGTCAGACTCTATATTATAAAAACCAATTAGCGGACGGGCTTGAATATCAAGACTTTGTGGCTGAGAAGCTTTATCATTTCGGCCTGCCATTATTCAATTATGCCAGTAGAAAATATCAGTTTGAATATGGCGAAAACAAGCTTGGGGTTGAAATCAAATACGATAAAAAGCTTGAGAAAACCACCAACCTTTATATTGAAATAGCAGAAAAAAGCAAATCAGAGATAGAAAATTATTCAAAATCTGGTATTTATCGAAACGACAACACATGGCTTTACGTTCAAGGCAATAAAAAAGTTTTTTTTATTTTCTCTAAAAAGCTTTTGAGGCAATTATTTGAGATTGGCAAATATAAAGAAATAGAAATTGGGATGAAAACGTCAAAAGGGTTCTTGATGCCAAGGGTGGATGCGGAAAAATATTCAGCTAAAATATGGCGTCATGAATGAAGTGGTATCAGCATTCAACCGACTCTCACGACGATCCGGATATTGCCGATGCCATGGATGAATTTGGGGATGCGGGATACAGTGTGTTTTTTATAATTCTTGAAATTTATGGCCGTGAATTTAACCACCTAAATGATGGTTGGTTGACCGTTTCCCAGACTTTTCTGCGACGGAAGCTCAGGAAAAGCTGGACAAAAGCTGAACAAATCCTCAACTTCTATCAAACAAAAAATAGAATATTCTACGAAACTGATGGTAATGAGGTACGTATAAATGTACCAAATTTTATAGATAAAGCAAGTAATTGGACTAAAAGGCCGAAGCAGGGCAAAAAGGCCTTACCTACAGAGGCACCTACAGAGGTACCTACAGCTAAAGAAGAAGAAGAAGAAGAAGAAAAGAAGAAGAAAGAACTAGAGCTGCCCGATTTTATTAATCCTGAGACATGGAAAGCGTTCAAAGATCATCGAAAAAAGATGCGGCTTATCATGACTCCACACGCCGAAAAACTCATCATTAACAAATTAATTAAATTTCATGAGGCCGGGGTGGATCCCAACGCCGAGCTTGATCGAGCAATAGAGCGAGGCTGGAGATCGGTGTTTCTGCCGAAAAATGAAGGATTATCCGAGGCTGACCAGATTAGGAATATGTGATGGCGAGAAAAATCGAAGGTCAAAAGGATTTATTTAATAAAGGTGAATGGTGGGAAGATGAATGGCAGGATATGCCCGAGTTTGTCCAGGAGGATCAATCGCCGTTTAAGCAATTAATAATTAGCTTTGCTACCCGGGAGGATATGGAGGCTTTTTCCAAATTAGTCGATCAGCCGATTTATACTACAACGCAATCAATATGGTATCCGCCCGCAGAAATAGGTCGAATGATGAATAAATTATATATTGGGACAACCGGGAAAGCCGATGAATCCTGAATATCCTCTATATATCATTTCCAAGGGGCGCTGGGAAAGCCGCCTCACAAGTAAAGCCCTTGACAGGATGGAAGTTCCTTACTTGCTTGTCGTAGAATCTCAGGAATATGATAGTTATATTAAAGAGGTAGGCCCGGAGAAAGTTATAATTTTAGATAAAAAATATCAGGAAGAATACGATACCTTTGATGATTTAGGGAATACTAAAAGTAAGGGGCCTGGAGCTGCGAGGAATTTTGTCTGGGATCATTCTATGAAGAACGGCCATAAATGGCATTGGGTAATAGATGATAATATATCAATCTTTTGTCGCCTTAATCATAATCTGAAGGTTCCGGTAGGCGATGGGACTATTTTTAAATGTATAGAAAATTTTTGTAATCGCTATAACAACGTATCAATGGCCGGGCCGAACTACTTCATGTTCGCTAAACGCAAAGACAGGCTACCTCCATATATCATAAATACTAGAATATACTCGTGTAATTTAATTAGAAACGATACCCCTTATCGTTGGCGGGGTCGGTATAACGAGGATACAGACCTATCCTTATGTATGCTCAAAGATGACTGGTGTACGGTACAATTTAATGCCTTTTTACAGTATAAAATGCCAACCCAGCAAATCAAGGGCGGTAATACCGAGGAATTTTATAGCCATGAAGGTACTCTGCCGAAGTCTCAGATGCAGGTTGATATGCACCCTGACGTTTCTCAACTAGTCTGGAAATTTAACCGTTGGCACCATCATGTCGATTATAGCGGATTCAAGAAAAATAAGCTGATTCGGAAACCGGGTTTAGTTATTCCTAAGGGCGTAAATAATTACGGCATGGAATTAGTTGAATTGGAGAAACAATGACTCTCTTCCGAGACGATCCGCTCATTGAGGATTGGTTCAAGGATTTATTTGCCGATCTCCTGGATTCTTTCCCTGGAACTACGGGCGGGCTCAAGCTGATGCCAAAATACTGGCATTCATTGCGGACTTTTAGGCCAGAGAATCTTAAACGGGCATTTATTCGGGCTACCGAAATATGTAAGTTTTTCCCGAAAGTCCCCGAATTGCTTGAGATCCAGGCTTCTGGGTTTGGAAGTCAGCCGTATACTAAGCCAAAAAGCGGGGCATACGATGATGGCCGGGGTGTGTATCCGCCTATTGGCTCGGAGGCCCATCAAATCAGCCGACAAGTCACCGTATCCATACTGCGGGCTATGCGAGACGGCATAGAGAGACCGAAAGACCGAGAGCGGATATGGGCTGAAAATAAAGCGTTTTGGGCCGAAAAGAGAGTGGAATATCAAGAGGCTATGGTAAATATCAACCCGGATACCGGGAAAGAATTTGAAGATAAGGTGCCGTTTTAGGGGTGAATATAATGACTCTTTTCAAGGTAAATGATTTTGAGAGCGGGGCGGAATTTTCCGATGATCGAGCCTATCGTTATTTATTGTGGCGATATTGGAATAAGGATAAACCAAAGATTGTTTTTATTGGGTTAAATCCGAGCACGGCAGATGAAGAAACTAATGATCCAACCATAACGAGATGTGAGAATTTTGCTTTAAAATGGGGATATGGCGGGTTATGGATGTTGAATATTTTTGCTTTTCGGGCTACCGATCCACGCCGGCTGAAAACCGCGCCAGATCCGGTCGGGCCGGGGAATGATGATTGGATTATCAGGATCGCGGATAAGGCCAAATTGATAATGATAGTCTGGGGAAGTCACGGTGATTATATGGACCGGGGCAAGATTGTGATTGAGCTTTTACATGGGTTTGATCTACATTATCTAGGCATAACTAAGGGCGGCCATCCTAAGCATCCGCTTTATTTGAAAGCCGATCTGGAACCGGAATTATTTAGACGGGGCATAAAATGACTTACTCTGAAGAGTGGTATCAGAATTATCTTAAAAAACGCACTGGCCAGCAGCCCGAACAAGAGGGATGCGCCATTGATTCCATGAATCCGCCTAAAAAGCAACGAAATCAGCCTGAATCGGATATGCAGATCGCCTTATTCGACATGATTTATCTTCATGAATCGAAATATCCATTATTGCGTAGGTGCTTCCACGTGCCCAACGAGGGATATAGTGGGGTCAAGGGTCAGGCCAAGGGTCAGAAGCGTCATAGGGAAGGCGTCAGGGCCGGTATATTCGATATTTTCGTGGATGTGACAATGTTAGTGAACGGATATGGACATTCTGTAGATTGCCCTGGTCTCCGAATCGAACTTAAAGCCAAGGGCGGCAAAATGTCAGATGCTCAAACGGATTGGCTGAATTATTATCGAAATGCGGGATATCGGGCTGAGATCTGTTTTTCATGGGAAGAGGCCTGGAATATTATTTGTGATTATCTTGGATATGAGGAGTTAAGGCAATGAAGAAAGTTATGTTGAAAACCCAACAATCTGGTTTAAAATGTCGAATTATAAAAAAGAGGGGTAAATATTTAATCCAATATTATGGGCAAGGGGAAAGTCCTGTTGGTTTTGATCCATGGGGAAAAGATCAATGGTTTAAATGGCGAACGCTTACAGGATGTAATTGGATAGGCAACCCCAGTGGAGAAAAAATACCAGGCATGGATTTGGATTATTTAGTAAAACCATGTAATTCTTTCGATCAGGCCGTTTTAATATTGGAAAAATGGAAAAAGGGATATGCTCATCGGATGAATTTGGCCTTTGACACCAAACAGTATGGTTATATTTGGCAAAGATGCCCGGAAGGTTAATCGCGCGTTAAGGCAATGTCAGAAACAATAATCAAAGAATGGTGCCCTAAATGTAAGGCGGTTAATTTTATCAATATGGGCAATACGGAAGACCTGACCGCTTACGAGCCAGATGGGATTGAGTGTCGTAAATGTGGTTATAAATGGTTATTTGATGAGGATTGCCGTGAAATAATAGGTCCGGAAAATCTTGATTATGAGGTAGGGAAGGCGGAAGCATGAAAATTCTAATAGACCAGGAGCTTCAAATAATTCAATAAGGAGCCTAAATGTCACTTAAAAAACCATGCAAGCACCCATTATGTAGCGAATTGACCTCAGCCAGGCACGGCTATTGCCGGGATCACCTGGATTACATGAAGGAAAAGCAGAAAGAAATGGATTCGTCTAGGCCCAGTTCCAGGGAACGTGGATATACTACCGATTGGGATAAGCTGCGTGATGAGTGGTTACGCGCTCAGCCTATATGTCAGGGCTGTGGCAGGGTGAATAGGCAGGCTAAGCTACTGGTACATCATATCAAGCCTATATCCGATAGAGGTGAAGCCCTGGATAGGGAGAATCTAAGAACGTATTGTGGGCCGTGTCATGATAGGGAACATAGGAGATTGAATCTTAAACCTTAACTAAGGAGGAAGGCAAAATGAGTTGGTGGCTTATTTATTGGATTACGCGGTTGGATAGTATTCGTGATGCCCTGGAAGGTATAATGGTATTGGGAATATTGCTATCTGTTGTTGGTATTATAATTATTACTTTTATGAAATGCTTTGAAGCTACGGGGGATTATGCCCGAGACGACAAGATTGACAACAGTTTTTTCGCTGTTTTAGATGGAATTAATAAATGGGTGAGGCGAATCATACCCATAACATTAATTTTTATTATACTAACCGTTCTAACCCCTAACCTTAAAGAAGCCGCCGCTATCTACCTGATACCTAAGATGGTAAATAATGAGGTTGTCCAAGAGATACCGGGAGATGCGGTCAAACTTCTGCAATTAAAGCTAAATGAATGGATTGATGATTTGAATCCAGTCAGGGAATCGCCAAAAGATTGACGGTATATGCTTTAAATAGACCGGGGGCGGGTCAATTC
>SDBU01007477.1_pt1 | contig 12582 bp, 4 predicted proteins | sample 2277071 | NCBI WGS metagenome assembly SDBU01 (sample SAMN10397929, study PRJNA504765) | marine sediment metagenome | isolation source: marine sediment core GS08_GC12, 126 cmbsf | place: Arctic Ocean: Gakkel Ridge, Loki's castle | collected 2008 | reverse complement strand
CCCGAGTTGCGCGCGCACCACAGCGCAGGACTTTACCTTTCTCACCTTCTCACGTTCGCACGTCGCTCGGGGACAGGGATGACCGGTTTCCAAAATCTGTCGCTTCTGTGTGTGAGGAGGAGAGAAGCGCCGTGAGACTCCGCCGCGTCATTCTCGGGTTCGTGGTCCTCGCGGGTCTGCTGCTTCTGGCTCTGGGGATCACCGGCATCCTCTCGCCGCGTAGGCCCTCCCCCCCCCCTCCTCAGGAAGAAGAGACCCCGGCGGCCGAGCCCGCGTCCCCCACTGAGAGTGTCCTCACGTCCTTTCGGGCCAAGGGGCCCAACTGGCTGCTCACTGCGCCGGAAGGCCGCATGGACCCGGAACGCGGCATGCAGCTCAAGGAGCCGTTGCTGCGGATGACCCAGCCCGGCGCCCAAGAGGAACAGACGATCGAGGCCAGGGCGGATCTGGGCACCTACGCCGTGACTGAACAGCGTATCCGCATGTCAGGTCACGTCCACGTGCGGTTCACGGGCGCGAATACGGCCGAGCTCAAAACTGAATCCCTGGAGATGGACGCGCACGGCGAGACCGCCCACACTGACGATGCGCTCGAACTTGTGGCCGATAACCCGGAAGGGCGCCACGTGATCACCGGCCGCGGCGGCGACTTCTCAGTGAGAGACCGCAGCGCCGTCGTGCTGAAGGACGTCCACATCGAATCGGTGGGAACCCGACTCCTGCCCTCAGAAGAGAAGGCAGACCGCCTCCAAGTCACGTGCGGCGGGCCCTGCGTGGCCGACGGATTCAAGCGCACCGTCACCTTGGAAACGGACGTCGTCGTCAAACAGGGCGAGAGCGAACTGCGGGCGGACCGCGTCCAAGCCTGGTTCGGTGAGGACACGAGAACGCCCGAACGGTTCACAGCAGAGGGGAACGTCACGCTTCGCTCGCAGCGTCTGGAGGCGAGCGGTGACCGCCTCACGCGTCTCGCTGCAGAAGACCGACTCATCCTCGACGGCCGGCCGGCCTGGGTGCGGCAGGCGACGGGCGAGGTGCGTGCCGAGAAGATCGATCTCGATCCGGAGCACGGGAGCGTGCTGGTACCCGTGGCGGGACGACTTGCGTTCGTTCCGGAAGAGGGCGGTAGTCCATATGAGGTAACGTGGGGCCGCTCCATGCGATTCGTCCGTCCGGCGCACCGGGCCGTGTTCATGGGAGACGTCCGTTTCTCCTCCGGCGGCCCCGTGGTGGAGTGTGGCGAGCTTACGATACACTTCGATGAGACCAACCGTGAGGTCGTCGAGGTCCATGCAGAGCAGGACGTGCGCCTGAAGGGGCTCGCACAGCCCGGGTCGCCTTCCCCAGAGAAAGGTTCGGCTGAGGATGCCGCCGACGCGGAGGCCTCGTGCCAGGAGATGACGTACAGTCATGAAACCGGGATTTTTGTCTTAATCGGTGATGCCAGCCTGCGCCAGGCCGGCCGGTCCATCCGCGGAGATCGAATCGAATTGCGCCAGCTGCAGCGCGCCATCCGCGTCCTCGGGCCGGGCAGTCTCGAAGCGGACGCGCCCGCGGACATGACGTCCGAGCGTGTCACGGCCTCATGGAACGGCGGCATGCGCTTCGACAGCCAGGCGGGAAAGATGACGTTTGAACGAGGCGTCATGCTTCATCACGGCGAGAACACGCTGCACGGAGAACGCATCGAACTCGTTCAGAGTGACGGCACCATTCGGGCATTCGGCCCGGGCCGCCTTGAGGCGGCCGGTTCACAGGAGATGCCCTCAGAGCAAGTCACGGCCTCCTGGGAAGGAGGCATGCGCCTCGACAGCGAGGCGGGAAAGATGACGTTTGAACGAGGCGTCGTGCTTCATCACGGCGACAACACACTGCACGGAGAACGCATCGAACTCGTTCAGGGTGACGGCGCCATTCGGGTGTTCGGCCCGGGTCGCCTTGAGGCGGCCGGTTCACAGCAGATGCCCTCAGAGCAAGTCACGGCCTCCTGGGAAGGAGGCATGCGCCTCGACCTGGACGCGGGTAAGGCGGAATTTGAGCGGGACGTTGTGCTTCATTATGGGGAAAACACTCTGCGCGCCCAAAACGTCGAGCTTGCGCAGGAGGACGGCTCAATCCATGTGCCCGGTCCGGGCACACTGGACGCCCCCGGCCCGGGCGGCGAGGAACCCGAGCGCATCCACGTCACGTGGGCGGGCAGGATGCGCTACGACGCCAGCGGCGGAACGGCTCGCTTCGATAAGGACGTCTCCGTAGTCGTGGGCCGGAGGACCCTTACCGCCGACCGCCTCACGGCCCGACGCGGCGAGGACGGTAGTCTCGCGAAACTGGAAGCCGTCGGCAACACGATTCTGCAGCACTCGGGGCGCCAGGCCAGAGGCGACGAGCTCACGTGGAACATGGAAGAGGACATCGCCGTGCTCATCGGCTCTCCGGCGGAACTGCGCGACGGTCCCCAGAAGCTCTACGGCGACAGAATCGAGTTCGCTGAAACCGCCGGCCGCGTGCGCATCCGCAGCCGCCATCGAGTCGAAGCCACCCTGAAGACCTCTCAGCCCCTCCACCGCACGCTCCGCTACTGACCCTCATTCCTCACGCAAAGACCGCTAACCTCTATTTGTCACCACAGATTCACCGCCCCTCGGCCATGAGCCCCTCGACAAACCTCAGGGCCTTGAGGCCCTCGAAAGGCTCGACGCCGAACGGCCGAAGTGCCACCAGGCGGCCAAACCCGCCCAGGACGCAGTGGGTAAAAGCCGGTCCATCTTCACCACTCACAGCCTTCCGCTCGACCCATCCTAATCAGGAGACAATGAAGGTATGTTGCATCCCGTCGCCACCCCGGCCGCGGGCGGCGGAAACCATCTCGACCTCATGGTGCGCCACATTGCTTTGTCGCCGCGCTCCCAGCAATGACACGTACGTCTCGCATCCAACTACCTTCTCTTGTCCTCACGACTAACTCCGATCGGGATCTTTTCTAACGTCCACCGTCTCCATTTCTCCTCATTCTCTTCTATATCTGCCAAATCCTTGATTCTCGACGCCAATTCATAGCTATCAGGAAGCATTTCACTAAGTTTTCGGTACTCTTCCAAAGCCTCCTTCGAAAGGTCCATGGATTCATAGAACTTTGCAAGAGCGACCAGGACTTCCTCCTCTTCTCGCCCGTCCGACGAAGAACTGCGGAGGGCCTCAAAGGCGCTTTCGAGCCACCCCACGTCCATAAATGCTTGTGCCAACCGAACGTTCAGTCGCCGCTCCCGTGGCTCATGCCCATCCTTGCGCAAGAGGTCGATCACCTTCATCCAACTATCGCATACATCAAGTGTACTCTGAGTTGGCTTCAGCCTCCTTACTTCAGAAAACGTCCCCGCCGCTCTATCGAGCATTCCTCTCTCAATATGAATATACGCTCGCAATAAATGCGCGCGCACAAAGCCACTATCCAGGGTAATCGCACTGTCGGCCTCCTTGGCCGCCATCTCGTAGTTCCCCTCCCGCCAGTAGATGTATCCCAAGGCGTGGTGAGCGGCTGAGTCCTCGGGATGGTCAGCAACCCATTCGACAAAATATCCTTTCCGCACTTTATCAAATAGTAGCATGCACTTGACATTTTCATCATCACCCAGTCCGCCCTCAGACGTCATTAGGCGGGCTTTACTAAACTCCATACCATCGTGAAACAGTAACCCCACGTTGAGCATTCGCGATAACGAGAAATAGCTCCTCAGGCGATCGCGCAATTGTCCACTCTCATAGCTGACATTAGTCATATATGAGGTTATACTCTCCTGGTGTCTGAACAGGTCCAACGTGTTGCTTTGACTTTCCTCGTCAACATCAAAGCGGAATTGAGTGTGCGGGAGGTCGTCGGTGTTTATCTTATCGAATCCCTCCAGAATCTCCCCGAGCTGGTCCTCCCCAATTAGGAAAAAGCTCAAAAACTTATCAAGTGTATCTACACCGCATTCTGCCAAGCCGGAAAGCTCCAAAACAGAAGGCATTCTTCTTGATAGGTCTTCATAATCCATGCTCAGTCTCCCTGGCGTCGCAAGCATCAGAGACTGGTCGGATCCATAGATAGTCCAAAAGCTCGCGTGGGGGAAGACCGACCTAAATGTATTCAAAACGGTTTTTATCCCGTCTCCCGGCAGGTATGTCGGAACCCATTGACAGAAAACGCCCCCCGGTTTCAGTCTGCTCTTACACAGCTCATAGAATTCCCTGGTGTATATCGTCCAAGCATCGTATGAGATGGGGTTTGTAGCATCGGCGATAATGAGCGAGTATTTCCTTCTGTTTAGCATAAGATGATTACGCCCATCGTTGATAATTATCCTTAGTTTAGGATTGTTGATCACATTCAGATTCTCGCGCTTGAATATCTCCGCAACCTCGCGAATATCGGGATTGAGTTCTACGCAATCCAGGTTAGTTGTTAAGTTGACGCAAGCACCCGCTGACATCCCGGCTCCGAATGCAATCATTAGCGCATCATCAGGGTTCTCATGAGCCACAACCGGAAGCGTCCCGAGCATCCTGAAAAGCTGAATATGCCATAAGCGTGTCGAAGCCTCTTCGGTACTGTTCAAGAAGAAATCCTTGCATCCCCTTCTGGGCCGATCGTAGACAATAACGTTAGCGAGAGTCCCTTCCTTATAGAACGTGAGCTCAGCTGTCGGCAGTTTCATCTCGTATAGGCGTCGGAAAAGAGTGGAAGGCGCTAGCGCAAAGGCGAGTACGACGATGGAGATGTACGCTACCGAATGGATCGTGTGACGCATACGGGATAGCCCATACGAGAATAAGGCAATGAGCCCTGCAAGCAAATTCAAGGCCGCAACGAGTAGTAGACCCTTCTGTATCCCCAGATAGGGGATAAGCACAAACCCCGCTGCAAAGGGCCCGAAGATCGCCCCCAGAGTGTTCGCAGCATATACCCGACCTACACTCACACCTTCCAACTGCCTTCCTCCCTGGCAAATCTGCACTGCACACGGGAGTGCGGCGCCCATCAAAATCGTTGGAACCGTCATGAGCGCCGCAGATATCAAAGGTATCGACAGCCACCACTCCGGCGCCACCAAAGCAAGACGTAAGGTGTATGGTGTAACGTATGCAAACAGGCCGATGCTCACCTCTATCACAACAAATAGCAAAACCTGACGCCGAGACCGAGCAAGAAACCTCGAATAGCCAAAACTCCCCAAAGCTATACCGCCCAGGAATATTGACAACATGATAGTAAAGGAATAGACTGTAGTGGACATCATTATGGTCAGCATCCGCGCCCAGAATACTTCGTACGCCAACGCACAGAAGCCGGAGAGGAAGACTCCCATACCCACAAGGATCCTGGCATTCGGGCCGTATTTATCGTAATAGGATTCCTTTGGCTGCTTTTTGCGGTTCAGCGCTTGCACACGCGCAGTTTCCTCGCTGGGCTTTCCCGCCATAGTCCAGGCAATGACCGCTGTTAGCAGATTTACTGCAATAGCGATATGAGTCGTGCTGCTTATGCCGAAAGTCTGGAGCAATAGGAACCCACACGCCAGGCACCCTACAAGGCCACCTGCAGTGTTGAGGCTGTAGAGAACACCCACATCGTGCCCCAGCGAGGAAGGCGACTTCGAGAAAAGCTTTGATAGAACAGGAAGGGTGCCTCCCATAAGAAATGCTGGAACCGAAATAACGCAGAAGCAGATGGAGAAACGTATCAAGTTTACTGCAAGCATGTTGCCTTCGAAGAAGCCGTACAGCTCAACGTAGAGTGGAGTAACCGCTCTTATGAGCAAAGGAACGGCCAGCGCGATTACACCTATACCCGCTTGCAGTAACGCATATATCCTCAGGAGTCTGTTGGGTCTTTTATCAGCATATCTTCCAAGCACGTAACTTCCGGCAGCCAGCCCCGCCATGAAAGCGCTGAGAACCGTACTTGTGGCGAGCATGGTGTTGCCAAATACTACGACCAGGTGTTTTTGCCATGCGATTTCATACACTAGACCTGATGCGCCCGAGAAGAAGAACAACACCAGCACGACGAGGTGCGGCACCTTGTCATGCTGCCATGCAGGTCTGTCCTGTATTCTCATTACATATGGTCCTTTAGCGAGCCACAAACACGCCGACGGCTACAAGTCGTATGGGAGAAGCCGTTCGCTGCAAACACAGCAATGAGGAATGCCCGTCGGTTCCTTCCCGGTTTGGTCAGCAAAGGTAGTCGCCCGACAACGGCATGTCAAGTCGCGCGCACTAGCCATACCCAGGCCGTCATCAATCGTTGGCAGTACACTGGATCGACATTTCACGGCTGCTTCCTGTAAAGGCATAGCAGGTACACTGCCCTCTGTCATCTCAAGATTGTCCTTCGACAGGCGGTTTTAGCTGCGCGGAAATCTCAGAACAGGTCAGATTTCGTCAAGCACTCCCCATTGGCAAGGCGAAATGTGGCTGTTTCTAGAACCTGCTCTCTCCCAGGAATCGCTAACCCACTACGGTGTGTCCGATAGGTCAGACGTCGAAGTCAACGCTTCTTCGCGCGACGTGGGTTGGCTTTGGATCGGACCGGCGTTCCGTCGAAGACCTCGGCCATGACTTCGTCAACGGTCTCCACGAAGGCGAACCGCAGGCCGGATTTGGCCGTCTCCGGCACTTCCACGAGGTCCTTTTCATTGCGCTTGGGGAGGACGACGGTGCGGATGCCGGCCCGCCGGGCGGCCAGCACCTTTTCTTTGATACCGCCCACAGGCAGGACGCGGCCGCGAAGCGTCACCTCGCCGCTCATGGCCACGTCCGGCCGGACCGGCTTGCCTGTGAACAAGCTGATGAGCGACATGGCGATGGTAATGCCGGCTGAGGGTCCGTCCTTCGGTATGGCGCCGGCCGGCACGTGGACGTGCACGTCGGCCTTCTTGAACTCCTCGCTGTCGAGCTTGAGCTGCCCGGCCCGCGTCCGCACGTACGAGAGAGCGGCCTGAGCCGACTCCTTCATGACGTCTCCGAGCTGTCCCGTGAGGATGAGTCGCCCGGTGCCCGAATAGCGCGTGGACTCGATGAACAGGATATCTCCGCCGGCCTGTGTCCAGGCCAGCCCGGTGGCCACGCCCGGCTCCGAGGTGCGCTCGGCCACTTCGAGATAGAACTTAACGGGCCCGAGCATTGCGGCCAAGTCCGCTTTTCGCAACTTACGGGTCTTGCGTGGTCCTTTCCGTCGAGCGACCTTCGCGGCGTGTTTGCGGCAGAGCGCGGCGATCTCTCGCTCCAGATTGCGGAGCCCGGCCTCGCGAGTGTAGTCGCTTATCAAGGCGCGGATGACGCCGTCAGGAAACTGGAGGTCCCTGGCCTTGAGGCCGTTCTGATCGAGCTGACGCGGGACGAGATACTGCTTGGCGATATGGGCTTTCTCCTCGAGGGTGTAGCCCGGCAGCTCGAGCACCTCCATCCGGTCGCGCAGGGCCGGGGGGATCGTGTCGAGGATGTTGGCCGTGGTGATGAACATAACCCTGGACAGGTCGAACGGCACGTCGAGGTAGTGGTCGGTGAAGGTGGAGTTCTGTTCCGGGTCGAGCACCTCGAGCAAGGCGGCTGAGGGATCGCCGCGGAAGTCGACGCCGAGCTTATCAATCTCGTCGAGCATGAACACGGGATTCTTTGACTCGGCCTTTCTGAGCCCCTGGATGATGCGGCCGGGCAGTGCGCCGACGTAGGTGCGGCGGTGTCCGCGGATCTCCGCCTCGTCCCGCGCCCCGCCCAGAGAAATGCGGACGAACTTTCTGCCCAGGGCGCGGGCGATGGACCGGCCCAGGGAGGTCTTTCCCGTGCCCGGTGGTCCCACGAAACAGAGGATAGGCCCGCGCGTATCCCTCTTCAGTTTCCGCACGGCCAGGTATTCGAGAATGCGCTGCTTGACCCGGTCGAGGTCATAATGATCGGCATTGAGGACTTTTTCGGCCTGAGCGACGTCGAGCCTGTCCCTGGTGGACTTGTTCCACGGCAGTGAGATAACCCAGTCGAGGTAGGTGCGGGCCACGTGGTACTCGCTGGCCTGAGGCGGCATGCGCTTGAGACGGTCGAGCTCGCGCTCCGCCTCCTTTTGGGCCTCTTCAGGCAGCTTGAGCTTCTTGATGCGCTTGCGCAGCTCAGCCACGTCGGCCGCCTGTTCATCGGTCTCGCCGAGTTCCTCCTGGATGGCCTTGAGCTGGCGACGGAGGATGAACTCGCGCTGATTCTTGTCAAGCTCGCTCTTGACCTGGGTCTGTATCTTCGAGGAAAGCTCTGCGGTCTGCAGCTCACGGCTAAGGTGGGCGTTGACCTTCCGCAGCCTTTCGGTGACGACCAAGGCCTCGAGGATCTCCTGGCGCTGATCGACCGAGAGATTGAGCGTTGCGGACACTACGTCGGCCAGACGGCCCAGGTCGTCAATGTTCAGCACGGCCAGCTTGAGTTCATCAGGCAGGTGAGGAGAGAGCTCGACGAGCTTCTGCAGCTGCTCGGCCACGCTCCGGCCAAGGGCGCGCGTCTCCATGGTATTGTCCAAGACGCTGCTCAGACGCGTGATCTTGGCGACGAGGTAAGGCTCGGTGCGCGTGTAGCGATCGATGCGAACGCGCGACAGTCCCTGCACCAGGATTCGGGTGGTGTCGTCCGGAAACTTCATCATCTTCAGTACGCCCACGGCGCATCCGACACGATACACCTGATCCGGAGCAGGGCGCTCCGCTTTCGGGTCGCGGAGCGCGGCGAACACCATGAGGCGATCTCCCACCACGACGTCGTTTACCAGCCTCATGTCCGGCTCCTTGGACATGGCGAGGGGGAGGACGACATGGGGGTAGAGCACGAGCTCGCGCGCCGTCAGGACTGGGAGCTCCTTCGGCAGAGTGAGGCGCTCGGCCTCGTCTTGTCCCAAGGGCTCACCGGATAGCTTCGGGGGCTGCGGAGGCTGCGGAGGTAGTTCCTTTTCTCCGTCTTTCATGGCAAGTTCCGTTGGAAAGGAGAGTCTCGATTTACCCTTGCACTTCGATACGGTGGCTGCCTGGAAGGGTCCGTTCCGCCTTGGGCACGAGCACCAGAAGGAATCCGTCGGAGTATCGCGCGGTTACGCCGTCCCGGCCAAACGGAGCGCGGATCCGAACGCGGACCTCGAACGGGCCGTAGTGAATCTCCATCTGATGAATGGTGCATTTCTTGTGCGGACACTGGTCGCGACGGTTGCCCCGGACGACGATGGTGTCGTTCATAATCAGCACTTCCGCGTCCTCCAAGTCACCCGTACGGCTTCTCTTGAGGCCGCTTACGGCTATCTTGATGGCGTAGAGGTGCTCGCACTCGTATACATCGGTGGGCGGCCCCCAAGTGGGCGCGGGCTGCGGATGGATCATGCTCGTCCGGAGGTGCAGGTGCTCGTAGAGCTTGTTTACGGACACGACGCTTACGGTGTGCCATCGGCTCTGCAATTGCGCGCTCACAGGCCAATCTCCTGATTGGGCTTCCTCACGCAGTCCCCGGGACGGGCGGTCTCTTGTATTCGTAGAGGCTGTGGACACCGCCCTCGCGCTGGGCAGATGAGGTGCGCATCTCGAAGCGAAGCCGCGAGCTCTCCAGCGCCTCGTGCAGCCCAGGGATCGTTCGGCAGCCGATTTCCTGCATGCTGTGACGAAGGCTCTGGGCGAGGTAGGGCAGGAACGTCTTCAGCGACCCCTTGTCCACAACGTACCCTTCCACGCCCTGAACCACCTTGACGGCGTCTTTCTCCGAGAAGTACCGCTTGGCCCCGCCTGCGGACATGGCCTCCGCTGAGGCCATTCCGCGATATTTCTTGAGGCGTCTGCCGCCCTCGTAAAAATACTCGCCCGGCGACTCCGCCGTTCCCGCCAGGAGCGCGCCGGCCATGACCGTGTTCGCCCCCAGGGCAAGCGCCTTGGCGATGTGTCCGGCCGACGAGATTCCGCCGTCGGCGATGACCGGCACCCCGCACTCGCGTCCCACCTTGGCGCAGAAATAGACGGCCGACGCCTGCGGCCGGCCCACGGCCACGGCCTCCTGGGTAATGCATATCGAACCAGGCCCCATGCCCACGCGCAGCGCGTCAGCGCCGGCCGCAATCAGACGCCGACACTGCCGCTCCATGACCACGTTGCCGGCGATCACCTGCACCTCCGGGAATTTACTCTTAATGTACCCGATCATCTCGGCTTGGTAGATGCTGTCGCCCTGCGACGAATCTATCACCACAACGTCCAGGCCGACCTTCACCAACTCGGCGAGCCTCTCCTTGTCGTCCTCATGCGTGGAGATGGCCGCGCCAACCAGCAGACGCTTGTTCTTGTCCTTGGAGGCCAGCGGGTATTCCTGATTGGTGATCAGGTCGCGACGACAGACCATGGACACCAGTCGGCCGGCGTCGTCCACGATGGGAAGCTTGCCCTTTTTTATCTGGCGGAGGATCTGGTTGGCCTCCTGCAGGGTTACGCCCTGACGAGCGGTCACCACGTCGCACGTCATGACCTCGCGCAGGGGGAGGTCGCGGTTCGGGTCGAAGTCTATGTCACGCCCTGTGACGATGCCGATGAGCTTGGTGCCGCGCGTTCCGTCCTCGGTGATGGGAATGCTGCTGAACCCGTACTGCGCCTTGATGCGATCTATGTCTCGTATTGTGTGATGCGGGCCCAGCACCATCGGGTCGGTGATGAAGCCGTTCTCGAAGCGCTTGGCGCGCTTAACGTGGGCGACCTGCTCCTCGATAGTGTTGTTGTAATGGATGATGCCGATGCCGCCGATCAGGGCCATGTAGATGGCCATCTCCGATTCGGTCACTGTGTCCATGGGTGAACTTGCGATCGGCAGGTTCAGCCTGATATCGCGGGTGAAATCCGTGCTCAGGTCCACCTCCTGCACGCTGAAACCGATGTAGTCCGGGAGCAGGATGAAGTCGTCGTAGCTCAGGCCGCTCTGCGCCTGGAAGAGAGCCTTGGCGTCTATGCCGTCTCCGCTGAATGCCATCCGTGCTTCTCCATCCCCGAATACGCCCCCTCAGTGTGCTCCAACGCTAGTTCTGTAAGTATAGCACGCGCCGGGGCCTTGTCAAAACGAGGAGAGCCTTTGGCTCTGTCGCCCATTCCTGTTGGACGCTGTCGTAGGGGCGCACGCCTGCGCGCCGTAGTCCGCCAGCCGGCGAACGAAGGCGTGGCCGTGCGCCCCTGCATTTTCGATCAACGAAAGATGGTACACAGCCGAGCCTTTCCGCACCGATTCCGTAAGTTCGGCTTCGAGTGGGTCTGCTATTGATGACCGCATAAGTAATGCTACACCACAGAGGACACGAAGGTCGCAAAGGACGGAATGGAAAAACGCTGGCATTCTTAGCTCTTCTTCGTGTTCTTCACGCCTTCGTTTCTGCAGGGACTACGGCGCGCAAGCGTGGACTTCGTGGTAACAACCGTTGTTGCTTTTGTTGTGCGGAGGCCAATAAGAGCCAAATGACCGGTCATTTGGAGATCTGCGACACGCCGGAGTCGTACCACTTCTCGCTCGTGAGACGGTCGGCGTCGTCGGCACTATACCACATCGTCGTTCTCGCGGACGCACTTGGTGATGCGGCACGCCTGGGATAACTACGCGTGCTAGCCTTGGCATGGCAGAAGACTACCACCTCCCCAACCCGCTGTCGACCCATAATCCGTGCCTGTCCCCACGTGTGTCAATAAAACGGTATTATGTCCCGGGAACACACCCGATTCCCCGCCAACACGCCCCATTATGCCGAATTGCACAACTTCTGCCAACCAGAGCTAATGTTCTGGAAAGTCCTGCGGCACAGCCCGGAAGTCCTGCGCAGCCTTATGGATGGCGAGAATGGCGTCTGGGTACTGTGCAGGGATTCGCGGGTTGAGAGGGAATATGGAGAAGGTGTCCTCGCGCGGTGCCGGAGAAGCGTCCGCTTGATAGTGATAGGGATGATTCGTGAAGACGAGCAGGTTGTACGGGTCCGGGGTCTTGTACGGGTCGAGGTTGATGATGTCTGTGGCTCTGAGCAAGTCTTGAACCCACGGCTTTGTGAATGTGTGTCCACTCTTGGGCGGCAGGTTTAGATCAACGAATATGACATAAGGGTGATTAGTTGGCTTCCGCAACGCCTTGCGAAGCAGTCTGACAACGTCAGCGCTGTATTCTTCAGACTTCTTGGAAGTTCCGTGGAATCCTAACACTCCCCCACGGTGCCTGCTCTTTGCTTCGACAGAAACGAACTGTCCAGTATTTCTGTGGACGGCTACAAACTCAGTATGCTGACGTGAACCATCCTTCTCATCCTCGTGCCTTATGTCGAATCCGGCCTTGATGCAGGTCGCGGCTGCGAATAGTTCATATCTTGCTCCCTGAAACTGGTCGCGGAGTTTCAGCCTGCGAATCACATCGGCTTGGAGTGCCGCGTGGTGTCTCAGCACATACAAATCATAAGCAAGCAGGATGTAGGCTGCCATCGCCCCACTGGGAGTCGCTTCATATATCCCGTCCTCTCCTTTCTTCTGACGCGCCTGAAATCGGCAGCCAGCCTGATACCACTCGATTGCTGGATGC
>SDBU01007476.1_pt1 | contig 12582 bp, 14 predicted proteins | sample 2277071 | NCBI WGS metagenome assembly SDBU01 (sample SAMN10397929, study PRJNA504765) | marine sediment metagenome | isolation source: marine sediment core GS08_GC12, 126 cmbsf | place: Arctic Ocean: Gakkel Ridge, Loki's castle | collected 2008 | reverse complement strand
GTCAGGTTTTTCCTGGCTGCCCTCTCAGCAGAAAGGAAAAAGAACTAACAAGACTCTGCGGCCCTTGGCGCGCCATAGCTTTCAGCGACGGCGGGTCTGCGTCTCGAACGAGCGGAGCGAGTGGGCGGTGAATATCCAGTGGCTGTCTGCGCCTGCCCCGTAGGTCATATGATCGTACTGGGGTGGGTCTGTGGCAAAATATTAATCCTGCGGTGAACAGCAATACTAACACTTAGAGGAACTATGCCTTCACATCCCATCGATTTTGAGATCAATCCAAACGTGTTCAGCACCTCTGAGACAACACAGATCTTTGACGAAAAGGCCAGATACCAGCGCTGGCTGGATTTCGAAGCAGCCTTGGCAAAAGTGCAAGGAGAAATGGGGATTATACCTCAAGAGGCGGCAGAAGAGATAGGAAGAAAGGCCAAGCTTGAACACCTTGACTTAGAGAGCATTCACAAGGATTATCTTGACAGCCGCAATTCCCTCATGCCCCTGATAAGCGGACTCCGCAAGGCCTGCGAGCAGGGCTATGGGGAATATGTCCATTATGGAGTTACGACCCAGGACGTCCTGGATACTGCCGAAATCCTTGAACTGAGAGAGACTCTTAGACTGATATACAGAGATCTGCGCGCCTTGGAAATGGTTTGCCTTGATCTGACCAAGAAGCATAGGTCAACGCCCATGGTGGCTAGAACCCACGGTCAACAGGCCTTACCAACCACTTTTGGTTTGAAAGTGGCCATTTGGCTGAGCGAAATTCGACGTCACATTGAACGGATCAAATACATATACGGGGGATTGGCCATCGGGCAACTGGGTGGAGCGGTTGGAACCATGGCCGCGCTCGGTCCTCAGGCGACGGAAGTCGCGAAACGCACCCTTAATATCTTAGGCCTAAAGCATTCTATGTTGGCTTGGCACAACTCCCGGGATAACATAGGTGAAGTGGCTTCCATCTTGTCCCTATTGGTGACCACCTTTGCAAAAGTGGCCAATGAAATCTTTCAGCTTCAGAAGACGGAAATTGGCGAGCTAAGGGAAAACGTGGCTGAAAGAACTGTATCCAGTACCACCATGCCACATAAGAAAAACCCGGTTATCTGTCAGAGGATTGTTGTTCTCTCTCGCCATGTAAGATACCTCACTGGCGTCATTGTTGAGAGTATGGCTCACGAACACGAGCGAGACGCCCGCTGCCTTTGGGCGGAGTGGTTGGCAGTGCCACAACTCTGCATCTATACTGGAACTGCTTTGCAGTATACGCTGGACATCATGACCGGTCTGGAAATACATGTTGACCGCATGAAAGAGAACCTCCATTTTCAAAAAGCCCAGATTTCTTCCGAATGGCTGCTCTTTCGTTTAAGCGGCAAGATCGGTAAGATGAAGTCCCTGGAAAAACTTCACGAGTTATCAGAGAAGGCCACGGATGAAGGAATTTCATTAAAGGATGCGATCGTAAAGGATCCTGAGATCGGTTCCCTTCTTACCCCAAAAGAGTTGGAATACCTGGATCATCCGGAAAGATACATCGGCCATGCTGTCGAAATCGTGGACCGCGCCGTAGAAAAGATCGAAAACAAAAGAGCCAAAGATCCGGCAGAACTCATTTAGCCACAGAAAGACACAGACCCACACAGATCTTTTTGTGGGAGCATGCTGCTCACACAAAATGACTTTCTTCTCTTACATTCCACATGGTCAACAGTGGATATTAACGAACTGACATATCTGATCAACGGGGCAATCTTTGAGGTAAGTCGCCAGCTCGGAGCCGGATTTCTAGAAAAAGTGTATGAAAATGCATTATTGATAGAGCTGCTGGAAAGAGGGGTCAAAGCCGAGGCCCAGGTTCCCATTAAAGTCAATTACAAAGGTCAGGAAGTCGGTGAATACTATGCAGACATTGTTGTTGAAGACAAAGTCCTCTTGGAGCTTAAGGCTTGCGATTCGTTGCAGAAGATTCATGAAGCCCAGTTGCTGAACTACCTGAAAGCTACTGGATATAAAATTGGTCTCTTGGTGAATTTCAGACACCCAAAAGCCGAAATCAGACGATTCGTTCTGTAGCTGGTACACAGTGGACATCTCGCTCTGCCTGTCCTGGCAGAGCAAAATGTCTGTGTCTGTCTGTGTGGGTCTGTGGCCAATTATGTGTGCTTGCCTCGCCATAGCTTTCAGCGAAGGCGGGTCTGTGGCTAACGAGGAGTATTTATGAGCAGTTGTGAGCTAAGAAGCCATATTGTCGATTCACAGTTCTATAGCAGCGGTTACACGACCAAAGAGGCCCGCAGGATTTTCTGCGACAAGTATAGGTACCAACGCTGGCTCGAGGTAGAGGCTGCCCTGGCTTCGGTACAGGCTGATCTTGGGATCATCCCCGAGTGGGCGGCAACGGCGATCAATGAGAAGGCACATATTCGTTATCTCGACATGCAAGCTATTCAGGAAGGCATAAAGAAGACCAGCCATTCTCTTCTGCCATTGCTTGAGGCACTGCGGCAGGCGTGTGAAGGAGATGCAGGACAATTCATTCACTTCGGTGCCACCACCCAGGACATCCAGGATACAGCCCAGGTCCTGGAGATTCGCGATGTGTTAGACATCGTGGAGAGAGATCTCAGAAGTATTGTTTTGCTAATAGCGGACCTTGCCGAACAGTACAAGGATCTCGTAACCATAGGTCGCACACATGCGCAGCACGCCTTGCCTATGACGCTGGGGCTGAAGATGGCAGTATGGCTGGATGAGGTATGGCGCAACTATGAGCGATTGATAGCTTGCAAGGAGCGAGTGTTGGTAAGTCAACTATTTGGCGGAGTTGGCACAATGGACGCCTTCGCGAAAAAGGGCCTTGAGCTGTTGGCCCAGTTCTCGGATAGACTAGGACTCCAAGCACCTCTCACTGCCTGGCATGCCTCCCGGGACCGAAGCGCTGAATTTCTCAGTACGATGGCCATGATTTCGGGTACCTTGGGGAAGATTGCCGACGAAATACGATGCCTGGCCCGGAGTGAAACCGGAGAGCTGGAAGAGCCTTTTCAAATGGGCAAAGTGGGCAGCAGCACCATGCCCCATAAGAGAAACCCTGAAATGTGCGAGCAAGTCGTGGTCTTGGCCAGGCTTATCAAGGCCAATGCCGGTTTGGGTTTTGAAGCCATGATTAATGAGCATGAACGGGATTATAGGACGGTTAGACTCGAATGGGTTACAATAACCGATACATCCCTTTTCGTGTGTGGGCTTTTGTCCCTGATGAAGGCAATCTTGAAAGATCTTACTGTCCATGAACCTACGATTCGCCAGAATGTTGACAGGGCAGCGACGCTCATTTCCACCGAGGCATTGATGTTTTACTTGGGAGAGACCATAGGCAAACAGACCGCGCACAGAATTGTCTATGAGGCCTCCATGGAGGCCATAGAAACCAAGCAACCGCTGATTGACCTGTTAATGAATCATGATGAGATATCAGGGAAGTTTAAGAGGGAGGATCTTGAGAAGACCATAGACCCCATGAATCATATTGGGCTGTCTCAAGAATTGACTCGCCGAGTCATTGGCCATGTCAAAGAGCAACTGGGCCGTGCGGAACCAATTGACGAAACCGAACGCACCTGCCCCCTGGCCGACGAAGACGGAGCTTGCACTATCTAATACCTATTCACCGCCCGCTCCGCTCGAGGCACAGAGCACGCAGAGTTTTTTTGATTTTATTCCCCATTTTCCCCTTAGCGCCAGGCGCTAAGCGAAAAACGCATCCCTTCGGGAGATAGTTGTTGCCCTTCAGAAGAGCTGATTTGCTGCTTAACTCGAGGAATCCTCGCTTCAAGGAGGCCCTTGGCAGGACAAAAAATGCTCCCGCGAAGCGGGACGGAGCTGTTGGCCTGGTTTTTCCTACCCTGCCCAGTTAAATTCTCGACGTGTCGGGACTATTTAACCGGGGTCAAAAAACCAGGCCAAAAAGAAAACCTCTGAGGCCTCTGTGAGCTCGAGCGGCAGCGGGCGAGAGACCCCCCTCAGCGTCCTCCGCGCCTCGAACGAGTGTAGCGAGTGGGCGGTGAAATATAAGTCTTATGATGTCTAATTTCGAACGCTATCAACGACAACTCATCCTCCCAGGATGGGGCATTGAGACCCAGAAGAAACTGCAGCGCGCCAAGGTGTTTATCGCCGGTGCCGGTGGCCTCGGGTGTCCCGCTGCATTGAATCTGGCCCTTGCAGGCGTGGGGCTTATCAGAATCTGCGATTCTGATAAGGTTGAGATAAGTAATCTTAACAGACAGTTTCTGCATACAGAGCAGAGTATTGGCAAAAATAAGGCCCACTCTGCCCAAGCCACCCTATCATCTATAAATTCAGAGGTTACGATTGACCCCGTTCTTCACCAGATAACTGACGACAATGTCGATGATATTGTAGGAGATGCACAAGTAATACTCGATTGCCTGGATAATTTTTCTGCCCGCCATGCTTTGAATCTATGTGCTATAAGGAAAGGCATCCCGATGATTCACGCGGCAATATGGGGGCTGGAAGGTAGAATTACTTTCCTCCATCCGCCGGCAACCCCTTGCCTCGAATGTATTTTTCCCAAGGTGCCGTTGCAGGAGGAGTTTCCCGTGGTGGGCGGCGTCTCTTGCACAGTGGGTAGTCTACAGGCACTTGAGGCTGTAAAGTATCTCACCAATGTAGGCACACTGCTTAGCGGACGCATGCTCATCATAGACTGCTCTTCCATGCAATTCCAGGAACTTGAAGTAGTAAAAGACCCTCAATGCCCTGCCTGTGGACAACTCTGAAAGACAAGCTCACCACTATATTCACCGCAGAGACGCAAAGAACGCAGAGTATTGTTCTGTCTCTCACAGAGTTCACAGAGGACACAGAGTCTTTCATTGGATTTTGTGACCCTGGAGGAATGGTCCCGACACGTCGGGAATTCCACAGGGCAGGGAGGCAAAATCCAATAAACATGTCATCCCGCTATCGCGGGAGGTCGTTATTCTGCATCAAAAGGACTGATCGGCTGTTCCATGGCAACAATCTTTAGCCGGAGGCCGCAGGATTGCAGGATCACAAACGCTCCCGCTTTGCGGGACGGAGCCGTTGGCCTGGTTTTTCCTACCCTGCCCAGTTAAATTCCCGACGTGTCGGGACTATTTAACCGGGGTCAAAAAAACAGGCCAAAAAGACCTCTGAGGCCTCTGTGAGCTCAAGCGAACCCTGAGCTAAGTCGAAGGGGAGCGGGCGAGAGACACTCTCTCAGCGTACTCTGCCTGCCCCGTGCAATTCACCGCAGTGACAGCGCAGCGTATTTCACTGGGGCGTCTCGAACGATCCTGAGCAACGTCGAAAGAGAGTGGGCGGTGAGATAATAAGTTCTTAAGGAGAAAGCAAATGATAAAGTCTTATAGAATAAGGACTATCGGCCTATTCCTTTTCACAGTCTTTCTGATCAGTGGAATGGCACGCTATGCTGCCGCTCAGGGCAACATTGTAACTATTGATGAACATAACCGCCTTATCCTAAATGGAGCCCCATTTTTCCCGCTGGGTCTCTATCTCTGGTGGGATGGACAGCAACCTTATCCTGATACCGATGAGTTAGATGCAATAGCGGCCAGTGATTTCGATACCCTGATGCATTACAACACCGCTTTTGCCAGCGACACTGAAAACAGTGCGTTTCTGGCGGCACTACCGTCACGAGGCCTAAAACTGATATTCTCACTATATGCAAAGGGATGTAATCGGGGTCCCCCTTATGACCCAGAGCCAGTAAATACTGTGTGCGAAATGGAAATTCCGTTCCCTACGATTGGAGAGTTCGAAACCTACACAGAACAGAAGGTCACAGGGTTTAAAGATCATCCGGCAATTATAGCCTGGTACCTCAATGATGAGATTTGCCCAGTCTGTTTGGACTGGTTAGTCGCTGGGTATAACAAAATAAAACAACTGGATAAACTGGATAGTAGCCACCCTGTTTGGTCAGTCCATTGGAATTACAGCGGCCCAAACAGTTGGCTATTACAGGAGGCTCACACTACGGACATAGTGGGCGTGGATCCCCACACAAACCACCCGAACCCCATCACCCTTACTGCAAATATGGCTGATGCAGCTATCGCGACCGGTAAACCCCTCTGGTTGGTTCCAGGAATAGCTAATGCCACACTGGCTGAGATGCGAGCCATGACTTATGTGGCTGTCAATCGTGGTGCCAAAGGCCTCATTTACTATCGCTATTCCGCTTTAGATGACACCAGGTGGGAACAAATAAAGGAAATTGCCCGTGAGATTGATCAGCATCAACTAAGATCTGTATTCCTTTCTACTTCCCAGACAAGCGACAATGATGTGACCTGTAACAATGGGGATATTGATTTCAAATTGATGTGGGATGGAGGCACATATTACTTGTTTGCAGTGAACACAAATAACGGAAACGTCACCGGGGTACCATTCCAGATCAACTTGGTGAACAAGCCAACGGTGTTTGACACGTTATTTGAAGTTGGTAGACAAGTATCCGTCATCAGCGGCACGGTCACAGATGATTTCGGACCGTATGAAGTCCATGTTTATCATTGGCAGGGTAGTTTTGAGGTGGATAGTGACGGTGATGGCTTCACAGGAGAGCAAGGTGACTGTAATGACGACGATCCCGATATCAACCCGGATGCAGACGAGGTTTGTGACGACGCCATAGACAATAACTGTGACGGCGATATTGACGAAGGGTGTGATCAGGATGCCGATGGGGGCGGCACTGGTGGTGACGATAGTGATGGAAATGGCGGAGGAGGAGGCAGCTGCTTCATTGGCACAGCCGGCAGCGTCATTTACTAAATTCTAAATTCACATTTTCTGACTCCATGTCTGATGCGCCCACCCGGTCATCCCGTCTTGCCACTCAAAGGAGTTATCCAAAGGTCTCGAGCTGAGACATGGAGAAGGACGTCCCGACATGCGGCATTCTCCGGAAGACGCAAACCCGATAAACGCAATATTACATTATTGTTGTAATATTGCGCTGCAATTTTACAAGATATCTGTGTTACGGGACGTTTTCGTGCAGAACGTTCCTGACTCTTCTTGGATGAAGTTTGGGGACGTGGTGTGACAGGGGGCAGGGTAGCAGCTGCTTCATTGGCGCAGCCGGCAGGTCCTTACCCAGAAGTGAAGAAATTGGGGTCGGCCCTCTGTAATTTGCAATTTCGAATTAAAGATTTGGAATTTAGAGAATGGATAAGAATGAATTGGAAAAGCGTACTAAGCATTTTGCATTGCGTGTGATTAGTTTTGTTGCAAACTTGCCAAGAAATAAAATAACGGACGTGCTTGGATATCAATTGCTAAAGGCCGGAACATCGATTGGTGCTAATTACCGTGAGGCAAATCGCGCGGAAAGTAAAAAGGATTTCATTCATAAGATAGGCATTGTCACCAAGGAAGCGGCTGAGACTCAATACTGGATGGAACTATTTGACGAATCAAGGTTGGAGTTTGAGAATTCTGTATCGAAAATAGAAGTTGTAAAACCAGAACATCTTGATGAGCTTTCTTGGCTCTTAAACGAGTCTGGGGAACTCCTGGCTATTTTCACAGCCATTGGCAAGACCTCTAAACGGTAAGACGTGAGGAAATTACAGACGGTCCAAATTCCACAATTCAGAATTCCAAATTACCCAGTGATTTTTTATTTCTAAATTCCCATTTCTAAATTCACAACTATCAGCGTCATTTTCTAAATCCTAATTTCACATTTCTAAATACACATTTTCTGACTCCATGCCTGATCTGACTGGCAGGGCAACAACAATCCCTAAAGGACCGTGAGCTAACATCCACATCCTCGGCATCTCCTGCTTCTACCATGACAGCGCTGCCTGCATAGTCAGAGACGGTGGTATTTTGGCTGCTGCTCAAGAGGAGCGGTTTACACGCAAAAAACACGACCCAAGATTTCCACGGAATGCGATCAAATACTGTCTGGAAGAAGCGGGTATTAAGATCCAGGACGTCGATTACGTAGTCTTCTATGACAAGCCTATCCTTACCTTTGAACGTCTTCTCATGAGCTACTTGACAGTGGCCCCCAAGGGCCTTCGTTCCTGGCTTGAAGCCATGCCCCTGTGGCTAGGGCAGAAATTGCATATCCCCAAGGTGATAAAGAAAGAAACGGGCTACGAAGGTGACGTGCTCTTTACGGAACACCATGAAGCTCATGCTGCCTCGGCTTTCTACCCGTCTCCATTTGACGAGGCGGCAATTTTAACTATTGATGGGGTAGGGGAGTGGGCAACTGGGAGCTACGGGTTTGGCAAGCAGAACGAAATCACACTTCTCAAAGAACTTCATTTTCCCGATTCTGTCGGGTTGCTTTATTCTGCCTTCACTTACTTTACCGGGTTCAAAGTAAACTCGGGTGAATACAAGCTCATGGGCCTGGCACCCTATGGCACGCCTCGGTATAAGAACCTTATCTTTTCAGAACTCATCGATCTCAAAGAAGACGGTTCTATACGTCTAAATCTCTCTTACTTTGATTTCCTGGGCGGGCTGCGCATGACCAATAGGCGCTTTGCCAGGCTCTTTGGAGGTCCCCCCCGCAGGCCCGAGACTGAAATTACACAGAGAGAAATGGATATTGCTGCAAGCATCCAATCCGTTGCCGAAGACATTATCCTTAGAATGGCGTCGCACGTTCACAGAGAAACAGGCCAACAGAACCTATGCCTTGCTGGTGGAGTGGCGCTTAACTGCGTTGCCAATGGGCGCATACTTATAGAAGGTCCTTTTGAAAATATTTGGATCCAGCCGGCAGCCGGCGATGCGGGTGGAGCAATGGGAGCTGCCCTGTCTGTGTGGCACCGTTATCTTGACAATGATCGACCTAATCCTAACGACAATGATAGCCAGCAAGGATCATATCTTGGTCCTTCTTTTTCAGACGAGGCAATCAGAACATTTCTTGAAACTAAAGGCTACCCCTACCACAAACTTAACAGAAATGAGACGTCCAGAGCTGTTGCCGAGCAGATCGCTAAAGGAAAAATCGTGGGGTACATGGCAGGCCGTATGGAGTTTGGACCAAGGGCTTTAGGAGCAAGGAGTATACTTGGGGATCCCAGGCGTGAGGATACGCAGACAGTTATGAATCTCAAAATAAAGTACCGCGAATCTTTTCGGCCCTTTGCCCCTTCGGTTATGGAGGAAAAAGCATCCGAATACTTTGACATGGACAGGCCAAGCCCCTACATGCTTTTGGTTGCTGACGTCCGGAAAGAGAGGCGTCTGCCTCAGCCCTCTGGAGATGGTGTGTCCATGCTGGAACGCCTCAAAGCAAAGAGAAGCGATATACCAGCGGTAACGCACCTCGATTATTCTGCTCGTCTTCAGACTGTGAACCAAAAGGATAAGCCCGATTACTACGAAGTGATCTCAGAGTTTGAAAAACTTACGGGTTGTGCCGTCATTGTCAATACCAGTTTCAACGTCCGAGGCGAACCCATCGTTTGCTCTCCGGAAGATGCCTACAAATGTTTCATGCGGACCGAGATGGATGTGCTGGTCATGGAAAATTGTATCCTGTTCAAGGAAGAACAACCGCCATGGGTGGAAAGTGAAGATTGGAGAGATAAGCTTGAACTTGATTAGTATTTCACCGCCCACTCGCCACGCTCGTTCGAGACGCAGAGTACGCAAAGAGAGTGTTTCTCGCCCGCTTCGCTCGAGTCCACAGAGACCTCAGAGATTATTTTCTTTGCCTGGTTTTTTGAGGGGGAAAAACCAGGCAAACGGGCTCAGTCTCCCTGCGGGAGACGCCTTCAATTTGGGGTCATAGATTGTTGATGGAGCGAATGAACAACTGGGTAGGACTACTTTTCCTGCACAAGCAGGAAGGCAGGTTGGACAGATTTCCCCTCTCAGGAAATCTGTCCAAGAACTCTATCCCCTCTGTGTCCTCCGTGGGCTCTGTGAGAGACAGTGGTCTTAGTGCTCTGCGACCTCTGTGCCTCGAGCGAAGCGGGCGGTGAACTATTAGTGATTGGTAATGAGTAAAAAAGAAATACGCAAGTTCGGTATAATAGCCCTCATCTTCTTCGGCTCTCTGTGCGGACTAGGTATCTGGACTGGGAAACCTATTCCAACCTATCTTTTTGGCTCACTCTCCATCCTTGGTCTCGGCTTCATTTTAATTCCTGCCCGCCTAAGACCTGTTTACAATGCCTGGATGAAAATTGCCCATGTCATAGGTAGAATCATAACCACGCTGGTTCTTGCCCTGGCCTACTATCTGGTAATCACCCCTTCCGCTCTCATTAAGCGCCTGTTTGGCGGGCGTCCGCTGCCTCTCAAGCCCGATAAAGAGGCTAAGTCTTATTGGGTAACGCGCACTGAACCCGCGCAGCCCAAGGAGCGATTCCTGAAACGATACTAAAACCCACCCCAAGAATGAGTCTAATGGCCCATGGCGGCGTTGCGTGTCGTCTCAAAATGCTCACATACTCGCGTGTATGCTGCGCTTTTTCGCTTGTCCCGCCATAGCTCTTTGAGCGACGGCGGACCGCCCCGCGTTTGCTGAGTACCTTCATCTTAAAGATAGATTCGAGGTCCCGCCGTCAGGCGGGGCCCTGAACCCTGATCCACATTCCTGAGATGGGTTCTGGTGTTCACTACGAAAAAGAAAGGGCGTTCACGGAGTGTTGGAGAAATGGAGTATTGGAGTAATGGAAAAAGCCAACACTCCAGTACTCCGCTACTCCAGACACCCGGGTCTCTGTGCTCTCCCTTCGGGTCTGTCTTCGACCCTGAGGCTCAGACCCGAAGGGAGGCCGCAGAGATTTTTTTGTCTCTCACCCCAGTGCAATTCACGTCAGTGACAGTGCAGTGTATTGCACGGGGGTATCAAACATGAAAATGCCAACGACATTAGTCATAAGTCAACGAATTAAACATAGCCTGCCCCGCCCGCCCCGTAGGTAGGGACTATCGTACTGGGGTTAAATTCCGAAGGACAGCAAAGCGTATTTAACTGGGGTCAACCAAACTTTCACACACAAGAAGAGTGAGGAACGTTCTGCACGAACGTCCCGTAACATTTCTCTGCGTAAGACCGTCACTTCAGCTGGACACTAAGGGGTTTGCAAAGGTCTCAATTTGGGTTGATATTGCACCCATACTTATCTTATAGTATAGTAATGAGGAAGAGTTAGGACCCTCCCCGATGTTGGCACATTCGAGGAAGGAGAATAAGCAGGATGAAGCAATTGAGAGGACATAGGCTACAGCTGACAAGGACAGGGTTTTATTGACAAGATGTCGCAATGCCATTTTATCAAAATGTTGAAAGAGACGGCATTATCTTATGAAAGAAGAGACCAGGACGTTGGTTGCTTATCGCCTTGAACGTGCTCGGAAAGCATTTGAAGAGGTTATTCTGATGCATCTTGAATGTGAGATGTTGAGGCCTGACGCGGCGTGCTGTTGTGTGTCCTATTCTAAGACTTGTATTGTTTCATAGATCAATCTCGCAACCAGAGAGGAGGCGGCAAAATGCACACTTTGAAACAAGAGGTGATAAAGGCAATATCGTCATTGCCTGAGGCTACGAGTATTGATGAAATAATGTATCGCCTTTATGTTATTGAGAAAGTCAGAAAGGGAAAAAGGGCTGTTGAGGACGGGAAGACAGTATCTGTCGATGAATTAAAGAGAGAAATCGAATCATGGTAGAATGGTCGATCTCAGCCAAAGAAGACTTGAAGCAGGTACATGACTACATTTCCAAAGATTCCAGGTTTTATGCCAGAAAAGTAACGGAACAAATTATTGACAAGTCAGAAGCATTGAATAATTTTCCGGAAATGGGTAGAGTTGTTTCTGAAATAGGAGATGCAAATATCCGAGAACTATTCGTTTATTCCTACCGACTCATTTATGAAGTTACTAGTCCTGGAGTACAGGTTTTAGCCTTGATTCACGGGAGACGAGAGTTTCCGTCAGACAGATTTATGACGGAGGAGATCAATCGGACCTAAGAGTACGGATTGAAAATCCGCTATTATGGCTTAAGGAGCTCATGGAAAGATGAGTACGGAAGCTATGACTTTGGATAAGATTCGGTGCGCCGGCCTGGAAGTTTTGGGGCATCATATAGGCCCGATGGGGATGGTGCTATTTTTGCGGGAGTATGAAACCGGGCGGGGCGACTATTATCGAGCATCCAGAACCAAGCATCCAGTATGCTTGCCGTGCCTGTCCCGTAGGAAAACTGCCCAGGTGCGTCCCGCCCAGGTGCTTCGGCTTATTATAAGCTACCAAGCCAGTAATCCAGCTCTGGGCCAGGGTCTGGGCCAGGGAACTATCGTACTGGATGGCCAATGAATTCATTCCGCCGTTGTCGTAATATGGTTGTCGCGCCTCAACCCTAATCATCATATATCCAAAATACTTCCTGAACCACTCCCGAAGGGACGTCAGGTTTTTCCTGGCTGCCCTCTCAGCAGAAAGGAAAAAGAACTAACAAGACTCTGCGGCCCTTGGCGCGCCATAGCTTTCAGC
>SDBU01007475.1_pt1 | contig 12583 bp, 14 predicted proteins | sample 2277071 | NCBI WGS metagenome assembly SDBU01 (sample SAMN10397929, study PRJNA504765) | marine sediment metagenome | isolation source: marine sediment core GS08_GC12, 126 cmbsf | place: Arctic Ocean: Gakkel Ridge, Loki's castle | collected 2008 | reverse complement strand
CAGGAGGACGCCCGTTTTGCCGGGCGTTACTGCATGCCCCTCCACGAGGCCGACCTGCTGGCCCCCATAGCGCGGCCCGGCAAGGTGCTCTGCCTGGGGCTCAACTACCGCGACCATGCCGCTGAAAGCGGCGCCCAGGTGCCCGACGAACCGGTCATATTCTCCAAAGTGTCCAGCAGCGTCATCGGCCCGGGCTGTCCCATTCGGATGCCCAGGACCTCTGTGCAGATAGACTACGAGGTGGAGCTTGCCTTTGTGATCGGGCGCCCCGCGAAGAACGTGTCCGCCGACAGCGCGATGCAGCACGTGGGGGGCTACACCATCCTGAACGACGTGACGGCCCGCGATTACCAGCGCGACAAAGGCGGCTCGCAGTGGGTGCTCGGCAAGTCTTTCGACACCTTCTGCCCGATCGGGCCGTGGATCGTGACGGCGGATGAGATCGAGGACCCTCATGACCTGCATCTGGAATGCGTGGTCAGCGGCGAGAAGATGCAGTCGTCCAGCACCTCGCAGATGATCTTTCGGATCCCGCAGATCATTGAGTACTTGAGCGCAGTGCTGACCCTGGAGCCGGGCGATGTGGTCGGCACCGGGACGCCGCCGGGGGTGGGTTTCGCGCGAACGCCGCCGCGGTTCCTGCGTTCCGGCGACGTCGTGGAATGCACCATCGAGAAGATCGGCACTCTTGTCAACCCGGTGCAGTAGCCCGGTTTCCTGCCGGCGCCGGACCGGTGGGGGGGACAGCCCATGATGTCTGCCTCGAAAACAAACTGTGTTGTCTTCGGCGCCGGGGCGCTCGGTCTCGGGTTCCTTGGGCCGGAGCTTTCGCGCGACTGCCGCGTTACCTACCTCGACGTCCCGGCCAAAGCCGAACTGCTCGACCACCTGAAGGCCGAAAGAAGCTACGTCTTCAATGAGGCCGGTCTTTCCATGCGGCCGGTGCGTGTCGCCGGGGTGGGCGGCCTCTGCGTCGGGGACGCCGCCCAGGAGTCGGCAGTGCACCAGGCCCTGGACGAAGCGGACATCGTTCTGACGGCCGTGGGCGGGGCGCACTTGTCGAAGCTGGCGCCACTGCTTGCCCTGGCGGCGGGCAGGCGGTCGCAGCAGCGGCCCCTGCGCGTGTTGTGCGCGGAGAACGGCGTCGAGATCGCCCGCGGTCTGCGGACGGCCGTGGAGAGGGAAGCCGGCGGCGAGCTTGGCGCCTCGCTGCTGGTTGGCGACACCGTCATGGGGCGGATGTGCAGGATAGAGACGGCCCCGGAGCCGCCTTTGGAGCCGCCTGCTCCCGGGCTCGACTGGGCGGTGGTCGCCGAGCCGTTCTTCGGCATTCCAATCGAAGCGCACGCCGTGGTCGGCCTGCGGCACGTGCCCGGCGCACTGCATCCGGAGCCGCCCGAGGAGTTCAGCGCGTCCGAGGACGTCAAGGTGCTGGCACACAACGGGCTCCACCTGATGCTGGCCGGCATCGGCTGCCTGAAAGGCCGGCGGTTCTTCAGTGAGTTGCGAGGTGAGACGGCGACGATGGAGCTGGGCAGGCGGCTGGTGGCGGAGGAAGCCGGCCCCGCGCTCCTGCGCAAGCACGGGGAGGCGATGGACTGGAACGCCTACCTGAATTACCGCGATGCGATCCTGCGACGCACGACGTGCCCCGTCTTCCACGACTCGATTGCTCGGGGAATACGCGGCATCATGCGCAAGCTCGATCCGTGGGAGCGGCTGGTCTATAGTGTGCGGACGGTCGCGGAGCAGGGGATCGAGCCCGAGGCTTTTGCCGTTGGCCTGGCCGCCGCCGTCACCGTGGCGCAGCGCGGCGGGGAAACTGACATGGACTTCCGGGAGGTCCTCACGCGCCACTGCGGCTTCGATGCCGAAGACGACGCGGACCTCCTGCGCCGTGTCGAGGACGGCCGCAGCCTGCTGCAGAAAATGGTCCGTTAGCCCAGGGGAGAACGCGCGTGATACAGGTTGTGGCCCACCGGGGAATCGCTGCGACTGAGCCGGAGAACACACTGCGCGGCTTTCGCCGTGCCGTGGAGCTTGGGGCGGAGTGGACGGAGTGCGACGTTCGTCTAACGGGGGACGGCCGGCTCGTCGTCATGCACGACGAGACCGTGGACCGCACCACGAACGGCGCGGGCAAGGTGCTGGACCTCACGTTCGAGCGAATCCGGGCCCTCGACGCGGGCAAGGGAGAGCGGGTGCCGACTCTGGAGGAAGTGCTGGCAGTGCTCAAGGGCAGGCTGCACCTCCACCTCGAACTCAAGGCGCCGGGCGTCGAGCAACTCGCCGTGGGGGCGGTCAAGGGAGTGCAGATGGACCGTGAAGTACAATTCACTTCCGTCGATCTGGGCAGGCTGCGCAACGTGAAGGAAATGGACCCCTCGCTCGACGTGGGGGCCATCTTCGGCGAGCCGTCAGACGACTGCTGTCAGCAGGCGCTCGACGTCGGGGCGGGCAGTGTCCACATCTTCTACAAGAACATGACCCGGGGATTGGTCGAGCAGGCGCACCGGCTCGGGTTGGCGATCACCGCCTGGAGCCCCGATCTGGAGCCCGAATGGCGGGCGATGATGGCCCTGGGCGTGGACCTGATCTGCACCAATCGCCCCGACCGCCTCATCGCCATGCTCCGAGCGGATCATTAGGGCCGGGCATTCCCGCGTTTGTGCGTTGTGCGGCTCTGGCGAGGGGCCTCTATCGGCGGCGGCGTTCGAGTTCTCTGCGCGTCTCCCTGCTGCGCTGTTGGGCCTGTTTCTTCTCGCGCTTGTCCCAGTGCTTCCTGCGTCGCGCCAGGCCGATCTCCACCTTGGCGTGCCCGGCCTTGAAGTAGACCGACAGGGGGATGAGGGTGTAGCCGCGCTGGGAGCACTGGGAGATGATGCGGCGTATTTCGCGGCGGTGCAGCAGCAGCTTGCGGGGACGCTTCGGCTCGTGGTTGAGGATGTTGCCCTGTTCGTAGGGAGGGATGTGCATGTCGTAGAGGTAGAGCTCGTCGCCCCTGGGGCGGGCGAACGCTTGTCCCAGGCTGCATGCGCCGTTGCGCAGGCTCTTCACCTCGGTGCCCTGAAGCACCATGCCCGCCTCGTAAGTGTTCTCTATGAAGAAGTCGTGGCGGGCCCGTCGGTTCCGAGCGACGATCTTTACGTTGTTCCCTTCGCGGGCCATGACGGACCTATACTATCTGGCGCCGGGGCCGAATGCAAAACGCCCCCGTCTGTCCGGTCCTGGCGCGCACGTCTACCGGTTGCCCCGATGCGGCGCCCGTCTGGGCGGCCTTCTTGAGGGCGTCCTCACGCGGCCTGGCCCTGGCCTCGGCGCGCGGCGGCGAGGCTCCTCCCGGGGACGGCGTTCTGTTCCTTGTCGTTTAGCCATTTTCCTTACAGCCCATCCGGTTGAGTCTGCAGGCGTTCGAGCAAGCCGCGGGACTCGTCGCCGTAGTTCAGGCGACCGCGCGCCCGCTCAGACGCCGGCCGTCTCCGCAAGTCGCTCCTGGGCGATCTCAACGTAATGTCCGTCCAACTCGAAGCCGACGTAACGGCAGCCGAGCCGTTGCGCGGCGAGGGCCGTCGTGCCGGTGCCCATGAAGGGGGGAGTCACTCCGTCAACTTCGTTGCGTCCCTGACCTTACGGATTGCGTCCAGTACCACTTGGAGTCTGTCCTGGAAGCCTCCTTGCCCGTATTCGTTGGCGTAATCGACTATCCTTTCTGCCTCGGATAGAGACAGAATAAGCCTGTCCTGGGCCACCGCGTCCTGGAGGCGGCGCAAGAGACCCTGAAAGCCCCCGGAGCCTTCAACTGGCCGCATGATGGCTTCTTGCTCCGCCGACGATAGCGGTACGACGATTGTGACCTCCGCCATCCCTTGCCCCTTTGACTGAAGTATATTCACTTCCGCCCATACTGCCTGTTACGCGCGTCTGCGCATATTAGGCTTCATGCGGCAACGGGCGGGAGTAGCCGCACTTCCCCAATGGTAACGTATTCGGCGCTCACTTCAAATCCAATGTACTCGCAGCCGAGGCGCTGCGCGGCGAGGGCCGTCGTGCCGGTGCCCATGAAGGGATCGAGCACAACCAGCGGCTCATCGCGCAGCCCGTGAAGCCTGATACACATCTCCGGCAGCTTGTCCGGGAAGGCGGCCGGGTGCGGCTTCGCGCCCGTGACCGTCTCGTAGGGGATGAACCACGTGTTGCCGCGGTCGCGCACGTCCCGCGTGGCCTTTTTCCAGCGACCGATGTTGCTCTTGTCCCCGTAGGGCACGCCGACGGCGAGTTTGTCCAGCTTCACGTTTCCCGTCTTGGTGAAATGGAAGATGTACTCGTGTGCGTTGTTCACGTAGCGGTCGCTGTTGACGGGCTTGTAGTGCCCCATGTTGACGCCCTCTTCGGGCGCGGCGATGGACTTCACCCAGTGGATGGTATTCTGCGTGTGGAAGCCCGCCCGCCGGATGCGCTCCGCGACCTGAAGCGAGCGCAGTTCGTCCGAAGGCATGTCGCCGATGTTGAAGAAGAAGGAGCCGTCCTCCTTGAGCACGCGGCGGCATTCCCGCGCCACCTCTTCCATCCAGTCGACGTAATCATCGAACGGCAGGTTGTCGTCGTGGGTCTGGTACTTAACGCCGATGTTATACGGCGGCGAGGTGACAATCACGTCAACGAATCCGTCGGGCAGCCGCCGCCGCATGCCTTCCACGCAGTCCTCGACGAAGATCTGGTTGAGGGGGCTTTGATTGGCCATGTCGCCTCTTGCTCCTCTGTCCCGTCCCGCAGTTGCCGGATGTGGACAAAGCATAGCAGAAGGACGGTGCTCGTACAAGGGAAATTATGTCCAATCGGTTGGGCCAAAGTCCAGAGGTGGGCCTTGAATGCGTCGGGGAGAACTCAGAGGCAACAAGTGGTCCGCCTATCCGTCTGGCGGAAAGCGCCCTGAACTCCAATTCATAATTTATAATTCATAATTGCCGTCACGTCGTAGGCCTACCCCTGTGCGGCCAGTTTCAGGCCGCCGACCGCGATGGGAGGGACGTGGCTGTTGCCGATCCACTGTCGCTCGCTCCCCAGCGCCTCGATGTGTCTGAGCACCTCGTAGACGTTGCCCGCCACCATGCAGTCCTTGACGCGGCCGGCTATCCGACCGTCTTCCACCAGGAATCCCAGGTCCAGATTCACGCTGAACTCGCCCGCCAGCACGTTGCTCTGACCGGAGCCGAGCGTCTGGTCCACGATGACGCCGCGTTTCATGCCGGACACCATGTCCTCGAAGGACGTGTCGCCGGCCGCAATGACGACGTTGGTGCTGGAGGGGTAGGGACGGCTGCCGTATCCGCGGAACCCGTGCCCGCTCGGCTCGCACCCCAGCAGGCCCGCCGTCTGCAGGTCGGTTGTGTAGGTCTTGAGCACGCCGTTCTCGAAGAAGTCCTGCTTGCGGGTGGGCGTGCCTTCGTTGTCCATAGAGCAGGTGTCCGGGGCGAAGGGGATAGTGGGGTCGTCGGTTATGGTGATGCGCTCGTCGAGGACCTGTTCGCCAATGCGGCCGCGCAAGACCGAGGAGCCCTTGTGAACGTGCTTTCCGTTCAGAGCGACCTCGATGGGCTCGGTGAGGTTGCCCAAGGCCTTCGGTATGAAGATCATCGGCATTTCTTCCAGCCTGGCCGGCACGATGACGGATGCCTGCTTCATCTTGTCCAGCACCGTGCGCGTGAGCTCCAGGACGCAGTCCAGCGGCTGTCCCCAGCCCCTGAACTCGTATATCTGGAGGAAGCCTTCGTCGGTGATCTCCTGGACGCCTACGTAGGCCGACATGTGGGTGGAGGAGGACGCGAACTCCAGGCCACTGGTGTTGATGATGTGGCGGGTGTGCGTTGAGCGCGACACGTCGCAATTGTAAAGGTAGGCGTCGTTGGCGGCGCGGCTCAGCGCCAGGCCTTCCTGCCCCATTTCCACCATTCTTTCCGCTGTCACCTGGAGCACCTGCTCGTCGTAGGTCCGGACCGATCGGGGCTCCCGCTGCTGGGAAGGCAGCACGAACTTCGCCTGGTCCCCGAAGGCCGCGCTGGCCGCTGCCATCTCCAGCAGCTTGGCCGGATTCCGCAGGTCGGTCGTGGACGTGAATCCAATGCGTCCCTTGTCAATGACGCGCAGGCCCACTCCGCGGAACTGGCGCGTGGTGATCTCTTTGAGCCGGTTGTCCTCGAAGCTGACCTCGACCGACTCGCCGCTCTCTTCGAACACCTCCGCGGCGTCGAAGCGCTCCCGCGCCATGTCGAGTGTTGCCTCTGCCGATCTGTCTCTCATCGCCCTCTCTTCCGCCGGGAGAAACGGGAAGGTCAGCGTCCGCCGATGACGACGTTCCGGATGCGGCAGTGCGGCCCGCCGTCGCTCACCCTCAAGGGGCTCTGGCCGCCCTTGCCGCAGCCGCCCAGCCCTCCGTGCATCTTGAAGTCGCTGCCGACACGGTCGATGTTCTCAAGAGTCTGGAACACGTTGCCGGTCAGCACCACGTCGCGGATCTTCTCGGCCAGCTTGCCGCCGCGAATCCTGTAGGCCTCCTCGGCGCTGAAGGTGAACATCTCCATGTTGGTCTGGCCGCCCATCATTCCCAGTGCGTAGATGCCGTCTTCGGTCTCCTGGAGCATCTCCTCGAACGAAGTCTCGCCCGGTTCCATGAACGTGTTCGTCATGCGCACGATGGGGGGATGCCGGTAGCTGATGGCCCGGGCGTTTCCGGTCGGTTCCTCGCCCATCTTGGCGGCCGTCTCGCGGCTATGCAGACGCCGCGTCAGCACGCCGTCCTTTATCAGCTCCGTCCGCGCGCCCGGTACGCCCTCGCTGTCGAAGGCGATGAAACCGGCCTCGCCCGCTACCGAACCGTCGTCAACTATGTTGAGGAAGTCCTTGCCGAACCGGCGACCCATCTTCATGATCTCTTGCAGGCGGGGATTCTCGTAGAGGAAGTCCGACTCGCTCAGGTGGCCGAACGCCTCGTGCACGAACAGGCCGCAGAGCTTCGAGTCGGCGATGACGGTATAGGTGCCTGCCTCGACGGGCTTGGCGTCGAGCGATTCGACGGCCCGGCGCACGGTCTTCTCGCAGTCTTCTTCCATCTGGGTGACCTTGCCGAAGCCGCGAAGGTCGCCGTTGGACTCGTAGGCCCGCTGGATGTTGGTTCCCTCGACGGCAATGGCGAGAACCATTGCGCCGCAGAAGACGTATTCCTGCTCAATGTAGCTGCCATCGGAGTTGGCGAAACAGGTGGTCGAGTGGCTGTCGCGATAGATGACTCTGCTGGTCTGGATGCGGTTGCTGCCCAGGATTATCTCATTGTAGCGGTGGCACATCTGCTGCTTGTCTTCGAGCGAGACGCTGGCCGGATCGGTCTCCACGGAGGTCCGGTAGACCTGTTCGAACGCCTTGCCTTGCGCCAGTTCGAACTTCGTGCCGCCGACCAGCTTGGCCTGAGCGACGGCCTGCCGGGCGTATCTCTCGATCTGCTCAACGTCGTTGAAGGTGGCGAACCCCCAGCCGCCGTCCTTCAGGACGCGCACGCAGCCGCCTCGCTGCGTCCGCTCGCCGATGTCCTCCAGTTCCTTCCCGGCGTAGTGTATGCTCGTGCCGGTCCCTTCCTGGATTCGCACCTCTGCGTAGTCAACGGGCAGCTTCTGGCAAAGGTCCAGCAGCGTCTGTTTCACCTTGTCCACCTCTGAGAAGATCGCCGACAGACGGACCATTCTGCCTCAAGCGGGGAATTGATACAAGTGCTCTTCTGCCCGAAGCTTTAGCGAAGTAGGCCCGCCTGAGGCCGTAGCAAGCCCCGCAGGGGCGACACAGAGATAGCCACGGGCGTCAGCCCGTGGACTTCAGTGTCCTATTGAGGTTAGCCCCCGCAGGGGGCGGCAGAACTCTACCACGCAACGAACAGCTCTGCCGCCCCCTGCGGGGGCTGGGATATTCCTTGCCTCTGGACACCCCGCGCTCACGCGCGGGGCTAAGCAGATGCCGCCCGCATACGGCGGGCTTATACACAGGCCGGCAGGCCAGTACTTGCCGAGAGAGGAAAAGCTCTGGGGTGAAATGGCCACCGGCCAATCACAGAAGCCCTCCTGGATCCCTCAGACGACCCGAATCTGAGGTGCGAACATTCTAATGTCTCTGCTAAAGCAGCACCTCTTCAGCAGTTAGGATCAAAGCAAATGGCTTTGTCCAGCGAGGTCAGCGGGTCAGAAGCAACAACAGGAGCGCCAGCAGCACTGCGCCAAGGATCACGACCACGGCAAGGGACGGCCGGCGGCGGGTCCGCCCGGGGAATTCGCGACGGACGAAGTCCTCGTAGTCGAACTCGCCGTCCTTGGCATACCCGGTGGGGAGATCGGCCGCCCACTTGTCGGCGTCTTCCGCCCAGCCGGTCTGATCGTCGGACCCGCAGTGCGGACAGACCCGCGCTTCGACGTCGACCTCCTCGCCGCAATGCGGGCAGACGAAGTAGTCGCGTTCCCGATCGCTGCGGCTCGTCATGAACCCCAATCTCTGAAAAAGGTCGTCATCCGCTCGAAGAATACGATGCCCAGCGCACCGCATGCTACCGGGAAACCCACGAGAGCCCAACCGAAGACCCTCCAAGCGATCTCCTCGGCAACTGCAAACCGCCAGAAGGCCATAATGACTAGGAATGCAATGATCACGTCCCCGACAAGCCCGAAGAGCGCCGCCATGAAGAACCGGAGGGCCACGGCCTTCAGGCTCCAACCTTGCCACGGGAGCGGTCTTCGCTTCACGCTTGACGCCGCCTCTCTGTTTCAAGCTCAGGGCTCGGCGGAAGGGGCGCGCAAGACTGGTTCGGACTTCTCGGGCTCTTCCTCGGTTGCGCTTGGGCGCTGTCGGGCCAGCCACTTGGCGCGTTGCTCCTTCACAATCCGGTCGCCGTTCTCCTGCCACCACCTTCGTGCAGCGGCGATATACGCATCGCGGTCCCGGTGACGCTGATGCTGTGAGCCGCGCCAACCCGTTATCCGCTCGAACGCCTCCAGCGCTCCGCCTCCCACCAGGCTCCACGAGCCGTGGGGGTGGATGTCTGGAGCTTGCAGAAGCAACTCGACGCCGTATGCGCCGCCAAACTGCTCGATAGCCTGCAGTGCCGCCAGTCCGATGCTTATCGAACTCAGTTCGAAGTGCTCCTTCTTCAGGTATGCCGGATCGCCCAGCAACGCCAGACTGACCTCCAGCGCGGCGATGTCCTGGGGCCATGAAGCGTCTGCCAGCAGCGTCAGCACATCGTCCTTGACGGTCCGGTCGCCTTGCAGCGCGAGAACCATGGCTGCCCCCGTGCGGATGCCGGGCTCCTGGAAGTAGTCCGCCTCCAGGTCACGTTCTCTGCCTACTTCACCCCTGACGACCTTGTGGAGCAAGTCCTTCACTTCCGGCTGGTCGGCGTCCTCGAGGTACCTGAACAAGCTTGTTTTGTCTTCGTCCCACCCGTGTTCCAGCGTGGCTTCGGCCAATCGAACCGTCCACTGTGCGCGAAGACTCTGTGGGACTTTCCGCTCATAGCGTTCAGAGAAGTACAGCCGGGCGGCCCCTCGCAAGCCGGTCGGGTCGTCCTTGAGTTCCTCCAGGGCCGCCAGGAAGTCCTCGTCCGACACGGTAGCGACGGCTGCCAGGACCCGGCGTTCCTTTGGCATGGTGCTGGTCCAGGACTCGCTGGTAACCCCGAGCGCCTGACAGACGGCCTTGGCCAGTGCCTTCTTGTCGGCCATGCCCGTGGCGATCTGCTGGCCTATCAGCGCGTTGTAGCCGGGGAACACGTCAACCAGTGCTCCCCTAAACTGCGCCGGGAAGAAGCTCGCAAACCGCTTGTCCTCGGCTTCTTGTCTCCGGTTGCGCGCCAGGCGCCCCTCCCGTGCTGCCTGGAAGCCCGAGGACCACCCGTTCCGTTCAAGCCACCGGTTCATGGCCCTCTGAGATTTGCCTGTGAGCAACGCATCACCCTTCCACTTCCCGTGCCGCCATCGGAAGCTCTTGCCGTGGTGGTAGCTGAGTGTGACGAGCAACTCGTCTTGCCTATAGAAAGAGAGGAGGACGTCGCCATGGCACATGTCATGGAACCAACTCTTGCTCTCATTTATTTCGATCAGGTCCACAAGTTCGGTGATCTTGTCCGGCCCCTGGACCTCAAACACCGGCGCTGGTGCCACTCCCCCGTAGGATTCGGTGAGGCCCGCGACCAGCCTATCCGCTCCCCACAGAGCAGACACCAGTTGCTGCTTCCACACGTTGTCGCCGCCGTTGTCTCCGCAGCCGACGGACGGCAGCGTGCAAACCGCGCACGCGAGAACGGCCAGTGACACACAGAGTCCCTTGCGCATGACTAACTCCTTCAACGCGAGAAACCGGTCCCTTCACGCTGCAATAATGCGGTTTGTCCGCGCCATATTATAACCCGGTTCTGGTAGAAAAGGAAGCCCCCCCCACGGCCTCGGCTCCTCTCCGTGCCGTCGTTGGCCAACCGTGGCGGCAGCATGTAGAATAGTGGAGCTTCAATATCGAGATTACGAGTCCGGGAGCCGGTCGCCCTCGTCCTCGTCGTCGTCCTCGGGGCGCTGTCGGCTTGGTCGAGGACGAGGACGAGAACGACGACGAACGATGCGCTGACCCCACGATTCAACCTTGAAGGCCCAATAGGGCCTCCGGCAGATGGGGAGGGTCTGGTCCTGGCATTGAGTCTGAACATGCTTTCGCTGGCCTTGTTCGGTGTCGGCGCAGTGGCGTTCGCCCGGCAGAGGAAGGCGGTGCTCGTGTTGTGCCTGGGGCTGTTCGTGCCCGTGTCGGCACTGGCGACCCTCGCCGTCTACTGGCCGCTGAGCCCCGTTCTGGCCACAGTGCTGCTCTGCGTGGGGGAGGGCCTGCCGTTGGTGGCCCTGGGGCTGTACGGGGCGGACCTGCTGTTCGCGCCTTTCTGCGTGGAGATGACGTATGCGGTCCTGATCTGCTGGGTCCTGTGGCCGGTGCTCGTGCTCGCCAACTTCCTGGGGCTTCTGGTCTGACAGGGTTGCGGGTCCTCCTGACGACGCCGTCGGGCGAACTTGAGAAGCCGACTGTCTATCGGATATAGTAGGGTTCCTTTTTGAATGAGGTTGTCGGGAGACCGCGATGGAAGAGCGGACGCTGCGGAGTGAGTTCGGCAAAGGCGTCTTTGCTCAGAACGCCGTTTTCGTGTTGGCGGTAGGGCTATGCCCCACTCTTGCCGTTACGACGGGTGTGAAGAACGCGGTTGCGATGGGGGTGGCCGTCATCTTCGTGCTGGCCTGTGCCAACACGCTGGTGGCGCTGCTGCGGAAACTGATCCCGCAAGAGGTGCGCATCCCGTGTTTTATTGTCATCATCGGTTCGTTTGTCACTATGGTGGAGATCATCTTCAAGGGCAAGCTGCCGCCGGAGATCAGCGCGAGCCTCGGCATCTTCGTCCCGCTGATCGTCGTCAACTGCATCATCCTCTACCGCGCTGAATCCTTCGCCTACAAGCAGGGCGTCCTCCGCTCCCTGCTGGACGCGCTGGGCATTGGTGTGGGCTTCATGCTGGCCATCTGCCTGGTGGCGGCGGTGCGCGAGATACTCGGCAACGGCACGATATGGGGCTATCCCTGGGTGCCGATCTCCTGGCCCGTGCGCTACGTGCCGGCTTCGATACTCATCCAGGCCCCAGGCGCATTCCTTGTGCTCGGCCTGCTTCTGGGGTTCTTCAACTGGCTGAGGCTCCGCCGGCCCGCCTCAAGAAAGGCGTAAGAGATGGGTGTCGGACAACTCCTAACGATTGCCGTCTCGGCCATCCTGGTCTCGAACTTCGTCCTGGCCAGGTTCCTGGGGCTGTGTCCTTTCATCGGCGTGACGCAGAAGACCGAGAACGCCCTGGGGATGGGCGTGGCGGTGACCTTTGTGATGTGCCTGGCCAGCTTTGCGACCTTCTTGCTTTACCGACTGGTGCTGCTTCCCTACGATCTGGTCCTGGCCTTGAAGACGCCCATGTTCATCCTCGTCATCGCATCCCTGGTCCAGTTGGTGGAGCTGTTCATGCGGTCCAAGCTGCCGGCGTTGTATCAGGCGCTTGGCATCTATCTGCCTCTCATCACGACGAACTGCGCCGTCATGGGCGTTGCGCTGCTGAACACGACCGACGCCCCTCTGGAGTTCAAGGGCATGAGCATCGCCGCGGGCCTGGTCGCGGCGTCGTGGCGCGGTATCTGTGCCGGGCTCGGCTTTACGCTGGCGATGCTGCTGATGAGCGGCGTCCGTGAACGGCTGGCCAAAGCGGACGTGCCCGCCCCGCTGCGGGGCGTGCCGATCGCCTTCATCTGCACAGGGCTGATGGCCATGGCTTTTCTCGGGTTCGCCGGGATGGTCTGAGACTCCCAGTCGACTGGGCATCTGGCAAGATGGACTCTACGCTATCTCGCATGACGGCAGCTGTCTTTGTGCTTCTGGCCCTGCTCGGGCTCGGCGGAGGCGTGGTCTGCGCCGACGTCGTGGCGGTGGTCAACGGGGAGCCGATCTCGCGTGCGGACTTCGGCCTTTCGCTTGTGCGCTCGCTCGG
>SDBU01007473.1_pt1 | contig 12586 bp, 7 predicted proteins | sample 2277071 | NCBI WGS metagenome assembly SDBU01 (sample SAMN10397929, study PRJNA504765) | marine sediment metagenome | isolation source: marine sediment core GS08_GC12, 126 cmbsf | place: Arctic Ocean: Gakkel Ridge, Loki's castle | collected 2008 | reverse complement strand
CTTCAAAACGCCCTCCGGTCTCGAGATGCCGGAAGAGCATGTTGTCAAAAAGGGCGACGGCGGCCGTTTTCTTGTCGAGGGCGTACGCGTCAACAAGAAAGGCGTGTATCGCATCAAAGCCTCGTTCAGAAAAGGAATCATCACCGGCGAGAGCAATCCCGTCAGCGTCAGCGAGAAAAAGAAGAAATTCAACGTCTACTGGGGCGACATCCACGGGCACAGCGGCATGAGCGACGGTTCCGCCGCTCCCGACGACTACTACCGGTTCGCTCGTGACGTTGCAGGTCTCGACATCTGTGCCATTACCGACCACGATGTCTATCCCCAGTCGATCACTGAAGAGCAATGGGAGCGCACAAGGGCAGCCGCACAGAAATTCTACAGGCCCGGCAGCTTTGTGACCTTCCTCGGCTACGAGTGGACCGCGGGCGAATGTTTCACCAAGGTGGCCGGGAACGGCCACCACTGCGTGTACTTCCTTGACGACTACGACAACGCCAGGTACTACCACTGCTCCAATCGCGAAACGAACGCCCTGGAGAAGCTGTGGGCGAAGTACCGGGGCAAGAAGGTCATGACCATCGCACACCACACGGCGGTCAACAACCCATCCTTCTGGTACGGGTGGGAGTTCCGCAACGATGACATCCAGACGCTCGTGGAGATCTATTCCATCTGGGGCAGTTCCGAGATGTCGCACAAGCGCAAGAACACGCGGCCCATCAGGCGCTGTGGCGGCATGGCGCCCAAAAGCTCAGGCAAAACCGTGCAGGAAGCGCTCGCCAAAGGCTTCCGCCTCGGGCTCATCGGCGGAAGCGATTGCCATGACGGCAGGCCCGGTGACTCGAACTCGTACCTCAACGACCCGCCTCTTCTGGCCACCTCGAGCGGAATCCACGAGGGGCACTTCTACAGCGGCGGCCTGATGGCCGTCTTCGCCGAGGAGCTGACACGCGAGGCGGTGTGGGACGCCATGAAGAAGCGCCGCGTCTACGCCACCACGGGCGCCCGCATCCTCATCGACTTCACCGTCAATGACCGAATGATCGGCGAGGAACTGACACTGTCCAGGAAAGAGGCCCCTGCGCTCAAGTTCCGCGTCGTCGGTACCGGCTCCATCAAGAAAATCAACATCGTTCGCGACAACAAGGATATCTATTCCATCGCTCCAAAATCCGACACTGCCAGGCTGACCTTCGTCGACCGCGAGAAAAGAAGCGGTGTCTCATTCTACTATCTCCGCGTCACACAGGAGGACGGCCACATCGCGTGGTCGTCGCCGATTTGGGTCATCAGACCCGAAAAGAAAAAGAAGCTCGCGGGCGTGAGAAAAGCCATCAAGGCGAAACGGAAGGCACGAAAACAAGAAAAAGCATCCCGGCGCAAAGAGAAGCGCACGAAACTCATCGATAGGGTCAGGAAGAAAACGTCAAAGCGGAAATAACACATGGCGTAATTCTACTTCCTTTCCTCTTCATCGAGCTCTTCGAGTTTCTTTATCACGTCAAGAAAATCCTCAGGCAGCGGCGCTTCGAACTCGATGCTCGCGCCGGTCCCCGGGTGGACAAAGCCGATGCGATAGGCGTGGAGCATGTGGCGCGGTACTTCGAGGCCGAGCTTCTTCTCGGTCTTCCCGCGGCCGTACTGCGTGTCGCCGAGGATCGGGTGGCCCAGATGGGCCATGTGTACGCGTATCTGATGAGTCCGTCCCGTCCTCGGAAAAGCGCTCAGGTATGTGGCGGCACCGTATCTCTGGATGACGCTGTAGTGCGTCACCGCCTCTCGTCCTTTATCGGCGGCGACCGCCATTTTCTTGCGGTCGCGACGGCTGCGGTCGATGAGCGTCTGTATATCGCCCTCATCATCGCGGATGTTCCCGGCAACGATTGCGCGGTATTCCTTCTCGACGTCCCGGCTCGCGAAGAGCGCGGTGAGCTTGCTGTGGGTCACATCGTCTTTCGCCACAACGAGACAGCCTGAGGTCCCCTTGTCCAGCCGGTGCACTATACCCGGCCTGAGCGGGTGCGTTCCCGTCGATAGCCTTCGATCTCTGCCGACAAGGGCGTTGACCAGCGTGTGTGAGAAATTGCCCGCTGCGGGATGGACAACCATCCCAGAGGCTTTGTTTATCACGATGATCTTCTCGTCCTCATGGATGATGTCCAGAGGTATGTCTTCCGGCTCGACCGAAGGCTCCTTCGGCGGCGGCAGTGTTACCTCCACACGTTCGCCGCGGTGCACTATGTGGTGGGCCTTTGCCTTCTCGCCGTCGACGGTTATCATCCCGCCCTCGATAAGCCTTTTCGCTTTGCTGCGCGAGACCTCGTCTATGCTCTTCGCGAGGAAGACGTCGAGCCTCGTGCCGCTGTGCTTCTCTCCGACCTTGAGAGCCAGTTCTTTGCTCATCTTCGTTCTCACATCCGCCTTGGTTCTCATCTTAGACTATATTTTTCCTGTCATCAATCCAAATCAGTACCGGTGTCGGTTGCGGAATTCCCCGACCAACGCTGCGCTGCAACGGTTCCCGGGAAAGCAAGGTGTTCTGCTGATCCATTTCTCTTTCTTGTCTTGTCGAGTTGTCAATTCTATTCACCGTATCCGGCTCGGGTTTCGGATGGGGATTCTGCAAAACTTCTGCAAATTTGCAGAAAGCCGTGTTTTGCGTATTGGCTTGGGGTTTCGCGAGTTATGATGAAATCGGGAAGCGAATTTTCTGCAAAAACAGTTTTTTTGTATATATAAGAGCAAGGATTGTGCCAAGTTGCCCCTTTTTCCGACATTTGCGTAGATTCTTAGCATTACAGTATCTCCATTGTGGCAAGTTATATAACACAGATTTTCTTTCTTGTCAAGGATAAAATGGCGATGCGCACTGATCCGCAAGTGCATGCTCGGCATGTATGGCAGATTTTTGCATTGGATGATATTGCAAATTGGCATTGACATTTAAGCCGAATTGATATAGCATTGGGAAGATAGAATGAGGTGAAAGGCATGTTGTTCCGCTGGTTTCGATCCAACCCGTCCTTTAGGCTCGTCGAGCTCCTCGTCGTGATCGCCATTATCGCAGTCTTGCTCGCACGGCTGCGCCAGAGCTTTACCGACGAGAATCCGAAGGTGCAGGAGCAACTGGAGATGGTAAACCGGTTTCAGCGTGTGCTGAAGAGGGCCAAGGCGCAAGCGGGCACTGAGGCTGACAAGCCGGAAGCCGACCGCGAAGCCGCGCCGGCGGAACCCAGACAGTTTCCTTTGCGCGCGGCATACGACCACCTTTTCAAGGGAAAGTATGAAGATGCGATCGAGGAGGCGGAGAAGGTGATCCGTGAACGCAGGGATGATCCCACTCTGACGTCGCGGGCGATCAACATTGTGGCGCGCTCGCTTGTCTTCATGGAAAAGGAGGAAGAGGCATTTGCGAAGCTGGGCGCATACGCGAAGGAATTCGAGAATGACGATCAGCTATACTCCGAAAGCTATCCCGTACCCTCCTCTTTGCACCATCAATTGATCGTGGGGCAAGAAAAGGTCTTTGTATATCGGAGGAACCTCAAATACGACAAGGCAGCCGAGGCCGTTAAGAAGCAGATAGCCCTGCAGGAGAAGGGAAATGAGTTCCGCGGGGAGGGAAAAGGGGAAATGTACGTCATAAATCTGATATCCCTGCTGGGAGATTTGTACAGATACGATAGGAGATATGATCTTGCGATCCTCTGCTACGAGAAGGCTCTGGATCGTCTGAAAGTGTTTCCCCCGCTGCCGAACGACGTCTGCTTGCCTCAGGACCAATACCTCAAGAAGAGGCTTCCGCGACTGATCGAGCTATGCGGTGAAGATGTTGACAAGGTGGAAGGTATTGACCTTGCCAAGAGCGTTGATTTCGTTCGTGAAGTCGCGGATTGGCACATGCAACTGGTCAAGCAGTATAACAGCCCGGGCGACGTTAAGCTGGCCGCGGGAATGTACAAGGAATGCTTGGCCTTCCTTGCTGCTCGTGACTTAAGCGGGCTGAGCGAGCGACTGCGAAAAAAATACGAGGGGCTGAAGGAGGAACTACCGAAACGCATCGAGGACATCGAGAAACGCCTCCGACGCGCCCACGAGAAAGACAGTGCCAAAGAGACCGAAGCTGAATTCGAGCAGGCCATTTGCAAAAACAGGGAACTCAAACTCAAGTTCTCAGGACTGGCGGTTCTGACAAGACCGAACTAAGGAAACCGCCCGGCGCTTGGATGGAGTCGAGGATGTTCAGGCGACGATTTGAGATTAATCCGAGAATAGAATGGGAGACGTTGACATGTTACCGAAAGCCGGACAAGTGAGAAGAGCGATGAGTATCCTCTCTCGGAAAGATGCCTTCACGCTTGTCGAGCTGTTGGTTGTGGTGGCGATAATAGCGGTGCTGATGGCGATTCTGCTGCCGGCGCTCAACGCCGGGCGGGAGAAAGCACGCCAGGGGAAATGCATCTCCAACCTCAGGCAGCAAAGCGTCGCGCTGGAGATGTGGCATGGAAATTCCGGTTACTTCCCGCCAGGAATGCTTTGTGGAGCAGGCAATTGGCAAGACGAGGATGGATTCTGGCATTCGGGGACGTGGCCTGAGGCGCTGGCAATGGAGGGGGCATGCACCCCTGAGATGCTCGAGAACGATTGGCAATGGCAATTATGCAACCACTCACAACCTGAGGATTTCTCGAAGACAATCGAAGGTTTTGGGGCTTTTGCGTGTCCATCTGATAATCCCCACCCCCATCGAATGAACGAAGAGAGGATGCGCGAAGAATTTGAAAACGGCGAGTCGCCTTATAGATACAGCTACGGATTCAGTCGGGCGATAAATCTCATTGAGCATGTCGACAGATTCCGCCGCCCCGATTGGCTCCCTTATGACCTTGACAAGGATTCCTCTGCCCAGATACTCACCGGAGATGGACTTTACGGCTACCTGTACGACTTCAGGGCAGGATACCTGGAGAACCCAAACGCAGCATGGAACCAGCCTTATGGGGCTTCGAATACCGTTGGTTATTTCCACACCCGGTACACAACGGCGGACTTCCTCTGCCGGGATGGATCCGCAAAATCAGTCTACTATGGAATAGAAGGAAACGGCGTCGACACAACCAGGATTTTCTTCCTGAAGCGCGGAGGACCCCTTGACGCGATAGACTATCCGTTGTTTTAGCAATGGGAAAATCTGTACTTCACCAACACAACGTTGTTGGAGCGTATTGACAGAGAAATGAGAACAAAGGACATGTAATCCGATCCTGGACGGCGACCTTACATCTCAGCGATCCGGATCCAAGATGATGCCGAGGCTGTAAGGACTGGAGGTATGAGGATATGTGCAGGTCCAAAGTAAGGCACACAAAGCATGTTGGTGGCTATCGATCGAGGGGCTTCACTCTCGTCGAGCTTTTGGTCGTGATTGCGATAATCGCTGTGCTGATGGCGATTCTGCTGCCGGCGCTGAATATCACACTATGTTAGTGATTGACGAAGAGAAAAGCCAAGAGGTAGGAAAGAGAAAATGCGCAAGATAATAACTTTGGCAGTATCTTTTGTTATTGTGGCCGTGGCATGGCAGAACGTCTTTTCAGCTGAATTCGTGGCCACTGTTGGAGAGAAAGAATTCCGTGTTCCAATGCCTGAGCGTTTTATAACTCCGGAGTTTAACTCCATTTTTGAGGAGGTTAGAAAATACATGAACTCTAAGGAGTTTTCGAAGGCTGCCGCCGAATGCAGAAGGATAATTGAGAACAACCCTGGGGATAGGGATATCCTTATTGTGGCCAATGGCAACTTGGGGGTCGCCCTGTATATGAGCGAAGATTATAAAGATGCCCGAAAGGCATATGAGAACATGCTTGCAAACATTCCCGCCGATGATAAGGATTTCCGTTATTTCTGGGGAAACGCCCAATTTGGTGTCGCGAGGGCCAACTTGGGATTGGGTATGAATGACGAGGCTTTGAGAGTTTTGAAAAAAATCATCAAGGAGCTTCCAGATCCTACTGGAGATCTACATTGGGCGGCAAATGCTGTTCGTATGCTCAAGGACTGCTATCCCGACGAAGAGGACCAGGAGGAACTTCTGGAGTATCTCGAGGAGCTATGGGCTGAGTACCGTACAAAACGCCTTGGGCCACCGATTATTGAAAGCGTAGCCTCCTGCCGTGAACGTCAAGGAGATCGCGAGAACGCAATCAAGGCTTATCAGGAACTAATCGACAATTATCCTGATACTCCTGAGGCCGAGATAGCGCAAAGACGCATAGAGGTCAACGAGAGACGTCTCAAGAGGTCGGGATCCAATGATAGCTTTGAGAGAGCAACAGAGGAAATAAACGACGCGATCTCTCAGAAGGACTACGAAAGAGCGATCGAACTATACCGAGCAATGGCTAAATCTTTTCCCGAGCAGGCAGTAGAGGCAGAGGTGGGTATTGCGCGGTGCTATCTCTGGCAAAATAGAATGACTGCTGGGTTGGATTCCTTGGGAGATACGGTGAATGCTTACGCAAAGACTCGGGACATAAGCCCTGCACTTCTCTTTCGAGCGGAAATCCGCCATTACCTCTCAATGAGCGCTTTTGAGAGTGTCAAGAGTGAGAATCCCGGTGCTGACAAGAAGGCCATCTTGGATATCTTACTTGTGAAAAGCGATCCTTATCAATATAGGGCAAATATGGAAAAGGCGATAGCAGACATAGAACGGATCATTGATGAATATCCGAGGAGTAAGGATATTTCCGCGGCCATGCGGATTTTGGCGATTTCCCATGCTGAGCTTGCGGAATTTGAGAAGGCCGAAGAGGTCCTTTCTCGTATAACGGAAGCTGACTTCGGCGTCGAGACTTTCTCAGAGGCCCAGTCAATTAGAGGAGGTATATACGCCACGCAGCGTGACTACGCGAAAGCTATCAGTCTATATGAGGAGGTGATAGAGAAAAGCCAGAATGAGGACCAAATTGCCTACCTTCACAAGGAGATCGGCTCGTGTTACAGACATCAAGAAAAGCTGAAAGAGGCTATGAGACATCTTGACCTGGCATTGAAGACAGGCAAGCACGGCATAACTGATCAGGTACACATCTTAAAGGCACAGACGCTTGAGACACAGGGTGAATATGAGGCGGCTTTCGAAGAGTACAGGAAGGTGAGCCCCCACCACTCCCAGTGGGTAGCGGAAGCCAACCTCGGAATGGCCTCATACCACATTCGAGAAGGCCGGCGGGAGTTGGCTTCGCATCATTTGGAGGTGGCAAGGCAGAATGCACGCGATCTGACCTTGATTTCACGGATTGAGGAGAAAGAGAAAGAGTTAGAAGATATCGACGAGTAACTCAAAGCGATGCGTCGCGCATGAAGATGAAAATGGATATACGAAATGATAGCAATGAGTTTTGCTCAGACGGGGGCTTCACACTCGTCGAGCTTCTCGTCGTTGTGGCGATTATAGCGGTGCTGATGGCGATTTGGCGCCGGTTAATGGGGAACAACTTCGCCCTTTGCGCGTGAAACATATTGGTTGGTAGGGTACTCATCTCAAGGGACGCCTCTTTGAAGACAACCCTCTAATCAGGCTGAACATACCATAATGGGAGTATTGGGCGATGACGAGGAAGAAGTCTATCTTGCTTATTGTGGTATCGCTTATCGTCGCGGCGTCTGTCTGTATTCTTCTCGGACGCACGTTTCGACAGTCCGAAGACGTGGGCCGGCGGAGGGGATCTCAAGAAAGCACTGTTGAAACGCACGAAGAGAAGAGGTCCCGAGTCAAGAAGGATGAGAAAGAAACCACGTCGCGGTCTGAGTCGGCAGACGAGCGCGAAGAAGAAGACGCATATTCGATCTCTGGCCGTGTTGTTGATGAGGAGGGCCGGGGACTTGCGGATGCGGAAGTAAAAGTCTCCGACAATCAACGTATTAGATTCTTCAATCCAACTGCTGTGAGACCGGTGAAGACCGATGCTGAAGGGAATTTCAAAATGGGGAACCTCGCGAAGAGGACTCTATTCATCAAGCCGGTCATGGAAGGATACTGCTTCTGTCTCCCTGGTATGGAAACATACGGCAGTCCGGCACAAGTCTATCCTATCTATTACGTATCGGGAAAGGACCGCACAACAGACATCCGTTTGGTAATGCGTCCGGGGGGCGTTCTCGCCGGTAAGGTGCTGGACCATGATGATATGCCAGTCGCGAACGCTGCGGTTCGCTTCTTCCAAAGAGACGAAGGAGGTAGGGAAATCTTCGAACTGATTCTGGAGAGTGATAGTGAAGGAAGATTCAGGACATCCAGTCTTATTCCGGGAGGATATCAGCTCAGTGTAAAGGCGCAAGGTTTCATAAGGCTCCAGCAGGATGAAATGATAGATACCGACAAGGATGACCTGTTGATCCGGCTTGAACGTGCATGTTCTGTTAGTGGGACCGTTGTTTTCGCGGAGTCCGGCAAACCTGCTCCGGGGGCAAAGGTATTGATTGGCAGAAGGGCGTCCGACGACAACACATCGCTGGCGGATGAGGAAGGATGTTTCGAGGTATTCGTCACGCCTCACGTTGACACCGATCTCAACGCGCGCTGGGAGGATTATGTGACGTCGGATGTGAATAGGGTTTTCTGCGAAGATGGCAGCCCCCTCAGCGGTGTTGTACTGAAGCTAATCAAAGGTGGTTCAATATTAGGTGCCGTGAGCGACGAGGAGACAGAAAAGGCGATAGAAGGGATTGCTGTCAATAGTTTCCCGGAATGGGAAGCCTTACGGGTCAGTGTGCAGAGTGACGAGAATGGGCTATTCGCTCTTAAAGGGCTCAGGCCCGGTAAACGACAGATCCGGGCCCGCCCAGACGAGTACGAACCTTCGGGCCGAATCGATGTTGAGGTAGTCGGAGGGAAGGAGACGACCGGCGTTGAAATAAGGCTAAGGCGTAAGTCGCAGCGCGATGAAATAGCGATTTCCGGAACAGTCGTAGACACGGAAGAGAAGCCTGTCTCAGGCGCTTTCATCGTTCCCAAAACAGATGGTGACGTCTTTGATAAATTGAGGAATTCGGCGGTTTCCGATGCTAATGGAAGGTTTGTCCTGCAAATCCCGCGTTATAGGGGATTGCTTGGACTTCTGACAACACACCCGCAGTACGCCCACAAATATCTTGAATTCGGAAAAGAAGGAGGTCCCGAAAAAACCAGTGACATCCGCATCGTCCTCGAGAAGGGCGGGAGCATTGAAGGTTTTGTGCGCGGCGCAACTGGCGAGCCGAAGCCGAAGATAGCTGTAGACCTGATATTATCTATGAAATGCCAGCCGACTGCGAAAATGAGGGCACGGACTATCGACGTCGTCCTGAAGACGGTATTCACCCATGACGATGGGCGTTATCTTCTTTCAGGAGTTGCTGAGGGAATATACAGGGTGTGTGCGGTAATCGACAGCCATCAAATAGAATCGGAAAACCTGCGAATAAGAGTCGGACAGAATCTTAGCAATATCAACTTGATTTCTGCTCAGGCTGGGGAGATTTCGGGAAGAGTGACAGATTCTCAGGATTCGCCTATTGAAGGCATAACAGTCAGTGCGAAGTGGTACTGCAAGAAGAACCGCCAGGAGGCATGCGCGACGACGAACTCTGAGGGAGAATACAGGATTGCAGATCTTCAAGAGGGCGAAACGTATTCTGTAAGGACGAAATCACGGGAATACTCGCGCAGAGGTCGAAACGAGGTAGTGTGCAGCGCGCGAAACGTGGATTTCGTCCTAACGCTATTTCAATTCTGTTCGGTCAGCGGTTTCGTTTTTCGCAAATCGGACGGTAGTCCCGTGAAGAAATTCGAGATGACGTTCCTGCAGCAAGATGGGCCTCGCAGAGAGAGGAGTGGCTTTGTGGTGGAATACAGATCCGAGGACGGCTCGTTTGGGCGAACCCGTCTTCAATCAGGCAGCTACATCCTGAAGGTTACCGCCCCTGACTTTCCTGAGTACGAGAGTGCGGCGTTCGATGTCGGTGAAGGCGAAGAGGCAACTCAGATTCTCTACCTCCCGGAAGGGGCCACCATCCGAGGTGTTGTCCGTCGGAAATCGGATGGGACACCAATCAAGGCGTATCGCATTTGCCTGCTGACACCTGAAATCAATCCTGAGAAATTTGTGGGATTCTCACGTGAGCTGGCTCGTGGGATTAGGGTTGTGGGATGGGACGGAAAGGGAGCGCGGGTGCCGGTAAACTGTTGGATGGGAATCAGGTCGGATGACGGATCATTTCGCCTTCACAACGCTCCGCCGGGGACGTATGTCATCAAGATCCATCCGCAGGGCATGAGCGATTTCATAAGCGAGCCATTCGAAGCGAGAGAAGGAGAAGAAATAAACAAGGTAATCTACATCAACGAAGGGGGAACCATCAGCGGCCATGTTCGTCGTGAATCAGACGGCACTCCCGTAGAGACGTTCTACTTGACGCTGATACAGGATGGGAATTCGATAATAGAAGAGTATAAGAACAGGAAGTATGAATCAGATGATGGCTCCTTTCGCTGCGGCAGCCTCGCTCCCGGAAAGTACGCCATCGGCATCTTCTCGAACGGCCTGCCTGACTTTGTGACTGAAGAAATCGAGGTGCTTGAGAACGAGGAGACATTTCACGAGATCGAAATCAGCAATGGGGGAACTATACAAGGGAAGGTTGTCGACGAAGCGGAGTACGGGATATCCGGCGCGGCGGTCGAGGCAGTACTGACCGGCTGGCACGCAGAAAGGGGCAAGTTGGGACTCAGCCCGAAAGCTCTTACAGATGAGACGGGGAAGTTCTTGCTTGCCAACCTCACGCCGGGCAGGATCAAGCTAAGGGTAACACATCCAGACTATGCCGAGGCTAACGTACAGAACATACATGTGACTGAGGGCGAGCTGAAGGACGGCATAATTATTCGGCTTGAGAGAGGAACTCTGGTGCACGGCTGGGTGAAGGACGTCAGCGGCAGAAAGAAAGACGAGATTACCCTCAGGTTCCAAAGCAGCGGCTTCAACGCCTCTACACAGACCGACGACCAGGGTGAATTCAGTTTCCCCCGTGTTCCAAAGGGTAGAGCCCAAATTTACATAGCCTATGAGCGCACGACTGTGCAATTCAAGGTACAGGGCGAAAAAGAAAAGGAGATAAACCTCGACTTCAGCCAAGCCGGCAGCATCTCCGGGAAAATCCAACTACCGTCGGAACTTGAAAACGCCACCTTTATGATTTTTTTCAGGTCGTGCGATCAAGAGGAACCGAATCAGCTCTGCTCAGAAACCTACACAGCATTCAGAGGCAGTTATTCATTTAGAAAAGAGGGCCTTCTCCCCGGGAAGTATAAGCTCGAGCTTTACGGTTTTCGGAGAGTTGACGGCTCCAGCGCCCGTCTTAATCTGACCACAAGCCCGGAGGAGATTATCGTGGAAATCTCGCCAAAGGAAGAACTCCGAAAGGATATCACAGTGCTTGAGATCACTGAGGCCGAGTAGAGGATATGTGCAGGTCCGAACGAAGACACACAAGGCATATTGGTGGTCATCCATCAAGGGCTGGGCGTGGGGCGAGAACATCGGATGGATACATCTGCAGTCAAGCATATACCTCACCATCGCCGAGACAGGCACCAACCAGTACACCCTGACGTGGAACAGCGTGCTCGACTATATCTATCACGTATTGACCAGCAACGACCTCGATAGCTGGACCGTGGCCGACGATAACGTCGTTGGCGGAGACGGCAGCACGGACTGGATTGACCCAGCGCCGCCAGCCGTCAAGAGATTCTACAAGGTGAAGCAGGCCAGTCCTCCGGGATACAGGGTGAAGACCGCCTGGCGGCCTTGAGGAGCTTACGTGTCAAGTTGGAACGATGCGACCTGAGCCAACCGCGAGCCGGAAGCGGCCTTTTTATAGCGCCTTACATTGTGGATTGCACGCGCCCTGTGCTCTTTGGCACGCATATCCTGAGCGAAAATAGCGGTTTCGGTGGGCAAAGCCAGGTGTATCCCCTCATCATAGAGGCGATCGCGCTGTTGGGGGACCTTCTATACTAATGGGCGGGTGAAGAAGAAAGGCAGAGCGAGGGAGGGTGAGATAACGATCGAGAGCAGATTTCGGCGGAGGGCAATTCGGAAATGGGTATCGTGTCCCCCGATTGGCCGAAACTGACTTGAAAACGCCCGCTAACCATCGGGTGCACAGGACACCGTGCCAGCGTCTGTGACCCTTGTCGTTAGGTGGCTTCTTAGAATCCAGAGAGAATAGGCGAAAGAGTAGAATCTATGTCGATCCTAAGCAAGCAGTTTTAATATTTGTTGATGCCGAAGACGCAGCTTGCCGGTGTATTCATGTTGCCATATGCTCCGGCGCGTCGAGTTGAAACAAACACACGCCCTGGTTCGGAATCTGAACTGTAAAGCGCTGGATCGATGTTCCGATTTCCAAGCCCGAGAGAAGATCCATGACATCACAGGGACAGGGAAGGAATATCTCTCGCACGCCTCCTTCATTCACGTGGAGCGCAAGAAACGAGGGACTCGCATAGACAACATCCTGTGCGTGTGAATACAGA
>SDBU01007472.1_pt1 | contig 12590 bp, 9 predicted proteins | sample 2277071 | NCBI WGS metagenome assembly SDBU01 (sample SAMN10397929, study PRJNA504765) | marine sediment metagenome | isolation source: marine sediment core GS08_GC12, 126 cmbsf | place: Arctic Ocean: Gakkel Ridge, Loki's castle | collected 2008 | reverse complement strand
ATGCCATTAGTATGTCTTGACGAAGCATCGAAACAGCTTGTTGCTGAAACTCGTAAGTCGATTGCTGTTGAGCCGGGCAAACCTAAGCGTCTTGATGCTGAATATCGGCGTTGTGGAACCGCCAGCGTTTTTATGATGAATGCTTCACTGGAAGGCGAGCAGTATGTTCGAGTTCGTCAACGTCGAACACGGCAGGATTTTGCTGAAGTTATCCGCCATTTGTGTGATGAGCTTTATCCTGAAGCAGAAAAAATCGTGTTGGTCATGGACAATCTTAACACGCATAATACAGCGTCGCTATATGAGGCATTCGAGCCTGCGAAAGCTTGGCGGTTGGCAGAAAAACTGGAAATTCATTATACGCCGAAACATGGCAGTTGGCTGAATATGGCTGAAATAGAATTGAGCATTTTTAGCCGTCAGTGTATGAAAGATTACTTTGAAAGCATTGAACAATTGACAATAGCTATTGCAGCTTGGGAGCGTTTGAGAAATAGAAACAAGATTGGCATAGACTGGCAATTCACTACAGCCGATGCCCGAATAAAACTGAGAAAACGGTACCCAACAATCTAGCGTGGACGAAGTACTAGTGCGATCTGGCACATGACCTGCACATTCATCATGGAGTGTTGTAAAGTGGATGAAATAAAAAAACAAATTCGACGAGCTCTCAGGCCGGGACTATCCATTGCCAGGTTGGGAATATCCTTTGTCAAGTCAGCAGGGAAACCAAAGGTGTTCTGCATAGGCAGAAACAAAACGGGAACTACGTCAATTGCAAAAGCCCTCAAAGAATTAGATTTTATCGTCGCGGAACAAAGGCCTGCTGAATTGTTGATTCACGATTGGGCGAGAAGAGATTTTCGAAGGATCATTCGCTTTTGTCATACCGCTCAGGGGTTTCAAGACGTTCCCTTCAGCCTCCCGTATACGTTTCAGATATTGGATATAAAGTTTCCAGGCAGTAAATTCATTCTAACCGTCAGAGATAGCCCTGAGCAATGGTATTCATCGCTCACTCGCTTTCACGCAAAACTGTTTGGTGGAGGCAAAGTTCCAGATTATAATGATCTAAAGAGAGCCCTCTATTGTTATCCAGGTTTTGCGCTTGAGGAAAATCGACTCATCTATTCGACGCCAGATCACGACCTTTACAATAAGGAGACTCTGATAAACCACTACAATTTTCACAATCAGTGCGTAATGGAATACTTCCGGCACAGACCGAACGACCTTCTGGTGATTAACTTGGCGGAAAAAGGAGCTTACGCGAAGTTTTGTGAATTCATCAGGAAGCCCTGCACCAGACAGGACTTTCCCTGGGTGCTCAAGACCGAGGACATCGAAGTTCGCTATCGCCAATCATTGCAACCGCGCTCCTGAGAGCGGGAGCCAATTACGTTCACTGGCTTGGGTTTTCCAATAACTGTACTTTATTAACGGTCCAAGCATTATCAGGTATTGTGATCTGTAGTGTTTTTTGTAGTTACTTACGATTACCCGCCTTCACTGAAGTTTGTCAATTACCGTTATTATTGCAGAAGAGAGCTCTTTTTGCGGACAGGAAATACGTGAATGATGGTGCTTGTGAAGAGAATTTTCAGAAAGATAAAGAGAATCCTAAGAAGGGTGAAGGGAATCCTGAGAACGATTCTCACCTTCAATGGGCTAATACACGATCTCTTTGGCAAATACCATTGTAGCGTCTGCGAAAGAGCTGTGATTCACTTTCGACCGCTTTCTTCCTACTATTTTGAAAATTTCAAGAAATATGGTTACAAAATAGAACTTGCTGAAACATGTAATCGAGACCAATATAAATGTCTCCATTGTGGTTCCTCTGATAGGGAAAGACTGTATGCAATTTATATCCGACAATTTACTGGTAAGCAATTAGAAGTAGATTCTAAAACCGTATTCAACATGCTTCATTTAGCACCGACTGAACGATTCGCTTCCTTTATCAAATCTGAACTATCTACACGGCCTAATTTCCATTATCGCACAGCAGATCTATTTAGGGACTGGGTAGACGACAAGGTGGATATCGTGGATATGGATATCTACAAGGGCGGTCAATTTGATTTTTTCATCTGCTCACATGTGCTTGAACATGTTAGAGATGACCGCAAAGCTCTAAGAGAATTGTATAGAATTTTGAAAGAAGGTGGCCGAGGCATTCTAATGGTTCCAATTGACTTGTCATGTGAAGAGATTGATGAATATCCGAATTGTACTGATATAGCGGAGCGATGGCGTAGATTTGGCCAAGGTGACCATGTGCAAAAGATTCGAAACAAGGGTTTATTGACCGCGTTATAGAGGCGGACTTTCAAGTGCAGCAATTAGGTGTTGAAGATTTTGACGTTCAAGAGTTTCTCAAGCATGGCATAGCAAAATCAAGTGTCCTTTATATTGTCAAGAAACCGCAAAAGTAGTCTATCGATTGGTGTTCGACTTTGCCCTTTATCTGGCAATGAGCACTGTAATCGCGCTCGGGGCATATTCTGTTCAACTGCTTCCATTCCCGAACAACGGTGCCTTATTGATTTCCCAAGTTTTAGTCGGCATTTTAATTTATGCCGCCACCAACTGGATATTCAGAATGCCTGTCTTTGTTGAAGTTATCGACATTTCAAGGGACAAACTTAAACTGAGCAAACTCTGGCTATGCAAAAACTGAAAATAACAAAACCTCACAAAGTTTGAAACTGGTGATTGGAATCATATTGTAATTAAGTTGCGCTGTAATGAATCCAGTAAATATTATTTATGGAGATCCTATATTAGCATGAGCAACAAACCTGAATATAGCATATTTGACCCTGCTAAAATTCCATGCGAGGAAATCAGCGATTCTAATGTGCTCGTCAAAGAACCTGTGTTCAGCACCTTCATGGTTACTTATAACCACGCTCCTTACATTGCCCAGGCGATTCAGGGCGTGCTTCAACAGGAAACCAGTTTCCCGTTTGAACTGGTCATCGGTGAAGACTGCTCGACCGATGGTACTCACGAGATTGTTCTCGAATATCAGAAGAAACACCCCGACATCATTCGAGTGATCACCTCGGACCACAACATCGGCGCCATAAAAAACGGTTATCGAACCGAAAAAGTCTGTCGTGGCAAATACATTGCCTACTGCGACGGAGACGACTACTGGCATCACCCTCAGAAACTGCAGAAGCAGGTGGATTTTCTAGAGAGCAATCCTGACTATGGTATGGTGCATAGTGACTTCGATAAACTAATCAATAGGACAGGCAAAATAATCAAGTCTATCAATAAACAAAACAATGTAAAAATCCCCGACGATAATTTTTTTGAAGAATTATTGGTTGAAAACTTCATTGGGGCTTGTACAGTCTGTGCAAGAAGCAAACTGATAAGACAAGCGAATATTTATAATTGCGGACAATATGGAAACTGGATGATGGGCGACCGGCCTCTCTGGATGGAAATTTCAAGGCATTCGAAGATTGGGTACATTGACGAGTCACTAGCCGTGCACAGGATACTAGAAGAATCCGCAAGTTACTCAAAAGACATAAAGAAAATGTTTGCTTTTATAAAATCTAGTTACGCTGTCAGGTTCTACTTTATTGAAAAATATGGTTGTTCAGAAAAAACCAAAGACATCGTACTGAGAGATTATCATAGACGGATATTATTCTACTTGTTCTTATTACGAGATGAAAAAAATGCCAGGAAGTCATTTGAATTTCTGCGAACCGCTGAAAATGACAGAAGAGAAAGGGCTAAGAACTATTGCCACTATTTCGGTTCAAGAAACAGACTCAATTGGATAGTTATCCGTGCTCTCCTGAGAATTCTGAGGTTGCTGTCTAATGCCTAAGCCAATTACACTCAAAGTAAAAGACGGACTAAGTCGGTGAAGAGGCTTATGATTCACTCTCCGCAGGAACAGCTATGTGCAACAATTCGTGCAGTTGGGACATATCGAGTATCCACTGCTACGACTACCGCCGGTGATGGTGAAATATCAAAAGCGTGCGATGTGTCAATCCCTGTGGGTATTGGCAGTATCGCTAAGTTGCGTTTGGTGAAAAAGGCGTGTTGTGTACTAAGCCCTGAAGAAAAGAATTGCTGTCATTAGTATTGAGTATGCTGGGAGGTATAGTATGCCCTGTGGAGTAATAAAAGGACTCAGTTTATGAATGCATGTCTCAAGACCGGCGGCAGACCCAGTATCTGTTTTGTCGCGCCACAGAACTTTGCTGCCCTAGTGGATGATCCAAAGTTTGGACACATCGGCGGTGCAGAAATACAGCAGTCGATCATTGGCAGGGAACTTGCTAAACGAGGATATAGAGTCAGTTTCGTAACACTCGATCATGGCCAGGATAATAAGATGGAAATTGATGGGATGCGCATTATTAAGGCGTATGATCCAAATGCGGGAATCCGGGTGTTGCGCTTTCCGCATCCCAGACTTACCAGCCTCTGGCGTGCGATGAGGAGGGCTGACGCTGACATCTACTACCAAAGAACAAGTGGCAGTATCACCGGTATTGTGGCGGCTTTTTGCCGTTGGCATCGTCGGAAGTTTGTATTCGCAGTTGCGAGTAATTATAACTGCATGACTGATCCACCGTATCGTCGGCCAAGGCATGAACGAGTTCTCTACCTTTATGGTCTTAGGCGGGCGGATCTCGTAATCGTCCAGACGATGACACAACAGAGACTCCTCCGTGAGAACTTCGGCATCGACTGCACGGTCATACCCAACTGTGCTCCGTATCATGGGCGTTGCCCGGGTGGGGCCAACGCTGTGACATCTGCCCGAGGAAGGCGCCTCCTCTGGATTGGAGCCTTGAGGCCCGTCAAACGACTAGAACTGCTTTTAGATATCGCTGAACAACTGAGAGATGTCCAGTTCGATGTTGTTGGTGATGGCGATGCCGCCTCAGAATATGTTCAATGCCTGCGGTCGCGAGCTGAGACTATGCCAAACATAAAGCTACATGGCATCATTCCTCATGTACATATGCACCATTTCTACCGGCAAACGACAGCCCTGATTTGTACAAGTCGTGCGGAGGGTTTTCCGAACGTATTCCTGGAAGCTTGGGATTATGGCCTGCCGATAGTCTCGACCTGCGATCCCGACAACGTGATCGCCGAACATGACCTCGGTGTGGTTGCCGAGGATGTTCCTGGGTTAACAGGTGGTATTCGGGTATTGCTTGATTCTCAGCAGCATTGGCAGAAGGCTTCTCAATCTGCCCTGCAATATAGAGATAATCATTCCATTGAAGCTGTAATACCTCGGCTTGAGAACGCCTTCCTAAATCTGGCAGAAAAAACAGAATCATAGGATATATCTTACAAGTACAGTTATGAGACTTTATGGGTGCTCAAAAAGACAATCGGAGCTTTCTTATCAGATCGTAATGATCTGCTATTTGAAACCGGAATTCCGCAGCGGACTGATTGAATGATGACCAAATATAGGCAAATTTGTGTTGTTCTGGTGATCGATGATCTGGGCTATGGCGGCGCCGAGCGTCAGGTGGTTGAACTGGCCAATAATATGGATCCAGATCGCTTTGATGTCCATGTTTGCACTCTTTCGGATAATGTACCTCTTGGCAGCAAATTGAGAAACTCCGAACGTAGACTTCATACCATAGTAAAGAAGAACAAGGTTGATTTTACGGTTGTGCCGCGTCTGGCACGCCTGTTGAAATCATTGAACGCTGACATTGTCCATAGCTTCTTGTTCAGTGCAGATATTGCCAGTCGGCTTGCCGGACGTCTGGCCCGTACGAAGCTAATCATCGGGTCCGAGCGGGATGCTAATTACTCGCCCGGAAAGAGGCAAATTTTTGCTTACAAACTGACTCGAGGGTATGTCGATCTTACGATTGCTAATTCCACAGCTGGCGCTCAATTCAACAGTAAAATATACAGGCAGCCATCTTCCGATTATCGTGTTGTATTTAATGGGGTAGATACCGAGCGATTTACAACTCGGAACAGGATCGCAATGCGAAACGAGTTGGAGCTGCCCGCGGATAAACACATCATAGGTGTTTTCGCGAGTTTCAAGCCTCAAAAAAATCACGCCATGCTTTTTCAAGCTTTCAAAAGAGTACTTGATTCCTTTCCGGATACGCAACTGTTGCTCGTTGGAGATCAATTGCACGGTAACATGATGGGTACAGCCGAATATCACACCAGGATGGAAAATCTAATTGATGAACTGGGGATACGTCAACGGTGTACGTTCCTGGGTAACCGAGACGATGTGGAACTTATATATCCCGCATGTGATATTACTGTACTCTCATCTCTTCATGAAGGTACGCCTAATGCCCTGTTGGAGTCAATGGCCTGTGGCATACCGGTTGTGGCAACTAACGTATGTGATAATTCATATGTGGTTAAAGAGGGTGAGACAGGCTTTCTTGTTGAAGTGTGTGACATAGAAGAAATGGCATGCCGTATAAAAGTACTATTAGACAACAATACTCTGCGGCAGGAGATGGGACAAAAGGCAAACGATTGGGTGAAGAAGAAATTCTCGATTGTACAACTGGTCAAAAAAACAGAAGCCGTGTACTTAGAAGCATTAGGCAGAAAACGCAATAAATGCTGATAAGAATACCCGTGAAACATTACGAATAAGTTAAGCTTGCAATAAATGACTAACAAGTTACAAGTGCTTATGCTAACAGAGCAGTGGATTAAAGGAAACAAATATTTCTTAAATTGGACTCAGCCTTTCTACTACGATTTTATTAATAATCATATTCTGCTTCATTTCTTTGCTTTGGCTGATAATTGCGAAGACTTTTTGAGGCCATAAGCATCTAATACGCGAGATGCCAAATGAAACTAAAAAGACCATTACCTCCAAATCGGAGCTTAGAGCAAATCAGGAATCATTACTTGGTGGAAAAAGCTATTGCCAAAAGGCTTAAACAAGCTGATCGTGAAGAAAGGAAGCTAATCTATTCCACAATGTATAATGATTTGTTTAGCCAGGTACCCGATCACCCGAGATTAGTCCGAAGAGAAGACGATCAATTAACATTAAGAGCAAATAAGTCAAAACTTGCTATAGTCCGTAACTTTTTAGACAAGTCAACAGTATTTGCTGAGTTTGCCCCTGGTGACTGCAGATTTGCCATAGACGTTGCCAAATACGTTAAATTCGTATATGGAATAGATATTTCTGATCAGCGAAGCAAGGCCATTGCTACTCCAGACAACTTCAAATTGATTGTATATGATGGGTACAATCTTGAAGAAATAGAAGACAACTCTATCGATATAGTGTTTAGTGTTCAATTAATTGAGCACTTTCATCCCGAAGATACTAAGTCTCATTTTGAATTGGTGCATCGCATTCTCAAAGAGGGTGGAAAGTATGTATTTGAAACACCACATTCACTTTCAGGCCCCCATGATATTTCTTTATATTTTTCAGATGAGCCTGAAGGTTTTCACTTAAAGGAGTGGACTTATATTGAAATCAAACGAATGCTAAAGGAGCTGAAGTATTCAAAGCTTGATTCACATTGGTATGTGAAAGGCAAACTCAAAATGCCTTACATCTATTTTGAAATAGGCGAGAGAATGCTCAGTTTATTTCCAAAACGACACATTAGAGGTATTGCCAAATATTTAATGCCACCAATAATTTGTGTAGCTCATAAATAGAAACGTAGGATTGTTGAGCAGACTTATATGGTATAAAAAAGCGATACGATCAGAAACTGAGCGTGCTATCAACGATTTTCAGGAAAGGCGACTATGAAGAAACATACAGGAGATAATATTGGCCAAAACTAGCAACAACCTGTCAACGGATAGTGGAAATTTTTCAAGAACCTTCAAAAATTAGTTATAATAATCAAAGCGGATTTGTATCGATATGGTGGCACAACATGTGTAAAAGGCTTTCTGAAGAATTATCTCTGAAAGGCCAGTTTTCGTTACACTTTTTGGATGTGGATGGCAGGTCATCTACGCTGCAGTAAGCTTCGGATCTATAACGAAATGCTCCCGATCACACAGGGCGACCAAGTCTATCATTACTGTGGATACGTCTACAATTCCCGGATATCCGATCATGGACTGATCATCCCCACTTGATCCATCAGAAGACGTAGAGACGAGGTGCCAGGGATGATCGATCAATATAGTGAACACAGTGAACCTGAATCCATCCCGGTTGACAGATATACACCGTATTGGCTTTGTCATTACGCGATGACAGTAGACACCGCCTGGGGATGGGGAGTCGCACATAAGTAAAACGCGACTCTTCAGAGAAAAATTATAGAGTAACGTGCATTTAGGAGTCTAAGATGAAAGTATTGATTACTGGTGGTGCAGGATTCATTGGTTCGTACCTCGCTAAGGCCATGCTGGAAGATGGATACACTGTGACTATTGTAGACGATCTGTCCACTGGGAGTTTAAGCAACGTTCATGACCTCATGCAGCAAGATGGATTTCAATTCGTGCGTGAGGACGTGCGCAATATACCTACCATGACGACTTTGATCCAGAACTGCGATGTGGTTATCCACTTGGCAGCCGCGGTGGGTGTACAACTCATCGTAGAACAACCTGTCCACACGCTCGAGACAAATATCCACGGTAGCGAGGTAGTCTTGGATTTGGCTAACAAGTTCGGTCGGAGAATCTTCCTGGCAAGCACTTCGGAGGTTTATGGTAAAAGCACCGCCATTCCCTTTAACGAGGACGATGACTCACTTTTGGGTTCGACGCGTTTGACACGATGGAGCTACGCCTGCAGTAAGATGGTCGACGAATTCCTGGCTATAGCTTACCACAACCAGTATGGACTCGAAGTAATCATTGGGCGGTTTTTCAACACAATCGGTCCCAGGCAAAGCGGAGCGTATGGAATGGTCGTTCCGCGATTTGTTCAGGCCGCCTTACGGAATGAACCACTGACGATATATGGTACCGGAAAGCAACAACGCTGCTTCTGCCATGTTGCCGATGTTATTGATGCGGTAAAGAAGCTGATGGTCTGTGAAGCTGCTGTCGGACAGGTTCTTAACATCGGCTCAGACGATCTCATTACTATTGACGAACTGGCCGAAACGATAATCAGCATGTGCAACTCAACCAGTGATATCCGCCGACTCAGCTATGAGGAGGTTTATGGCCAACCCTTTGACGACATGCTCATCCGCCAACCCGATCTGACCAGGATTAAGAAGTTGATCGGCTATGAACCAAAACACTCTTTGGAACAGACCCTCCAGCACGTCATCGAGTATGAAAGATCCTGCCATAGTCAGGGCACTTAACGTCCATCTTGTACGATTTGCCCAGAGCTTTTCGACTCATACAGTCTAACAAAGGAAACTGTATCGATGATTGACAAAAGTACAAGCGAATATAGGCTGACATCAGTATCGTTTGGCCGACGTGTACGACGTTGGTATTATCGTCGTATCATACGCCTCTTTACGCTACTGCATAGTATTGCTCTAGTCATGGCCAAGATGTTTAGCTGCCGTCTGCGTCAACCACACAACGGTGAGGGGTACAGTATTCTGTTGACTGGCAGTTATGACTCCAGTAATTGGGTACTGTCTTACCTTCGACCCTTAGCGGCGTCCAAAGCTTGTTCTCACATTACAGTGGTGTCTTCGTCTCCCGTACCAACTCTTCCTAAAGTTGATGCGGTCTATCCGCCTAAATGGCTAATTCGGATTGTGGGTACGACACCAGCCAGACTATTTGTCTTCATCTCAACAGCCGTCCGAAAGCGTCCGAACATTGTGGGCGGATACTCTATATTGGCGAATGGGCTTGTGGCTTCTGTCGTTGCACCAATCGTTGGTGCACGTTCTCTGTATCATTGCGTTGGTGGACCAGCCGAAGTGCTGGACGGAGGGATTCACGCAGAGGATGGGCCTTTCACAAAAATAGAGATTCCTGATCTGGTAGTGGAACGGAGGCTGTTACGAGCTGTTGCCGCATGTGACATAGTCCTCACTATGGGCACGAAGGCGGTTGACTTTTTTCAGTCAAGGGGTGTTAGCACAAACTTCCACGTAGTCTCTGCCAGCATCGATGTTGAGCGATTCTCGCCTGCGGATTCTCCACCCTGTTACGATCTCATTTTCGTGGGTCGCCTTGTTGAGATCAAGTGTATTGATATCTTTCTACAGGCTGTGCAGCATGTTAGGAAGGCGATTCCCAACGTCACGGCTGTTATCGTGGGAGAAGGTCCATTGCGAAGCGTACTCGAACAGATGACCTACGGTCTAGGAATCGATGACTGTGTAGCTTTTGTCGGTAAACAGCAGAATATAGGTGAGTGGCTTAACAAGGCCAGAGTCTTTGTGCTCACATCCCGCTCCGAAGGACTCTCGATCGCAATGACCGAGGCCATGGCGTGCGGGTTACCCGTTGTGGTTTCGGATGTGGGAGATCTCGCCGATTTGGTGGAGAACGGTGTCAATGGGTATTTAATTAGGAGTCGTTCGCCCGAGGCATTCGCCAGTCGGATGCTCGAATTGCTCACAGATTACCAAAAACTCGCAAGATTCTCCAAAGAAGCCCGTTCCGTCGCCGCGCATCATGGAACTAAAGCTATTGCGCAAAAATGGGATAGGATTCTAACTGACAACCACAAGGCTATTACGGCGTGTATTTAAGGAAGAAGACAACTGAGACGGTTGGAATAAGTGCAGTTGCATCGGAATGCATAAAATTGAGCAGACTAAACTGAACGAAGTGCTGGGCTCATCATTGGTTGCGATCCCGACGGGATATGATGGGTATCCATCGAAGCCACCGTATTCACCCGGCGTCGCCTTCCCTGAATATCCTTTTGGCCCCGATGCCCTGTCGAATGATGCCAATCATGCTTATGAGGGGGTACGCGATGCGCTGCGATTATTGGATCTCGATGTGGAGTATTATGGTCGAAAGGATTGGAATCCGCTGGGTGAAATTATCCGTCCCGGCAATACGGTGGTGCTGAAGCCTAACTTTATTCGCGATTTTCGTGAGACACAGTCGGGCCACGAGGACTGTCTGATGACCCATGGCTCTGTCATACGTGCAGCCTTGGACTATGTCCATATTGCCCTTAAGGGCAATGGCCGAATCATCATTGCGGATGCTCCGCAAAATGATGCAGACTTTGACAAGATTCGACGAATGGCGGGATTGGACGAAATTCAGGAGCTCTACAGCCGCCATGCAGGTTTTGAAGTGGAAGTATATGATCTTCGACCGGAGAAGGCACGAAAAGTGGACGGCGTGATTGTTGGTCATGAAAGGTTGCCCGGTGATCCAGCCGGTTATGTAAAGGTGAATTTGGGCCAGCATTCCGCGTTTAACGAAATTTCTCATTTGTGCCACCTACTGTACGGTGCCGAATACAATACCGGTGAACTTCGCTCACATCACCATGGTGATACCCACGAATACTTAATATCGAAGACTGTCTTGGAAGCTGACTGTATCATCAACCTGCCAAAGCTCAAGACCCATAAGAAAACCGGTATCACGGGGAGCATGAAGAACTTGGTAGGAATTAACGGGAATAAAAACTGGCTACCTCACCACAGAGAAGGCACGCCTGCTCAGGGTGGTGATCAGTTTGCCGATGACGGAATAAAACACCGAATCGAGCGAGGAGCCATGGCCTGTTTCAGGAATCTGTTCCCACTATTTGGACCTTTGAGAGGAATTATAGCCAAGCCGATGAAAGCTCTCGGCAAGAGAATCTTTGGCGATACAAACACCAATACGATTCGTTCCGGCAACTGGTATGGCAATGACACCACTTGGCGAATGGTGATCGATCTGAACCGGATACTTATGTACGCGGATAAAAGCGGACATCTTCAGGATAATCCTGCAAGGCGCATATTCTGTATCGTTGACGGGATAGTCGGCGGTGAAGGCAACGGACCACTTGATCCTACTCCAAAACCGGCGGGGATAGTTCTGGCGGGAACGAATCCAGTAGCTGTCGATTTAGTGTGTGCTCGCTTAATGGGTTTTGACTACATGCGACTGCCTGTGCTATGTCGAGCGTTGGATAATCATTCTTTACCAGTTACAGCATTTGAATATGATGAGGTAATTTGCAAGTCGAATGATCCGCAGTTCGACCATCCTTTAGTTGAGTTGAGCGGAGTAAGCATAGCCTTCGAGCCTAATTTTGGATGGGAAGGGCATATAGAACTTAATAGCTCACAAGTATCTGAAAGGGAAATGAAGCAATGTGCGGGATAACTGGTTATGTCGGATTTGATGATCCTGAACTGTTGCGAGAGATGTGCGCTTCTCTAACACATCGTGGTCCAGACGATGCAGGCTTTTTCACTTCGTCCGGTGTAGGGTTAGCTATGCGCAGACTCAGTGTTATTGACCTGAAAACTGGACATCAGCCTATCGCTAATGAAGATCGCTCTATCCAAGTCGTTTTAAATGGGGAAATATATAATTATCAGGAACTTACGACCCAGTTGAAGCTTCAAGGACATAAATTCACTACCTCTTCAGATACTGAAACAATTGTTCACCTTTATGAGCAATACGAATTAGAC
>SDBU01007471.1_pt1 | contig 12592 bp, 10 predicted proteins | sample 2277071 | NCBI WGS metagenome assembly SDBU01 (sample SAMN10397929, study PRJNA504765) | marine sediment metagenome | isolation source: marine sediment core GS08_GC12, 126 cmbsf | place: Arctic Ocean: Gakkel Ridge, Loki's castle | collected 2008 | reverse complement strand
GCGCAGGTGCACCTCGTGCGGCAACCTGCGTGAGCGATAGCGCTTCCCACCGGGCACCTCGCGCATCAGTTCCCTGGCGTTGAGGTTGCCCAGCGCCGCGGCCAGCAGCGTCCGCGTCAGGTGGGTGTCGTTGGACCAGATGAGGTCCCAGAAGTCGGTGCGCTGGTCCTCGGTCCAGCGGTACTCCGCGGCGCCGGGGATCTGGAGTAGGATCGCGACGGCCTCGAAGTATCCGGCAAGCCAGCGGTGCACCGTTTCGAGCTGCTCCATGCGACGGCGGAACACGCTCGGCAGCCGGTCGCTGAACCGGACCAGCCGATCGACCTGCCTGACCCCGTTGTCCTCGCGCCAAATGATCGGCTCCAACATGGTCGTTTCCCCCTTTCAGTGGATGAACCGCAGAGACGCCAAGAGCGCAGAGAGTGCAGAGAGGTGGGGTGGAAATTCGCTATTCGCTATTCTGAATTCGCTATTAACAAACACGGACGCCACCCGATGCGCTAAAAGCCGTGGGCAAACCGCTAAGCCACCGCACGACCCCGCGCACCGGGCAGCGCCCGCATGATAGGCGCGGACCCTGGCCCGGGCGAGGACGCCTTGGCTCTGGTGGCCTCGTCGGCGGGGCAATTCGGCCCAACCAACCTAGCGGTTTGCCTGCCAAGGCAACATTCTTGGGCACCACGATTGGGTACCCGTTGCATATATACGCCGTTCATCCCGAGGACCCGTATCGGGGACGCAGGATGACGTGACTCTGGCTACCGAAGGTAACTGACGGTAGTATACCTCATCATTGCGGTGTCGTCAAGGATAATCTGACCGAGAGAGTCAGTTTTCCGATCGTGTGCATTATGCCCAGAATCATCATAAAGCTCCGAGAGGCAATGCTCGCGTACAAGCGGCGCACGGGCGGAAGAATGACATACGAGATTTTGGCCGAACGCACCGGCCTGGCAGCCGGTACGTTACAAAACATAGGCAGCCGCCCACGCTATAACGCGAGTCTGGCTACGCTCGCCAAGATCTGTAAAGCCCTCGACGTAACCCCCGGCGACCTGCTGGAATTGATCGACGATCCGCCGAAGACGAAGCGGGCTACCAAGAAGAAGCGGCGGCGATAGCCCTAGTGGACCGTCCCGGCTGCGTCGAGCTGGTTGACCATGGGAGCCTAACATGTTTGTTGAACCTAGCGACCTTGTCGACGAACTCGGTGGACACGGCGGCGAGCCCTTCGAGTCGTTCACGTACAGCCTGATCAAAGCAGAGGCTAGTACGCATGGAATCGCGGCAGCGGACATCGACTGGGATGACCGCGTCTCTTATAAGGACGGTGGACGCGACCTGGTTATCAGGAAGGGCCATCAGGATGCAAACCCGCGCTTCATCCCGAATTCACCGTCAATCTGGTCTTTCAAAGGCGGTAAGGAAGGTGCGCAGCGGGGGAAGCTGCGGTCCGAGCTGACACGTGAGACGCGTGAGCACCTTCGTGAGCATCTACGAAACGGTAACGTGTATGTCTGGTGCGCCCTTCAACAAACAGGGCAGAACGAGCGCGAGAAGATGCGTGAGGAGCGTGACAAGCTCGCCACCGAGCTCGGGTTCGCGCCCGAAAACGTGCAATTCCGCTGGCTTGATGCGCTGGCACCCACCCTTGAGGCGCACCCGAATCTAATCGTGCGGCATTTGCCTCGATTGGCCAGCCGTCTCAAGGACGTTCTCACACTGGACCAGTGGATGCGGGAGAGTCCCGATTGCCGTGGATTCGAGGTCAACTGGGTCAACTTCTGCGGCCGCGACGAGGTCAAGGGACGCGTTCGAGATCACCTGCTGGGCGACCAGGGTTCGGCTGTACTCCACATCGCCGGGCTTTCGGGTGTCGGCAAGACCCGGACGGCGATACAGGCGTGCCGCGATGAGGAGCAACTGAAGGACGCGCTTTATGTCCGGCGACGCGCCAACCTGAGCGATGACTTTCTGCGGCATATCGAGTCGCCGGGGCAGTATATCCGGCTGATCATCGATGAAGTATCGCTCACCGACTACCAGCGACTGTCCGACCGGTTCCGCGATTCCGGCGACCGCATACGCCTCGTGACACTGGGGCCGGCACAACGGGGAGAGCGCACCCGCGCGTCCGAGCCCCTGCTGTTGATCCTGGAGGGGCCAGATACGACTGATGGGGTACTTAGGGTTGTCCAGGAGGCCGGCGCAGATCTGGGCAAGGACGTTCAGAACAGCATCGCCGAGCTGTCCGGCCATGATCTGCGGCTCGCGTTGCTCCTAGTCCATGCCACGAGGGGAAATCCCGAACTGAGGCATCTGCCCGTTCGCAACCTGAAAGACGTGTGGAGCCGCGTGACGGGCCTCTTCAAAGAAGACTTGCGCGACGCCCAGCAGTTTCCGCGATTATACGAGATGCTTACGACAAGCATTGATGTCGGGCACGACGGAAAGTACCGAGCTGAAGTCGACTACCTCGCAAGTTACTTCAAAGTTACAGCTCACGATCTGGCTCGGGCGATCGATGATGCTCACGGGGCGGGGCTTGGAACGAAAACACAACAGTTCTTCGAGGCTGGCCCCCGTGCCCTCGCGGTCTGGATATTCCAGGACCGGCTCTGGCCGGCGCTGAAGCGCGATCTTGACGCGTTTCTTGCTCGCATGCCAAACGAGAGACTGCGGCGACGTTTTCTGGAGCGGTGCCACGAAGTGGACGGTGACATTCGAGGGGAGGTGCTCGACTGTGTCGGTGTTTTTTTTCTCAGGTCGCTCGGTGATGCGCAACTCTCGCAACTAGCGGATCGTGAGAAATCCCGAGTGTTCGCGGCCTGGGCAGAACTCGATCCGGAGCGCGGACTTCGGTGGCTTGTCAGTGCGATCGAGAGCGCGACGGACGAGGGCATCGCCGGTTTCAGAGGATCGCCTGACGGAAGCGGCGGTTGGCGCGGGCGACGCCAGATTGTCTGGCTATGCGAGCACCTGGCCTGCTTCAAAGAGCACTTCTGGAATTGTGAGCGGGTGCTCTTCCGGCTGGCGCAGGTCGAGACTGAGGAGTCCATCGGCAACAACAGCCGAAATACCTGGAAGGCCATGTTCCTGCCGGTGCTCTCGAACACGGAGGTACCGTTCCCTGAACGGCTGCAACACCTACTCGAGCGGCTGAGAAACGCGACAGACCAGACCCTCGATCTGGTCCTTTCGGCGGCGCTGGACATCCTCGGCGACCACGGAGGCCGGATCTGCCCGCCGACGGTCGTGGGTGGGCGGGTAGTTCCCGATGAATGGCGGCCGCGCACGCGGCGCGAGCTTTTCGAACTTGAGGCAGACGCCGGGGGCGCAGTGCTCGCGGAAGTCGGACGCCTTGGCCCCGAGCTGTGCCGCAGAGGCATCCGTAGCGTCATCGAGCACTTGAGCGAGTTCGTCCACTGCGACTTGCTGGCGGAACTTCAGGACCTCATGCGCGGGATCGACGATGACCAGGAACTCCTCCGAGCCCTCAGGGCGGCCATCGATCATGTGATCTCATTCGCAGAGGAGAGAGACGAACAGGAGAAGGAGCCCGCCTATCTGCCCGCCCTCAAGCAGTGGCGGCAGGAACTCAATCCGCATGGCCTGCGTGAACAAATCATCGACCTGACGTCGCGCGAGTACTGGTCGGTGTACCACGACTCGCGCCGACGAGCCCTGGACGAACCGGCCGCCGCTTACCGAGAGTTGGCCCAGGCCATCCTCGATGATCTCGCCCTGCTGGAAGGACTGGGAGAGTGGCTCAGCTCGGAGCAGTGCCGGTCAGGCGGGCCGCTCGGATTCGAAATGGGAAAGGTGGACGAGCAGTCCCGCGCCATGCCGCTCGTCCTGCGGTGGCTGGGTGCTCTCCGGGCAATCAGCTTTGCATCCAGCTATGTGCGGGGCGTCTCTCTTAGATTGAAGGAGCTTCCGAAGGAAGCACTCCCCGTCCTCGATGATCTTGCCCAACGGCAGCCGGCGCTCGCGGTGAGCCTCAGCATTGAGTCGGATCGCTCGGAGAGAGCTTTTGAACGGATCATGGAGTGTCTCGCCCGGCTCGAACCCGGTCAGCGCGGAATACTCCGGCCCATGGCGTTTAACGAGTGGCCGAAAATTCTCGCCGAGGAACAGAAGGACCGGCTGCTCGCCGAGTTGGCGGAGTTGGCTGATTCGACTGATCCGGATGTGTTGGCCGTCGCCTTCGATTTGCTGGCGGGTTGGACTGAGCATGGCAAGGTCCAACTCTCGCGGCGACTCGCGGCGCGTGGGCTGCAGATGCTGCAGCTTGCGGCGAAACCCACCCTACGGGTGGAAGATCACGATTGGAAGGTCGTCGCCGAACTCCTGATCCCGCAGTTTCCGGGCGAACTCGCCCAGATGCTCGCCGATGCGCTAAGCGATGTCGAAGTCCATCGGTTCCAACGGCGGGACTACGCAGAGCAGGCATTCAGGAAGCTGGCTGGCGAGAACCCTTCGGAGGCGATGGAAGCCATCGGTCGCTGGGTCATGGAGGAGAGGCGCGGGCCGATCTTCTGCATCTGGGAGTTTCGCGGTCTGTTCGATTCGATCGGCCTGGAGACCGTGCGACCGTGGGTCGAGAAGCACGGCGCCGTGGCCGCGGTGCGCATCGCCCGCCATCTCGACGGACCACGGTTGGACGATGAAGGCAATCCGATCGTGCCTGAGCTGGCAGACTGGCTGCTGACCGAGTTCGAGAAAGAGGATCGTGTCCTTAGTGAGTTTTGCATGGGCCGGCACTCCGGCGTGGTGCGGTGCGGCCACGCCCGCGATCACCGGGAGGAGATCGAGAGGCTGGTCGAGCCGTTCCGTAGCGACCCGAGACGGTGGTTACAGAAGTGGGCCAAGTACGAACTCGAAGAGTTGGAATTCGAGATCAAGCATGACGACCAACACGAGGATGAAATCGAGCGGACTTGACCCCGAACCCCGCCGTCCAGCCCCAAGCCGCCGCTTTTCTCCGTCCCTCAGCGTCTCAGCGGTCCAATTCCCGCTTTCCAGCCCGCTCGCCCCCCGTCGTCGGCCGCGCGCCAGCCTTTGGTGCGCGCTGCGACAGCCTTTGGTGCGCGCTCCAACAGCCTTTGTTGCACTGCCCGCGCCAGCTTGGCGCGGAGCGCCAACCCCAGCTTGACGCGGACCGCCGATCCCACCTTGGCGCGGAGCGCCGACGCCAACTTGGCGCAGAGCGCCGATCCCAGCTTGGCGCAGAGCGCCGACCCCAGCTTGGGGCGCAATTCGACCGTTTCCCGCCCGATAATAAGCAGGATCCATCCGTTCCGCAGGGGGCGCCTTAGCGGCGGGCGAGAGAGCTTGTGAATTAATCCCTTGACGCCCGTGTTATCATCGGCACGTGGACAAGGATGTTGCTTGAGAGCGAGGGTCATGGGCATGGACGCGTCGAAAAACTCAGTCATCGTGATGGATCCGGAAGCCGCGGGGTTGGCCGAGCCGCCGCGGTTGTTGCGTCCGGATCGCCGGCAGACGTTCCTCGAACCGGTCAATTTGGACGAACGGCTCCCGGCCGACCACCGCGCCCGCGTGGTCTGGGCGGTGGTCGAGAAGCTCGATCTGAGCAAGTTCAGCGCGCCGCTGGTCAACCGCGGCAGTACGCCGGGCCGACCGGCGATCGATCCGGCGGTGCTGGTGGCGTTGTGGCTGTACGCGACGATCGACAACGTGGGCAGCGCCCGCCGGCTGGCGCGTTTGTGCCGCGAACACGATGCCTACCGCTGGCTGTGCGGCGGCGTCTCGGTCAACCATCACACGCTCAGCGACTTCCGGGTGGGCCATGCGGCCGCGTTGGACGAGATGTTTACGCAGACGATCACGGCGTTGGTGGCGCAGGATCTGGTGACCGTCGACCGGTTGAGCCAGGACGGGATGCGGGTGCGGGCCAGCGCGGGGGCCAGCAGCTTCCGGCGGCGGCGGACGCTGGAGCGGTTGCAGACGGCGGCCCGGGCGCACGTGGCGGGGGTCAAAGCCGAACTCGAGGCGGACGACGAGACGTCGGCGCGGGTGCAGGCGGCGCGTCGGCGGGCGGCGGATGAGAAGCTGGCCCGGGTCGAGCAGGCGTTGGCGGTGTTGCCGGAACTGGAAGCCATCAAGCGGAACCCGACCGGTAAGCCGTCGCGAAAGAACGAAGCCCGGGTGTCGACGACGGATGCCGAGGCGCGACGGATGAAGATGCCGGGCGGTGCGATTCAGCCGGCGTACAACGTGCAGTTCGGCACGGACGTGCCCAGTCGCGCGATCGTGGCGGTGGATGTGGTGAACACGGGCAGCGATGCGCAGCAGAGTGAACCGTTGCGTCAGCAGGCGCAGCGGCGCACGGGTCGGAAGGTCAAGGAACACCTGCTCGACGGCGGCTTCGTCAATAAGGAGTTGATCACGGCGGCGGAGTCGCAGGGGGTGGCGATCTACGCGCCGCTGCCGAAGAATCGTCAAGGCGAACCGTGTACCTATGACCGCAAAGACTCGGCGGGGGTGGCGGCGTGGCGGCGGCGGATGACGACGCCGGCGGCGCAGACGATTTATCAGCAGCGGGCGGCGACGGCGGAAACGGTGAATGGGGAGACGCGTGCGTATCGCGGGCTGGGGGCGTTCCTGGTCCGCGGGTTGCGAAAGGTGCGGTGCGTCGCCTTGTGGGCGGCGTTGGCGTACAACCTGGTGCACTTTGGAGAGCAGTTGATGCCGACATAGCGGCGGCGGACGTGTCGCCGCCGGCCGGTGGGTCGCCGGGCCCTCGGTCTCGGCGAGATCGGGCCTGCGAATGGTCCGGTCGTCCGAGACGCCGTGCAAACCGCACGGCTCAGCCGGGAAGAGAGGCGTGTGCGCTGTTCGATTGATTCACAAGCTCAGACGCCCGACCCCCCTTCTCGCTTATACCGGCTCCGGCTCAACGGGGTCGTCGATCACGACCTCCGTTCACACGGTCAGCACCGAATCGAGGCGGCCGGTGCGCAGGTCGGCCAAGGCGCGCATGCGGGCGCGAACCTCCAGGTAGTGCGTGCCCACCAGCAGGCCCGCCGGGACCAGGAACACGAGCTGCGCCGGCTTGTTCTTCTGGAGCGTGGTGACCTTGATCTCCGCGCCGCCGGCGGTCGCGATAAAGAAAACCCCCTCGTCGGCCTGGGCCGCGTCGTATTTCAAGCGGCTGCCCGAGAGCTGGCCGATGTTGCCGGGCGTCACCTGGTCGTTGGTCGTGTCCGAGCCCACGTCGCGGTACTCCAGCGGGTTGGGCGCGGGCTTGACCGCCTCGTCCTTGGCGACGGTGGCCTGGCCGCGGACCGTCTGCCGCACGCGGATGCCGGGATTGGCGCCCACGTCCACGCTGTGGCGGGCGGGGTCGAAAACGTCGGTGACGCCGTTGAACACGCCGCGCACGCGCGGGAAAAGTTCGACCAGCCCGCCGAAGTTGACCCGCATACCGTCCAGCAGCAGCGCCTCGCAGGCCCCGATCGCGTCCTCCATCACCGCCAGGATGTCGGCCCGCGTGGTGGTCGAGCCGCGGTCGAGCATGCGGCGCACCAGCGCGTCGAGGTCGGCGCTGTCGATCGCCTGCACGACCGCCGCGTAGTCGTCCGGGTCGGAAGTCACGTTGTTCTCGAACAGAGCATAGTGGATCGGCATGGCATTTCTCCCAAGTGCCTACGTACGGGGCGAAAGGACCACCGGTGACGGCGCACACTCGCCCATTAATCCCATTAACGCCGTCTGGAGCCGAGGCGCTCGCGAAAATCCAGGTTTATTTCCGCGACGCCGCCGGGCGGCTGGCTGTCGCACGAAGAGCTGCGCGAAACGTCGCGCCGCCTGGCCGAGGCCGTCACCGCCGAGAAGTGGACCGAGGGCTTCGTTGCCGCCCTGAAGCTGCTGAGCATGTTGGGAGGTGCCCTGTGAGTCGGTTTCGGTTTGGCATCGTTCGCCTGCCGGCGATCGGGATTTGTGCGGCCGGCCTGTTGCTGGCCGGGTGCACCCAGGAATCGGTGCGCGTAGCGCTGGAGAGTCAACGCCGCGCGGACCAGGTGCAGCAGACCGTCTTCGATCGACAACATGAAGGTCTGTGCGTTCTGCTGTACCGGGACCTGCTGCAGCGCCTGGAGTCCGCCGGGGATGAGCTGAACGGGGCGCAGCGGGCCGCGCTGAACGAAGTCTGGAACGAGCGTGACCTGATCGAGTTCTGGGCCGTGCAGCACGAGCGCGCCAAGGCGCTGCGCCTGGCCGGCGTCGACGCGAAGCTGTTCACCGATCAGTCGATTGTGGATCTGCTGTGGAAATCGGCCGAAGCGAAGGCGGACCGAGTCCAGCAAGGCCTCGCCGCCACCGCGGGAGCGGGGACGACAGAGACTAAGAGACGAAGTGACGAAGAGACGGAGTGAAATGTAGCGGCCGGGCCCCGTACCGGCCGTTGTCGATCGGCACGGGGATAACGGAGGTATTCGCATGAAAACCAACCCGACCGGCTGGCGCTGGTGGCTATGGCCGCTGCGCAGCCGCAAAGTCCAGGTCGCCGTCGCGACCGTGCTGGTCGCCTACCTGGCCCAGGCCGGCTTAGAGATAAGCTCTGAAACGGTCACCACCGTGCTGGGCGTCGGCGTCGCCCTGATTCTGGGCATCGCCCATGAAGACGCGGGAGGCGCAACACAAGCTAATCGGCGATGAGCCGCCGGATCAACATCCGCTGCTGATGAACAGCGGCTCGGCTGAGGGCGGCCTTCACTCCTCGCGATAAACCTCGGTCGTGAATAGCAGGACCTCGGTCTTCGGGTCGCGCCAGGCGTCGGCGGGGAGGCCGGCTTTTTCGGTGCAGCAGCGGGTAAGGAACTGTTCCTTGTCCAAATGATGGTCCACCGCCACCTGCGGCAGGAACAGGCCCCGCCGCAATCCCTGGCGGACGAGGATTCCGTGGCGGCCGATTTCGAGGTCATCGAGGCTGCCCATGGGAGTCGAGTCCGACAGCACGGACACCTCGATCTCCAGGTCCGGCAGCTCGTCCGGCTCAACCCGGGAAAAACGCGGGTCCTGGGAGGCGGCGGAGACGGCGGCCTGGCGCACGGCATCGGCCAACGGCAGGCTCGGGTCGAGGATCCCCATGCAGCCGCATAGCTTGCGGAACTTGTGCAACGTCACGAACACGCCGCCATGCGGACGCGATTCCGTCCGCGGAGGCTCGGCGCGCGAAGGGTCACCGTGGCACGCCGTGTACTCAATGATCCGCCGAGCATAAGCCGGCCAGGACAGGGAGTTGGGCCGAGACGCAGTCATCGCTCACTCGCTGGTACGCGCCGTGGTGAAATCGTGTCAACGTATCGGTAGTAAATCGAGCCCGGCGAAGGGTGTCAACCGGCGCCGGCGATGCGACCGGTTGCGCCGCGGCCGCGCTGCGAAACACGTGCGGTGGCAATGCGGCGGATGGCCGCGCGTAGAGAGCGTGCGCAAGCAATATGGCACGGAAGTCGCGCGTCGATGCGCCGGGCCGCCACCGGGAGGCGGCGATGGAAGCCAGCGGAGTTTCGTGAGGCCACATCAGTGTCCGCGGCGCGGGCCACGGCGACAACGGGTGGACGCACTGTTACGCGTTCCAGCGCGGCGTGTTGGCGCGTGGCCGCGAGGTGAGCACGGCAAACGGGTTCGCTCCAACGCCGACGCTCCGCCGCGGACGCTCAAACGGAATCGCCACACCGCGCGGCTCGCGCTGCCTGTTGTCCGGAAGCGGTTCACGGCAGATGCACCTGACCAGATGCCGTGTGCGTGGGTGTTGTTCGAGCAAGTCAATCTCCAGCGATGAGCCAAGTCCTTTATTGACAGCAACTTGTGCTCTACATGTGTTCCATGGTATCAGGGGAGTGCGGACGGTCATGCTCGCGCCGCCGCGGTGACGTTAACCCGACACATCTTGAACTCCATGGAGTTCCTCAGAAGCCAGTTAAAGCATTGCTGTCAAAGACGTTGCGCCATTTGTTGCCCGAAGCAGTGACGGGTTTTCGCCAACGTCTGAACACGGGCTGGCGTTCGCCTCCGCGGAGCTGTCATCTATATGTGCTTAAAGGACAAGTGGTTACGCACAGCACGCTGGCAGCATGTCTGGTGGCACGGATCGTGCTAGATGAGTTGATCTAACAGTCTAGGTGTGCGCACGTGTTGTTCACGTGTAGTTGCGGATGGTGTTTATAAAGGGTATTGGCGCTGCTCGGCTCTGGGCAGGAGGCCCGGTCGATGACGGCAGAGTGGAACACAGAGAGGAGATGTGCTTATGTCAGGACGACTGTGGCGGATGTGCCTGTTTGGCGCGGTCACAGCCGGGCTGCTAGTCACGCCAGTCCTAGCCGGCGAAGGGGTGTCGGCTGGAGTGGATGACAATGCCGCCCGTCTGGAGGCGCTGATCGCGGCGCAGCAACAGAAGATCGAGGCGTTAGAGCAGCAGGCGGCGGCTGCTGCGCAAGCGGGCACGGACCACGCGCGAGTGGAACAGATGAAGCAGCAGATCCGTGAGGTTCTGAGCGAAGCGGAATTCCGCGAGAGCCTCATGCCGTCCACGCTGCAAGCTGGTTATGACAACGGGTTTTTCATCAAGAGCAATGACGACAAATTCAAGATCAAGTTCAAGGGTTTGCTCCAGTTCCGCTGGACGCACTCGGCCATGCAAAGGAAGAACGATTACCTCAGGCCGGACTTCCGGCGGAGTGATCGCACGGGCTTTGACGGCAACCGGGTGCGGTTCATTATTGGCGGTCACGCCTACACCAAGGACCTGACGTACAGCTTCACGTTCGACTCGGGCCAGGCGACCGGCTACAACACCCGGCTCCTGTACTGGTGGGTGAATTATCGATTCTGTGATGCGTTCCAGTTCAAGGCTGGTGTTTTCCGTCTGGCCAGTACGCGAACGGATTTCGGTTCGACCGCGACGATGCAGTTCGTCGAGCGTCCGATGATGAACGCGGTTTTCGGACTGGTCCGCGGGGTTGGCGTGCGGTTCTGGGGTACGTTGCTGGACGGCCGGGGCGAGTACTACCTCGATGTGGTGAACTCGCTCGGCGTACCCACGCGCACCATCACGACCGATGAAGCCCTGTATGCGACGGGGCACGACAACAACCCCGCGATCGTCTTCCGGACGGTCTGGGCCATCCTGGGCGGCACCTGCCTGCACCCGGAGGACTCGGGCATTCTGGTGGACCCGTGTGACATGGCAATTCACACGGAGCCGGCACTGAACGTCGGTTTCCACTATGCGTTCAATGAGGATGAACACGACGGCACGACGCGGATTCCGTTCCCGCGCCGCACGTTCTTCCGCGACGGCGGCTTCGGCCTGACGACTTCGCAGGGCCTGCAAATCCACCAATTCGGCCTGGATGCCGGGTTCAAGTACCAAGGCTTCTCGGCGACCGCGGAGTACGTGCTGCGTCTCCTCGACGTGCGAGACGCCACTCATCCGCCGTTCACCCCGTTGTTCCTGCTCACCGGGGATGACTCGACCAACGCCCAGCACGGCGCGTACTTGCAGTGCGGTTACTTCCTCCCGATTCCCGGCTTCGAGCGCAAGTTCGAAGTCGTGGCGCGGGCCGGCGGCATCTCGGCGCTCGCGGGTGGCCAGGAGGGGACTTGGACCTACGCGGGTGGTCTCAACTACTACATCGAGGGTCACAACGTCAAACTCCAGACCGACGTGACCAAGGTGACCGAGGTTCCTATCTCAAACTCGACTTACAGCTTGGCGAACGTGAATGACAACGCCCTGATCTGGCGCGTTCAGCTCCAGGTGGCGTTCTAACCTTGATAACGACGACCTGAAAATCACGGAGGAATACGCATGAACCGAACCACGATTAAGCGATCCTTGATCCTGCTCGCCCTGGGCGGATCGACGTTCGCGCTGTTTGGCGGCACGTCGTTTGGCCCCACGCCAATCGGCGGCTGCAACTATGCGCTCAACGGCGATTACCAGACGATGTTTGACACCTCGGGCGATGCCTTCATCCAGGGCGTGTCGGACGGTGTCTTCGGCAACATCGGCACGGACTATGACCTGCTCGTGCGCGGCCCGACCACGACGTATGCCCAGGCCATATGGGGTAACTACCTCGAGGCCCGGATCCCGGATGACGTAGCTGATGCGACTCTCGCGATCCCCTAGCGCGCGTCATTCGGCGTAGTGATTAGCGAACCGGGCCGCACGCGAAACCTCGCCGTGCGGCCCGGTTTCTTTTGGGGCCGCCGCACACACCTCCCGGGCGCGTTGCCGCAGCCGTCTTCCGAGCGCAACTTCACGCTGGCCGCAGCGGCCGAATCGGGTCTCAGCCGCTGGCGGATGCGTGAAGAACGCCGGGAAACGCAACACGGGGGGAGCCCACGTATCCAGGAATCCTGGAACGCCCGCGGCACCGCGGGAAACCGTCGTCACCGGCGGTAAGGGCGAGCGCACGGGCGGGTCGCATGCATAACGCAGCTTGCAGCCGAAACCCTGATCTTCGGCTGGGAAACAACCGGACGGCTACTTGCGGATAGCGGACGACTACTTGTGCGTGATGTGTGTCCAGAGCAGGTGGTGGGTGTAGTAGGCCGGCAC